>Ga0213870_1001404_pt1 | contig 10834 bp, 8 predicted proteins | sample WICALVC2017_Meta_FD_160119 | JGI IMG/M metagenome (GOLD analysis project Ga0213870, IMG submission 160119) | Freshwater microbial communities from subterranean cave lake in Wind Cave National Park, South Dakota, United States - WICALVC2017 | ecosystem: Environmental > Aquatic > Deep subsurface >... | reverse complement strand
GCATCTCTTAACGTTAAATCACTGCTTGTCGGTAATGACACGCGTATAGTGCCGTTAAACGTATTGGCACTGTCCAAAATAATATTGGCACCAGCCGCAAACGTCGCATTGCCTGTCACTGCCAGGATGCCAGTGTCTGTAATCGCGCCACCAGTTGTCACGCCCAACGTACCAGCAATCGTAGAAGTTCCCATAATAAGCGCATTCGTATCATTCAAGATCACATTCCGTCCTGTCGTAATCGCTACTATAGAAAAATCGTTCCCATTATCAAGCGTAATATCGTTCCCCACTCCTGATGCAAACGCCGCAACACCTGTTACAGTCAACACACCTGAATCCGTAATCGCCCCACCAGTTACCGTTAGATTGCCAGATGTCGTTATCGTCCCAAGATCAATCGCATTCGCATCCACCAACACAATGCCACTCGTAGTACCTGTATTGTTCGCCGAAACCGCACCCGTAAAATTATTAGACACCCTGTCCAAGACAATTGCACCTGATCCACCATTAAATGTGGATGTTCCAGTTACAATCAAATTATCCGTCTGCGTAATGCCTACAGCCGTCACATTCAAATTCGCAACCTGTAATGTCCCAAGCGTTAGATGATCCAATGCCAATGCCGTAGAATCTCTTAACGTTAAATCACTGCTTATCGGTAATGACACGCGTATAGTGCCGTTAAACGTATTGGCACTGTCCAAAAAAATATCCCCACCAGCCGCAAACGTCGCATTGCCTGTCACGGCCAGGATGCCAGTGTCTGTAATCGCGCCACCAGTTGTTACATCCAACGTACCAGCAATCGTAGAAGTTCCCATAATGAGCGCGTTCGTATCATTCAAGATCACATTCCTGCCAGACGTGATCGCTACTGTCGAGAAATTATTCGCATTATCAAGCGTAATATCATTCGCAACCCCTGATGCAAAAGTACTCACGCCTGTCACAGTTAGCACACCTGAATCCGTAATCATCCCACCAGTTGTTACACCCAACGTGCCAGCAATCGTAGAAGTTCCCATAATGAGCGCGTTCGTATCATTCAAGATCACATTCCTGCCAGACGTGATCGCTACTGTCGAAAAATCGTTCGGATTATCAAGCGTAATATCATTCGCCGCCCCTGATTCAAACGTCGCAACACCTGCTACAGTTAACACACCTGAATCCGTAATCGCCCCAGCAGTCACCGCTAGATTGCCAGATGTCGTCACCGTCCCAAGATCAATCGCGTTTGCATCCACCAATGTAATCACGTTCGCACCCGTATTACTCGCCGATACCGCACCTGTAAAATTATTAGACACCGTGTCCAACACAATCGCACCTGATCCACCATTAAATGTGGATGTTCCAGTTACAATCAAATTATCCGTCTGCGTAATGCCTACAGCCGTCACATTCAAATTCGCAACCTCTAATGTCCCAAGCGTTAGATGATCCAATGCCAATGACGTAGCATCTCTTAACGTTAAATCACTGCTTGTCGGTAATGACACGCGTATAGTGCCGTTAAACGTATTGGCACTGTCCAAAATAATATTGCCACCAGCCGCAAACGTCGCATTGCCTGTCACAGTTAGCACACCTGAATCCGTAATCAAGCCAGCAGTCGTTACATCCAACGTACCGCTGATTGTCGAAACATCCAGTATCAACACGTTCGTGTCGTTCAAGATCACATTCCTGCCAGACGTAATCGCTACTATAGGAAAATCGTTCCCATTATCAAGCGTAATATCATGCGCCGCCCCTGATGCAAAAGTCGCATTGCCTGTTACAGTCAACACACCTGAATCGGTAATCATCCCAGCAGTTGTTACACCCAACGTGCCACTGATCGTTGAAGTGCCGAGTATCAACGCGTTCGTATCATTCAAGATCACATTCCGTCCTGTCGTAATCGCTACTATAGAAAAATCGTTCCCATTATCAAGCGTAATATCATCGGCCGCTCCAGATTCAAACGTCGCAACACCTGTTACAGTCAACACACCTGAATCGGTAATCATTCCAGCAGTTGTTACACCCAACGTGCCACTGATCGTTGAAGTGCCGAGTATCAACGCGTTCGTGTCGTTCAAGATCACATTCCTGCCAGACGTGATCGCTACTATAGAAAAATCGTTCGCATCATCCAGCGTAATATCATTCGCAACCCCAGATTCAAACGTCGCAACGCCTGTTACAGTCAGGATGCCAGTGTCTGTGATCGCGCCATTGGATGAAACCGTTAGGGTACCCCCCACTACAGATGCCCCCAACGTCACCCCATTCGCAGACGAAGTAACAGTCGCATTGCCTGCTGTGGTCATGCCCCCAATGGTCACGGCCCCACCACCCGTTACGTTAATAGCCCCGTCCGCAGTGATGAGATTTCCAACAGTGGCTAATTCTCCCGCATTGATTGTAATGGTTCCCAATCCCGTAGCCGTCACAGTATTTAATGGATTGTTAAAGAGAATATTACCCGATGTTGTCTGCATCGTAAGACTTGCACCTGTGGGAAGCATCAACACACCATCAGTAGTGAGGTCATTAACCGTGATCGTATTATTGGCCTGAAGAATAATATTGCTGGAAGCCGCAAGACCCTCAATAGCCACTTCCGATACAGTATTAGGAGAAATATTAGCGTCTGAAAAGATGATGGAGCAACAGGGGCTGTTAGCAAGTTCTGTATCCTGACTCCCCGACTCTGACCCGTTCGTAATCGTTAGGTCATCAGGGTCAATCAGGAAGGTACCCATCTTGCCTCCCGTGGCAACTGTGCTCACAGTCCCTCCTACATAGACTGCCTTTTGACCGCTCACCTCTATGAACCCCCCATCCCCAGAAATCCCCCCATTGGCGTAGAGGCTACTCCCTTCAGCAAAAAGGGTGCTCCCTTGTGAAAGAATCCGAATGTCGCCTCCAGAGGAATGCTCTCCGATCCCATTGGCTAAAATAACACTTCCCGGAAGAAGCACTGTCGCAAGGGTAGAATCTACGACAATATGTCCCGCAGAAAAACCCGAACTACCGTTTGCCGTGATCTCTCCTGCGTTGATGAGTATGCCGTTGGCATTTGAGATCGCCACCGCATCAACGTTCCGTTTGGCCTGTTCCCCAAAAACAGCTTCTAACACAGCGGAATAAGATTGAGGCGTTAGCAACACATCTTGTCTTTCATCAGCATCTAGGGGAATAAGCACATTGATAAGGCCATCGCCATCAAGATTCACCAACGCGCGGGTTGCAGTCTGAAGAGAAATCGCCCCGCCCGTGCTCACAGAAAGTTTTCCTTCATTAGATATTAATGGGGCAACCATCACGAGATTGCCGCGATCCGCAATGTCTATATTTCCATGATTCACAATGCCTGATAAAGGCCGCGCTTTATCTTGAGACAAACGATATTGGCCTGATAAAAAATCGTCGTTACTCATGTTAAGTGTAGAAACAAAAAGGCCGGCCACATTGACTTGTGAATGGGCACCAAAATAAACCCCATTGGGATTCACCAAGAAAACTTGCCCATTGGCTGAAAGAGAACCTAATAAAACAGAAGGATCAAGCCCTGTGACACGATTCAATGTGACCGATGTCACAGAAGGCTGTAAAAAACGGATCGCTTCATTTTGCGCAGTGCTGAATTGATTCCAATTGATAATGGCACTCTGCGTGGTCTGTGTAATTTCTGTGGTGAAGAGGTTAGGATTTGCAATCGTCGCTGACCCTGACACAACCACCCCATCTTGCGGAGCGGAAAAAACAGGCAACGGCAAAAGGAAGATGGCAATGAGAGTTATTGTCTTCTGAATCATTCCCATAGAAAACGATCCCTCATTAGAAAAATCAAAACCGCATAGCAACCGAGACGGTGACAACAGCCTTATCATCGTCTATGTTCTTGTGCGGTGATAACGGAATGCCTAAATCAACTCTGCCAGAAAAGAGGGTATTCCACTTTGCCCTAATCCCCACGCCGGCACCTGTGAGCGATATGGATGACTGACCTGGTTGAGGACTACGCAAAAAAACATTTCCGTAATCTACAAATGCTACGCCTACAATCCGCAAGGTTTCTTGGGCATATAATGGGGTCTGTACCTCACCGTTTAGAACAGTCCCATTATCGCCCACAGAGGTACCCTGTGTAAAGCCTCTCACTGAATCTGCGCCCCCTATTCCGAATTGCTCCGAGACCAATAATGGCCGGCTTGATAATTGAAATGCCGTTTTCAACAAAAAGGAGAGTCTTGCGTTAATTAAAATATTTTCCGCGAGATTAAAATTCAGCTTGCCCGCTTCGTTTCCCGCGCTTCCACTAAGGCTGTCTCCTAATCCTTGTGTGAAACGGCTTCCTATACTAATTGTATTTTTTGCGTTCAGCCGCAGTTTCCAGTATGTTCCTATAAAAATCGTCCGCACCTCGTCTTGAAATTGTTCCTCATTGGCGGCAAAACTACGCACACTGGCCGCTTTCATACCCGAGAGAAAGTCCCATGACCTATCTGTTTCACGCGTGATCGGATAAGTAAAATTGACAGCATACACCTTGCTTTCGCCCTGAATGTTAAGGGGGGTAAACTCTTGATCCACCACAAAATGGCTTGCCATGTATGAGAAATCAATCTTTGCCCCAAGAGAGATGAGCGGCACTGTGTATCCTATCTGCCACATTGGAACATCTACAACTGCGGTAGGCACATAGACTGTTTGTATCATGGCGCTGTCTCCATGTCCTGTGAGATCGCCCCATGTCAACACGGTCGTCAGAAGGGTTTCTCCAGTGAATTTCGTTCCAAAATTATTTGCTTCTAAAGTCAAATGGACAGGTCGTTCATCATAGACCTCTAGTAGTAAGTCGGTACTGATCAGTTCCTTTTTAGGAATCAGTATCGCGTTCACATAGAGATCGGGAAACTCATTGATAAGGCGCAGGGTTTTTTCTAATTTCTTCTGCTTGAGAGATGCGTCACCTGATATAAGGCCAAAATAGCGTTGGAGAAACGCTTTAGAATAATATTCATTTCCCTCAATCAGAACCTTTCCTAACGGAATTTCCTTGATCTGCAAACGCAGAGGTGGTCTTGTTTTTTCCCCTTGGGCAAAAATAGCAGACGGAGCCAACAATAAAATCGTTAAGAAAACAACAATCCGATGCGCGCTTTTCAATCGTTACTCTCAATATAGGTACGGCTTCCTAGGAGCAGTGCCATGCCGACTGCAATGTAAATCACGCCGATGACAAGATGGGGCGCGCCGAAAAATCGAATGGTTCGGCCAATAATAATCATTCCCAAAATGAGCATCCAACTTTTTGCGCTAAATGTCATATAAACAGGGCTTTCTTCGGGAAGACTATTGATACGAACAATATTTTTCTTTGCAACCTTTGGCAAAACGATTTTCCCTTTTACAAAGCCAATCACGATGGCAATCACAAAGCCAATCCATTGTGCCATCCCTATATCAGCACCGCTAAATAAAAATAAAAGACCTGCCATCAATAATCCCAAGCCCACCACCCCCCACAAACAAGCCGCTATTTTCAAATGTGTACTACGCGAAACAATCATAAAATTCTCCTTGTTTTTGAAATTGCAAATTCATCCTGCACTACGGGTGCCATGTCCACTGCGAGTATTTTGCCCCCCGCCCCGTTGTTTTCACACGCCCAACGGGCGTGTATGCTTGCTTACGGCCATGCCTCCCCTTTGGCGTAATACTTCATAGGCGACAATACCAGCCGCAACCGAGACATTCAGGGACGCAACCATGCCGTGCATTGGAAGTGAGACAACCTGATCGCATCGCTCTAAAATCTTATGGTGTATCCCTGATCCTTCGCCTCCCACGACAATCGCCACCGCTTCCCTAAAGTTGGTTTCAAGGTACGATATTTTTGCCGTTCCGTCCATCCCCACAATAGAGATCTGCTCTTTTTTGAGACGGTCAATGGCTTGAGAAATGTTTGTAACGCGCGCAATCGGAAGATGGGCCATCGCCCCAGCAGAGGTCTTACCAACCACAGGGGAAAGCCCTGCCGCGCGTCGTTTAGGAATAATAACGCCGTGCACCCCTGCGGCTTCAGCCGTTCTTAGAATAGCACCCAGATTACGCGGGTCTTCCACCGAGTCAAGCAAAAAGAAAAAAGGAGGAGAGGACCGTTTTTTAGAAACAGCAAGCAGGTCGTCTAAGTCCTGAGAGGACGGAGCGTCAATAATGGCGGCCACCCCTTGATGATTGGCCGTGCCCGCAAGTTGAGACAAAGCCTCTTTATGGACAAGCGCAATAGAAATTTTTTGTTGCCGCGCCAAAGTACGAATTTCTTCACCCTCCTTTTCGGCCTTATTGAGAGACAAATAAAGTTTTCCAATACGGCGGCCAGACCGCAACATTTCCAAAACAGGATGAAGGCCATAGACAATCTCTGATGAAGGACGCATACACTTATTCCACAACCGTATGACGAATAATCTTGCCGTCTACGAGATAGACCACAACCTCTGCAACGTTTGTCGCATGATCCGCAATCCGTTCAATATATTTGCCGATAAAACTAATACGAATAGCGCGGGCTGTAATAGAATGATCCGCAATCATATCGGACAGAAGCCCTTTAAACACCTTGTGCATCAGTTCATCTACAAAACGATCATCCGCGCAAACCTTGCGCGCCAGCACAACATCTCTGCGTACAAAGGCATCCAACGCCTCAACCAGCATTTTCTGGGACCGCTTGGCCATCGCAATAATATCATCAGAATGTCCAAGCAACGGTTCTTCTTCTAAAAGCTCAATCGCCCTTTCACAAATATCTTCTGAAAGATCAGACATCCGTTCCAAATCGGTTGCGATTTTCATCGCGGTCGTAATAAAACGAAGATCGCGCGCGGTCGGCTGATACAAGGCCAAAAGACGAATACACTCTTCATCAATCTCGACATCCATCGCGTTGACCAGATGATCGTTTTGAATCGTCTGTCGCGCCAATGCGCTATCCCGTGTTGCGTATGTTTTGATGGAGGAGGCAATCTGTTCCTCTACGAGACACCCCATTTTTAATATCTTTGCCTTTAATCCATCCAGCTCTTTTTCAAAAAAGTGACTCGTTGACATCTATCCAAATCTCCCTGTTATGTAATCTTCCGTTCTACTGTCTTTGGGTGTTGTAAATATCTTTGACGTTTTATCAAATTCAATGAGTTCTCCCGTCAGGAAAAACCCTGTGTGATCTGAAATACGCGCCGCTTGTTGCATATTATGCGTGACAATAACAATCGTGTAATGTTGTTTTAGATCGCGCAATAACTCTTCAATTTTCCCAGCGGACATTGGATCCAGAGCGGATGTCGGCTCATCCAAAAGCAGGACTTCTGGATTCACCGCCAGTGTCCGCGCGATACAAAGCCTTTGTTGTTGTCCTCCAGACAAACTGATTCCCGGTTGAGACAGCCTATCTTTTACCTCATCCCACAAGGCTACTTTCCTAAGAGATATCTCAACTTGATCATTCAAGAGCGACTGTTTTTTCAACCCATTGAGACGAAGACCGACTGCGACATTGTTAAAAATCGTCATCGTGGGAAACGGTGTCGGTTTCTGAAAGACCATCCCCACGCGGCGGCGAATTAAAACAGGATCCACATTTTTTCCATAAATCGTCGCCCCGTTTAAAAAAATATCGCCTGTCATGGTCGCCCCATGAACGACCTCGTGCAGACGATTGATACAGCGCAAAAAAGTAGATTTTCCACAGCCTGAAGGCCCAATGATCGCCGTGATATGTTCCGCCTTGACCGAAAGAGAAACCTCTTTGATAACCGCATGCGTTCCAAAAAAAGCGGACAGATTTTTAATCTCTACAATATCTTTTTCGATCATGGCATTTTTCTTTGTCGTAAAAAACTTCTGGAGAGTATATTGGTTAGGAAAACAAGAAGCAACAAGACCGCTCCAGCCGCCCACGCCTGCCGCTTCCAATCTTCGTAAGGAGAGATGGCATAGGTGTAGATCATGGCAGGAAGAGAAGCCGTAGGTTCCATCCATCCTACACTAAAATAGCTATTTCCAAAGGCTGTAAAAAGAAGCGGCGCGGTCTCACCTGAAACACGCGCAATCGCAAGCATCGTGCTGGTCATCACTCCTGGAAATGCCGTGGGAATCACAATTTTTAAGATCATCTTCCATTGTTGCATGCCCAGCGCTAACCCGGCTTCACGCAGTGTAGACGGAACCAATCTTAAAAATTCTTCAGTGCCTTTCAGCACAATCGGAATCATGATGATTCCCAAGGCGATACCGCCTGCAAGTGTTGAAAATTGTTTTACGGGAAGCACGATCACAATATAGACAAAGATTCCAATGACAATAGACGGAATGCCATTCATGAGGTCTGCCGCGTAACGAACGCTGTACGCAAATCGCCCTTTTCCACCAAATTCAGACAGATAGATGCCACCCATAAACCCCAATGGAAATCCAATCAAAACAGCGAGCAAAAGCAGTTTGATCGTACCGATAATCGCATGGGCCATCCCTCCGCCTGCCTCCCCTACAGGGGCTGGCAGTTTGGTAAAAAAATCAAAATTCAAGGCAGTCATGCCCTGATAAAGAATATATCCAAGGATAAAAAAAAGCAGACTTAGCGTGCATATTATACAGGCCGTTGAAACCACGAAAACAATCGTATTGCATGCTTGACGTATGAAATGGTTGTTTTTCATCTTAACGTGTTTGACCCTGAACCAATAGTCGCGCTATTCCGTTTACAATAAATGAAACAATAAAAAGAATGAGGCCAATTTCAATCAGCGTAGCAAGGTAGATATTGGACGTGGCCTCTGCAAATTCATTGCTAATCACTGCGGCCATGGTATGCCCCGGCTCAAACAAGGAAAGATGAATATTCGGATCATTGCCAATCACCATTGTGACCGCCATCGTCTCCCCCAAAGCGCGCGCCAGTGCCAGAAAAAATGATCCGACAATCCCAGATCGGGAAAAAGGGATAATCACTTTTGAAATCATTTCCCATTTTGTTGCGCCTAACGAGAGAATCGCCTCCCGTTGTGTTTGCGGAACCGAAACCATGACTTCCCGCGAAATGGACATAATAAACGGAAGAACCATGATACCAAGCACAAGACCCGCAGTGAGCACGCCAACGCCATAAGGCGCACTTTCAAAAATAGGAAGAAAGCCAAACGTATTGGATATCACAGGTTCTATTTCCTCACGCATAAAAGGCACGAGGACAAATATGCCGATCAGGCCGTATATCACACTGGGAATGGCCGCCAAGAGGTCTACACAATAAGAGATAGGATTAGACAGCCAGCGTGGAGAGAGTTCAGCCATAAAAATAGAAGCCCCAAGACCGACAGGAATAGCGATGACAAGGGCGATCAAGGATGTGACCAGAGTGCCATAAAGAAAAGGCAGAACGCCGAATTGTTCCGACACAGGGTCCCAAGTTGTTCCCCAAAGGAAGGACAGGCCATTGTACCAAATGGCAGGCAGTGCGTATGTGAAAAGAGAGAAAGTAATAAAAAGGGTTATGAGTAAAATTAAGAATGCGAAGAAGAATGTCACCCCTTTAAAAATAGGGTCTTCCCATCGCCTAACGGATATCTGCACAGTCGGATTATTTCATAATTCCGCCTGCGATGGCAAGTTGCTTAACTGTCATTTCTTCTTGTTTGATCAGAGCAGGTGGCAACGGCGCGTATCCCAACGGCCCAGCAAACTTTTGGCCGTCGTGGAGCATCCATTTCAAAAAGCCAATGAGCGCCTTGCCCTTGATAGGATTGTTTTGATGACGATAAACCAAGAGCCATGTAAAACTGGCGATGGGGTAAGAACCCTGTCCAACGGCATTGGTAATCGAAACGCGATAATCCGATGGAATCGTTAGGGCGGAAGCGGCGGCAGAAGCCGTCACAGACTCGGACGTACAATCAATAAACGCGCCTTCTGCATTTTCCACCCGTCCATAAGACAACTGATTATGAACGGCATAGCTAAATTCCAGATATCCGATTGTATAGGGCATTTGTTTCACCATTGCAGTAACCCCCTCATTGCCTTTTCCGCCAAGCCCAATGGGCCACTTGACCGATTTACCACGCCCCACTTGCTTCAACCATGCGGGGCTTACCTTGGAGAGAAAATCGGTAAAGACATACGTTGTGCCTGCGCCATCGGCGCGATGCACCACAATGATTGGTTTGGCTGGGAGTTTTAGAGTGGGATTCGCCTTCACCAGGGCTTCATCGTCCCATCTTTTGATCTTGCCCAAAAAAATATCTGAGAGTGTTTTTTGCGTAAAGTTTAATTTCGCATTCACTCCGGGAATGTTGTAGGCCAAGACAACCCCGCCCAACACGGTTGGCAGATGGATGATCTCACCTTGTACCTGTTTTAGCTCCTCCTCATTCATGGGCGCGTCAGACGCCCCAAAGTCAACGATCTTTTTAGTAATTTGCTTAATGCCGCCACCAGAGCCAATAGACTGGTAATTGAAATTTACTGCTTTATCCACCTTAGCATATTCAGAAAACCACTTTGAGTAGATCGGATAGGGGAAAGTTGCCCCCGCGCCGTTTATGAGCAAAGGTGTATTCGCGCCTACGATGGTCACCATACACAATTTCATGACCAAAAGCGCAACAACAACCACTGCACATCTAATAACTTCCCTTTTCATTTTTCCCCTTATCATATTGTACTTGAATACAACCGACGGCACTTTACACTCGTCACATCATTAAAAACAAGTGAATGTCAGTATCTCCCTAAATTTCGCGAGTGTGGATTTTTTTACCCATATCATTCG
>Ga0213870_1001403_pt1 | contig 10839 bp, 9 predicted proteins | sample WICALVC2017_Meta_FD_160119 | JGI IMG/M metagenome (GOLD analysis project Ga0213870, IMG submission 160119) | Freshwater microbial communities from subterranean cave lake in Wind Cave National Park, South Dakota, United States - WICALVC2017 | ecosystem: Environmental > Aquatic > Deep subsurface >... | reverse complement strand
TCTCCTTTTTGTTTTATAAATTTTTTTCCTGTTATTTTTTCATAGATTGTAATATAGCGGTTACTTACTTGGTTAATAAAAGTCTGTGGCATTTTTGGAGGCTTTCCATCTCCTTTATATCCTCGCTTTGCATACCAAATACGCAAGAATTCTTTATCAAAATTTTCTGGCTCTTCTCCTTTTTTAAATCTTTCTTTATAAGTTTTTTTAATCCAGAATCTTGAGGAATCTGGCGTATGGATTTCGTCAATTAGCATGAGTTTTCCTCCGCCAGTTGGCGGATAGAGTCCAAATTCGTATTTAGTATCAACTAGAATAATGCCGGCTTTTCCACATATTTGTGTTCCCTTTTCAAAAAGTTTAAGAGCAGTTTTCTTCATTTGTTTCCATATCTTTTCGGAAACAATTTTTTTCTTCAAGACCTCTTTTTCTGTAAGTCTTTGATCATGTCCAATTTCTGCTTTGGTTGTTGGAGTAATGACTGGCTTTTTTAACTTCTGGTTCTTGGAAAGTCCGTTTGCGAATTTAATTCCATAAATAATCCGTTCTCCTTTTACATAGCTTTCCCAAATTGAGGTATTTGTAACGCCTGATATGTAGCCTCTGACAACCATTTCTATTGGAATGAGTTTGCAGTTTTTAACAATCATAACATTGGGGTGTGGAACAGAAATCATATGATTTGGAATAATCTTTTTAGTTTTATCAAACCAAAATGCACAAAGCTTGTTTAGAACTTGGCCTTTGTGGGGAATAAAACCCAAAATTACGTCAAATGCCGAAACTCTATCCGTAGTTATGATAATCCGCTTTTTCTTTTGGATATAATAGTCACGGACTTTCCCCTGATATTTTTTTCCGTAGTTTGGGAGATTGACAGTTCGTAAGGTATTATTTTTCATTTCTTTTCCAGGAAACTCTGCCAGCCTTTTTTCAACAGATACGAGGCTTTTTCTTCAACTTTTGACTCAAGTTTTTTTTTGTATTGAATAAGTTTTTTTTCAAGTGATTTATCCGAAGTTGCGAGGATTTGTACTGCCAAAAGTCCTGCATTTTTTGCGCCGTTTATTGCAACAGTCGCAACAGGAATTCCCGGAGGCATCTGCACTGTTGCATAAAGCGCATCTACTCCCGAAAGAGCCCCTCCAGCAAGAGGAATACCAATGACCGGAAGAGGAAAATGAGCAGCAATTGAGCCGGCAAGATGGGCGGCGAGGGAGGCACCTGCAATTATAATTTTTACACCGTTTTTGTGAGCTTTCGAAACATATAAAACAGTTCTTTGTGGAGATCTATGAGCGGAGGAGATAGTTATTTCGTAGGAGACGTTGAATTCTTCGAGGATTGTCGCTGCATCACCCATAACAGGAAGATCCGAGTCCGATGCTGCAATAATAGCAACCTGAGTTTTTCTCATTGTAAGATTTGCTGAATATTTTTTACCATTTTTCTGCATTTTTTGGGGGCAAGACCAATATGTGCTTTTGGATTAAACAGTTTTTCTAATTCCTCAGTTTTTATAAACTGCGTTATTCTTTTATCATACATAATTAAATGAGTCAATGGGTTTATTTGTTTAATTTGAATTTCATCCCATGCCTTCATAGAAAGTTTCCTTAAAATCTCATGCACCTCTTGTCTATTAGCACCTTTCTTTACTGCTTCCATTAAAATAGCCTCTGCTGCGGCAAATGGTCCATAGATATTTAAATTTTTTTCAATGCGCTTTTTATTTACAATCATCCCTTCTACAATTTTAATACTGCTTTGCAACATTTCGTCTATTGCCAAAAACATCTCTGGCCAATAGATTCTCCTGTTTGCTGAGTCATCTAGAGTTCTTTCCAAAAGCATATTTGCACTGTTTTCTTTTGCAATATTTGCAAGGTTATTGACCACTCTTGCCAAAGAACAGATCTGTTCTGATTTCCATGGGTTTTTTTTGAAAGGCATTGCACTTGATCCAACCTGCTTTGCTGAGAATGGTTCTTGCCATTCTCCAAATCCTGGGGACTGCATTATGCGAATATCAAATGCAAGTTTATTTAGACTTTGTGCAACCGCGGAAAGGAATATTGATATAAAATATTCAATTTTGCGAGGAACTATTTGAGTCGTAATATCAATACTATCAATTCCTAAATTTTCCATAATCTTTTTTTCCATATCTTCTGCTTTGTTTGCGCTTGTAAGTTTTACATAACTAGCACTTGTGCCAACGGCTCCTTTTATTCCTTTTCCTTTTAAGTTATCTTTGACAAAGTCTAATAAATTGAGGTCGAGTAATAAATCTTGTGCATAACTTGCAAAGCGGTATCCGAGAGTTGTTGGCTCTGCGGGCTGAAGGTGAGTGTAAGCCATGCAAGGAAGATCTTTGTATGCTTTAATTTTTTCTCTTAACTGCGAAAGTAAATTTTTTAAATTTACTTCGATTAAATTTAGAGACTCTTTATAACGGATAGTATCGGCATTGTCTTCAATGTCATAAGAGGTTGCCCCAAGATGTATTTTCCCTCCACCGATTTTGGCAGATTGAGCATATATTTTTATCTCTGCCATTAAATCATGTTTTATTTCTTTCTCTATTTCATGGGATTTATCTATATCAATTTTGTTCTGATTTTTTATGATATCGTCAAGCTCTTTTTTGCTGACCAAACCTTCTTTGTGTTGGGCTTTTGCCAATTCTACCCAGACTTTTCTCCAAGCTTTTCTTTTGTTAACTTCAGACCAAATTGTTCTCATTGCATCTGTACCGTAGCGCCAAGTGAAAGGAGAAAGGTATACTGAATAATCAAAACTTTTCATTTTAGAGCTTAATCATTTCATCTCTTTTTGCTCCAGTTGAAATATATTTTATTGGAGTTTTTATTAATTTTTCTATTTCTTTCAAATATTGTTTTGCCTCAAGAGGTAAATCATTATATTCCGTGACTCCTTTTGTCGGTTTGTCCCAACCCTTAAATGTCTTGTAGATCGGTTTTATCTTGGAGAATAAATTTGTATCTACGTCATAATAATTAACTTTTTTCCCATTTAGAATATAATGCGTGCAGATTTTTATTTCAGGAAAATTATCAAGAATGTCAAGCTTTGTAATTGCTAATTGTGTAAATCCATTTATATAACTTGCGAATTTGAGGAGTTCAATATCTAACCATCCACATCGTCTGGGTCTTCCTGTTGTTGTACCAAACTCCGCTCCAATTTTCCTTAATTTTTTTCCAGTTCCATTTAATAATTCTGTTGGGAATGGTCCTGAACCTACTCTTGTTGCATATGCTTTTGCAGTTCCTATCACATTGTTTATTTTATCAACTGGAATTCCTGCTCCTGCATTTATCCCTCCTGTCAAAACTGTAGACCCAGTTACAAATGGATATATTCCCCAGTCATTATCCAAAATTGTTCCTTGAGCTCCTTCCAATAAAATATTATTTTTATTCTGCAAAGCAGAATAGATTAATGGATAAGGTTCTTTGACGTATTGTTTTATTTTTTCTCTGAAATCAAAAAAAGTTTTCTCAATATTTTCTTGATTTAATTTTTTTGCACCAAGCGCTTGAAGAATTTTATTCTTTACAAGAAGTTGAACTTTGAGTTTTTCAGAAAAAGATTTTTTATCCATTAGATCTGCTATTCTTATTCCGTTGTAACTTACTTTATCTGAGTATGTTGGTCCGATTCCTCTTCCTGTTGTCCCTGTTTTTCCTTTTCCTTTGACTTTTTCGTACAGTGAATCCAAAAGTTTGTGATACGGCATTATTAGATGACAGCGGGGAGAAATGAATAGTTTATTTTTGACTTTTATACCAGATTTTTTAAGCATTTCAATTTCGGTGATTAAGACTTCCAAATCCACGACAACCCCATTTCCAATAATTACTTTTGTATTTTTATGAAAAATTCCGGATGGGACAAGATGCATTGAGAATTTACCAAATTTGTTTATTACTGTGTGGCCTGCGTTGTTGCCTCCGTGGAAACGGATTACATAATCTGAATTTTTGGAGAGATAATCAACTACTTTGCCTTTTCCTTCATCTCCCCACTGTGCTCCTATTATTACGCTTAGAGCCATAAAGTCACAGAGCATATTGTAGGGTACGAAAATAGGAAAATCAATATTCAAAATGATATGTAGTGTCAGACATGGTACAATAATGCCGCCCCGCCTGCGCTCGCGCTTCGGCGAGGTAAATATGGATGAGGTTGCGCAAATAAGAGAAAGAATTGATATTGTCTCCTTTATATTGGAATATATTCCTCTTAAGAAAATGGGGCGGAATTTTAAGGCTAGCTGTCCATTTCATAATGAAAAAACTCCTTCTTTTGTTGTTTCTCCGGAGCGCCAAATCTGGCATTGTTTTGGAGGATGTGGTAAGGGCGGAGATATCTATACTTTTTTGATGGAATATGAAAATTTGGAATTTATAGAGGCATTGAGAATTTTGGCCAAAAGAACAGGAGTACCCCTTGCAGGATCGAATTTTGAGGTAGGACTTTCTTCAAAAAAAGAAAAAATTTATAAATTAAATAAACTTTCATTGGATTTTTATCATTATGTTTTGACAAAACATCAAGCTGGTAAAAAAGCACTAGTCTATCTTAAGAATACTCGCAAAATAGACCCAAAAATTATTGAAACTTTTCAAATTGGTTTTTCTCCAAAAGATGGTGTTGCTCTATCAAACTATTTAATTAACAAGAAAAAATATAAAAAAGAAGATTTGATTGAAGCGGGTCTGGCATTTTATTCAGGAGGTTCAACGACCGCCTCAGGATTAAAAGATTTTTTTAGAAATAGAGTTATGTTTCCTCTTTTTGATCATAGGGATAATGTTGTTGGATTTTCCGGACGGGCAATTGATGAACCTGTAGCTGCCGGCGGATATGGCGGAAAATATATCAACACAAGAGATACTTTAGTTTACCACAAAGGAAGTATGTTTTTTGGACTTAACACTGCAAAATCTGAAATAAAAAAATTAGATAAGGCAATTATTGTTGAAGGGGAATTGGATGTTATTTCTTGTTTTAGTCAAGGAATTAAAAATGTTGTTGCAGTAAAAGGAACAGCTCTTACCGAAAGTCAGGTGACCCTTATCGGTCGCTTTACCAATAATGTGGGTCTTTGTTTTGATATGGATGATGCAGGATACACGGCTTTAAAAAGAAGCCTGCCTGTTTTGGAAAAAAAGGGAATAAATATTACAACATGCATTTTTAAAAATGCAAAAGATGCAGATGAGGCAGTAAGGAGCGACCCAATAGCTTTTAAAAAAGTTATAAAAAAAGATATTCCAATTTATGATTTTATTTTTTCAAAGACATTTTCTTTATTTGAAAAAGATAGAGTTTATGGAAAAAGAAAAATTAGCGAAGAATTACTGCCTATTTTTACGAAGATTTCAAATGAAATAGTAAAAGAACACTATCTGAGAAAATTGAGCCTTGATCTTGAAGTGTCCTTAGATGCACTGAATAAAGAAGTAGAAAAAATAGAAAAAAAGGAAGTTACAAAAGACAACATTATTATTAGCAAGAAAGATAAAAGATCAAGAATTGAGGTGCTGGAGGACTATTTGATGGCTCTTATTATTCAAAACGAGAATCCTAAATTATTTTTGGAAAAAATCACTGCAATTCTTAGAGATTACAAATTTGAAGGGACTTCCTACAAAAAAATAATAGATTATATTGCTAATTTCAAAAATGGCAAATTTGTAGGTAGCGAATTTTTGAAGGTTTTACCCAAGGAACTTACTGTTTCTTTTGACACATCCTACTTATTTCCTTTGCCAAAGTTTGATGACAATGGTAAATATATAACGGAAGCAGAAATTGCGGCAAAAGAGTTAAGAGCTCTATTTCTGAAAAATAAAATAAAAGAGATTTCCTTAAGCCTTAAGACAAAGGAAAAAAAAGAAGATATCAAAAATCTGGAAAAAGAATTAGCCTTAACAATTAGCCTCTTATCCAAATCCTAAATATGGTAAAATACATCTAGCACCTTTCTCAGCATCAATACCCATTGCCAAATTGAAGAATTTTCAAAAGGTGCTGGATAGAGGTTCAAGGAGATCCTATGAAGAAGCGTAAATCAAAAATACCAGATATACTTTCAGATATTGTCTCTTCTGCGAAAAAAAGAGGATATATTACGCAGGATGAAATTTTGTCTATTTTCCCAAGGCCAGAGGAACATCTAGTTGAGCTTGACCATCTGTATGACAAGCTTTTGCAATCAGATATTGATGTTTTTGAATCTGTTGTAAGAGATCAAGAAGGCGATAAACCAATGGAGGCTTTGGAGAGGGAGCTTGAGGCCTTGACAGTTTTGACCGAGGGAACAGTTTCGGATCCTGTGAGGATGTATCTTAAGGAAATTGGAAGAATCCCTCTTCTTAAATTTGATCAAGAGATAGCATTAGCAAAAAAAGTAGAAAAAGGTGATAGGGCTGCAAAAAAAACACTTACAACATCCAATCTTAGATTAGTTGTATCTATTGCAAAAAAATATGTAGGGCGTGGCTTGACGCTTTTGGATTTAATTCAAGAAGGAAATCAGGGATTAATCAGAGCAGTTGAAAAATACGACTGGAGGAGAGGTTATAAATTTTCAACCTATGCTACTTGGTGGATCAGACAATCCATAACTCGTGCAATTGCAGATCAGGCAAGAACAATCAGAATTCCTGTTCATATGGTTGAAAATATTAATAGATTCTTAAGAACTTCTCGAAAACTCATGCAGGAACTTGGTCGTGAGCCGACACCTGAAGAGGTTGCAAAAGTATTGGGAATTGAACCTGACAAAGCTCTGGAGATTATTAAAATCTCACAAGAACCAGCTTCTTTGGAAACTCCAGTTGGGGATGAAGATGATAGTAGGCTTGGAGATTTTATTCATGATGCGGCAGCCCCAACTCTTTTTGACTCTGCGTCTAGGGAGCTTTTGAAAGAACAAGTTGAGGGAGTACTCTTTACATTGTCAGATCGAGAACGCAGAGTTTTGGAAGAACGCTTCGGCCTCAAAGACGGAAAACCAAAAACGCTTGAAGAAGTTGGAAGAATGTTTGCGGTAACTCGGGAAAGAATACGGCAGATTGAAGCTAAAGCTCTACGAAAACTTCGCCACCCATCCCGTGGCAATAAGTTACGTGATTATCTTGGTGATTAGTCGAATATGGAAGAGAAATATAAATTTTTGTCTTCGCAAACAATCCTAAGAACTCTTGCTTTTTTAGTTCTGTTAAATCTTCTTTTTCTAGACATCCTTATTTTTAGGAGTCCAAAAACTGAAATTATAGAGAAAACTGTTTCAATGCCTATTGTTTCTAATATTTGTTCAATAAGTTGCCTTGAGGCAATTAAGGAAGCAACACGTTCCGTTAAGCTTACAGTTAAATCCGAACCAACTCCTACGACAATTCTTCCAACAGCTCCTCTGACTCAAGCTCCAGCATCTTCTTCTTTAGTGAAGGAATTTTTTGTTCCATTTGGATCAGGGTTCAATTCCTCTGATGATTGGCAAGACGTTGGCGGACTTAAAGCAACACTTGACCTAGCAAATTATGGCAGTATCAAGACTGTTACATTTGAAGCAACTATCAGAATTCCAACTGGAAACGAAACTGCCTATGTCCGCCTATTCAATGCTACGGACAAACATCCTGTATGGCTTTCGGAAGTTTCTTTGGAAGGAGGAACTCCACAGCTTTTAATTTCAAAGCCAATTACATTAGACTCAGGTAATAAAACTTACCAGGTTCAAATGAAAACTAGCCTCAAGTTTCAAGCGTTTCTTGATCAATCAAGACTCCATATAATTACTAATTGAAATTGACAAATTTAGAAATTTTTATCAAAATGAGAATAAGAAAACATTGGTATGGATAATCCACCAGCTACAAGTCCTACTGGACCTGTTGAGAATAAAAGCTCTGATAAAAAGACACAGAAAAACAAGAAATTAATACTTGTTGTTACCATTATTGTACTACTCATTGGGGGTGCGGTTTCCTATTTTCTACTAATTGTACGACGCATCTTCATTCCTCCCTCACAGTCTTCCAATTCCAAGCAACAGGAATACAAAAATCCCTTTCAAAAAAAACCACAATCCCAGTACGAAAACCCATTCTCAGAGTACCAAAATCCATTTGAGGAGCTAAGATGAAAAACTTTTTAACTTTTTTATCCAGCACCTTTTTAAAACCCCGCAGCTTGCTGCGTGGGTTTGGTGGTTTCTTTTTCTGCGTGGGTTCAATACCCCGCAGAAAAAAAGTGCTGGATTTATCCATATTTTTACTTTTTACTATCTATTATTTATTGTCTGCCGCAGGGACCCATGCTCAGACAATGACCTTCCCTATTGTAGAACTTGGAAACTGTAATAACGCGGCAACATGTAAAATCTACTGCGATCAACCGCAAAACCACGACGCTTGCACCTTATTTGCAAAAGAGAAGGGGATTGTCGCTGGCAAAAGAAGGGTTAATGAGAAACATGTGGCAGTTCTTTCATCTGCCAAGACCGCGCTTGGATGCAGTACTATTGCTGCATGTCAATCATTCTGTGAGGAACAGGCAAACTGGGAGAGATGCCAAGTATTCGCACAGAAACATGGTCTGTCCACGTCCCCAAAAGTATCCGCAAAAGATGAAGAACTGCTTTCTGAAGCAAAACAAAATTTAAATTGCGATTCGTTTGATTCCTGCGAAGCTCTTTGTGAACAAAAGGCAAACTATACCAAGTGCGCTGCACTGCTTCAAGACCAAGTGACATCCGATGATCGGGCCATGTTTGAAAAGTACAAGCCTCAAATTAAGGAATTTTTGGGATGCGATTCAATGGTTACTTGCATGGCCTTTTGTATGAATCCTTTGAATATGTCAAAATGTTCGGAACTTGGAAGTAAAATAGGTAGTTCTGAACAAATTCCAAACCAGGAACCACCGGAAGTCTGGTGTCCAAAAGTATCTTCAGAGTGTAAATGGGACGGAACAAATTGTGTTTGCAATGGTCCTGAAAGTTGCCAAAGAAACCCAGAATGTAGATGGGATGGATTAAATTGTCAATGTGGCGATATACCCAGTACTGAATCTCCAGAAGTCTGGTGTCCAAAAGCAGGCCCGGGATGCTCTTGGGATGGAAAACAATGCTTCTGCCCCGGATCAGAGAGTTCAACACAAACCGAAGGTACCCAAGCCCCTCAAGAGCCCGGAGAAGTATGGTGCCCTAAAATAGGACCTTATTGCGTTTGGGACGGAACAAATTGTACGTGTTGGGATGATTGTGTTAAATCTGGGGGAACATGGACAGGATCAAGATGTGATTTTCAGCAACAAACAACTTCTGAACCAGGAGAAGTATGGTGTCCTAGAAACCCAGGATGTAGTTGGACAGGAAGTGAGTGTCAATGTACGTCTCAAGAAGTTCCTCAAACTGATGAACAAGCTCCACTACCAGCAGTTCAAGGAGTAAGCGCCAACCGCAGTTTACTCCAACAAATTTTGGACTTTATCCTAAGAAGATAAAATAAAATTTATTTATTTTCTAGATATTCTTTGAGCGGTCCTAAATAATATTCTTTCCATCCCTCATCAATATCTTTTGCTTCATTGTCTGGAATGTCTGTATGTAAAAGGTCGATATTGACTGTGTGATCTCCTTTGGTAAGTGTGAAAGTAACAGTAGAAGGTTTGTCCCATTTTCATGCAAACCATCCAGCTGAAATATTAGCAAACCAAGAAGACAATACAAGAAGCGTATCTTTATCCAACAACCAAACTTTCATAAAAACTTACTTTCAAAAGTATAGGACTTTTGGGGAAGATTAACTAGAGTTATTCCTACAATAAAAGCAGAAGAAAGTGAAAGAAATATGTAAGAGGTTGGATGATATGTTACACTAAGTATATGCTGTCTAAGATAATTATTGGAGTCATAATTTTAGCTGCAGGAGTCTGGGCTTTTGGAATGATTTCCAAAGGTGGTTTTGGACCACGTCCTTCAGGTTTTCCAGGATCACAAACTCAATCCAATCAATCTTCTTGTCCGGATCCGCTAGTTCTTCAGACCCCAGTTGATATTAAGAAAGTTACTTTTATTCTTTATCCGGGACAGGAAAGAGGCGGTGATTTCAAACCGCATGGGGGTTTCCGTTTTGACAACTCAAAAAATGATGAGATAGTAGTGAAAGCCCCCATGGATGCTATACTTTCTGACGCAAGTAGATATATTGAGCAAGGAGAGGTTCAATACCTGTTTGATTTTCAAAACTCCTGTGGCATAAGGTATCGTTTTGACCATCTTTTGGTACTCACTCCTAAATTTGCACAAATTGCAGAAAATTTACCACCGGCCAAAGTGGATGATTCACGGACCACTCATGTAAGCCCAGAAGTGAGTGTAACTGCGGGCGAGGTTATTGCAACCAGTGTTGGGTTAAGAAATAACAAAAATGTTTTTGTGGATTTTGGAGTTTATGATATAAGGGGGAAGGGTAAATTCCAAAATCCAAAGGACAGTGCCATCTGCTGGTTTGATTTATTACCTTCTGAAGACGCAGCCAAAGTTAAAAGCCTTCCTCCGGGTGATTCACAAAGCGGTAGCAAAAGCACCCTCTGCAAACTCTAGTTGACAGAATATATACATCAGATGTATACTGCAATCTATGATTAGAACTCAAATTTATATTCCGGAAACTCTGCATGAAAGAGCTAAAAATGTGGCGAGAAGCAAAAAACAAAGTTTGGCTAATTTATATCGTGGTTTTATAGCCAATGGTTTGAGGGCATCTAGAAATCGCGGTGGAGATTTAACTTCCCTGG
>Ga0213870_1001402_pt1 | contig 10840 bp, 19 predicted proteins | sample WICALVC2017_Meta_FD_160119 | JGI IMG/M metagenome (GOLD analysis project Ga0213870, IMG submission 160119) | Freshwater microbial communities from subterranean cave lake in Wind Cave National Park, South Dakota, United States - WICALVC2017 | ecosystem: Environmental > Aquatic > Deep subsurface >... | reverse complement strand
ATTATATTCATCTTTTACTTTGAATTTAGTAAAGACCCATTCTTTTGTTAATGTTTTAAAAAAAGAACTCAAATCTACCTAAACTTCTTAGCCCAAGTATAATCCCTTATCCTCCTGCTTTTTCCAAAGCCACATGAGCTGCACCTTTTCTTGCTGCCTATGTTGAATGTCCTCTTGCCGCAGCGTCGGCAATGTATCATATTTTTCTTGCCGGACTTCCTGCCCATTGAAGGAGTGCCTTTCATTTAAACCACTTTAGAATTCTAGTCTGTTGATATGATTGTTATTGTATCTCCTCTTATAAAAACTACTCCAAGCTTTCTTGTGACTTCTCCATTTACCCTTTCCTCTGCATCCTCAAGAACAATATTGATGTGGATATCGAATGACTTGAGCTTGCCAATGTACTGCTTGTTATTCTTCAATTCGACAAGAATTCTTTTGTCTCTTGCCTTGTTTAAGGCATCCAATGGCCTTGCTTGCTCCATAAAATAAAAACACCCTCAAATTTGATGTTTCCAAGAATAAGAGGGTTGTTTATAAATGTTTCTTTGTAACTTCTTCAGGCACTTTGTATTCATGCCAAGAAACATTTTTATTTTCTACTGCTGATTTTAGTGAATTTTCAATTTTTGACAATTGGCTTTGGCCGCTTTTCACTTCAACAAACACGATTTCCTCAATCCTCTTTTTGTCCATCCCCCTGAATACAACAAAATCTATTGGTTTGCCTATGAATCTTGCTTCTGTTGGATTAAATGGAAAATCCCGCAAATAAGGCGCAATCTGTTCGCTAAATTGCCCGCTTAAGACGGCTCTTGACTGCTTGATCGCATCTTCCCTTTCTTTTGGTATTTTTTCTTCGTGCTGCTTTTTCGCTACATATTTTCCAACCAAGAAACCAATTAGAAGTAAAACTAGCAATGCAACAATAACACCAATTATTTCAAAAAATTCCATAAAAACAATTTATTTTACTTCAATAAATAATTATCGGAAGAGAAACCTATATAAATCGTTAAAAATTACCTTTTTATCATGGCATTATCACAGGCAAGACCAAAAAGAAAGGAAACAGGAGGAAGGTACATAGCTTACAGAAAGAAAAGACAGTACGAGCTTGGCAGAGAGCCTTCTTTCACAAAGCTTGGCAAGAAAAGAAAACAAGTCATAAGAACAATGGGCGCCAACAGAAAGTTAAGATTGCTAAGCGCTGACACTGCGAATTTGTTTGACCCAAAATCAAAATCATTCAAGCAGGTCAAAATCAAAACAATAACAGACAATCCTGCCAACAGGCATTTCATAAGAAGAAACATAATGACAAAGGGCTCTGTAATTGACACAGAGCTTGGCAAGGCAAAAATAACCTCAAGACCTGGACAAGATGGAGTTGTAAATGCAGTGTTGATTTCTTAAAAATATTTTATTACTTATAAGTTACAAAAAGAGAAAGGTTTATAAAGATTTAGATTATGGTTATTTTTTATGGCAGAATCTGAATTCGTAGTTGTTTATCACTTGCATGACGATAAGGTTGTAAGAGCATTAGCACGCATTTCTTCAAGAGTAGAAGTTACACCTACTGATATTCAGATGGAAGTAGCTAGTGTAACTGGTGCAAAAAGCCTTGTTGCCAGAGTAAAGTTTGATCTAGAAGGCTTTACTGAAGGTCAAAGAGCAGCTTTGGCAAATTCTATAGCATACCCTATAAACCAAATGGAACAGTTGATATGAAACGACAAATACGGTTACCAAATTATACTGGATAAAATAAATTTATATATGTTGTGCATAATTAGTTATTATGATTGATTTGTTAAAGATTTACAATTCTCTATTTGCAACTTTCGGTCCCCAACTCTGGTGGCCAGTCACAGAAGAAGGCAAGCTTCTTCCAGAATACTCTGGAGGCCCAAAAAACGAAAAGCAGCAACTGGAAGTTTGCTTTGGAGCTATCCTAACACAAAACACAAGCTGGAAGAATGTGGAAAATGCAATTGTTGAATTGAACAAAAACGATTTAATTGATGCCAAAAAAATAAAAAAGATTGAAAACAAAAAATTAGCTCGGATAATCAAATCAAGCGGCTATCACAACCAGAAAGCAAAAAAACTGAAGAATTTCTGCGATTTTTTATTGAAGAATTATAATGGAAAATTAAATTTATTATTTAAAAAAGATATTAATGAATTAAGAAAACAATTATTATCAATGAATGGAATTGGTCCAGAGACTGCAGACTCAATCATATTGTATGCTGCAAAAAAGCCGATATTTGTGATTGATGCTTATACAAAAAGGATAATGAGCAGGATTGGTTATAAAGAAAAAACATATGAAGAACTGCAAAATTTGTTTATGCATAACATCCCAAATAACGAAAAGTTATTTAATGAGTACCATGCATTATTAGTGGAATTGGGAAAGAATATATGCAAAAAAGAGCCTTTATGCAAAAAGTGCCCTATAAATAATGATTGTGATTATTTCAAAAATATCGCTAATTGAAGATGGCATTTTCAATATTTTCAATAATAATTGGAGCAGTGATAATTTATCTTGTTTCAATGATAATTATCCATAAATTCTTTGAGAAAGTTTTTAAGGTGATGCTTTTCATAGTATCCGCTCTGCTTGTGTTGGGGACAATTTATTTTATTTTTTTAAAGGGTGCTTAATCCAAACAACTGCAAAATCAGTTGACAATTTGGGCGACTTTTGCTAAAGCAAAAGTCCCCCTTAATCCAAAATGTTTATATATTAATTCAAATAAGTTTTATGAAAGAGGTGAATAGATGGCTTTCTTCAGCAAGCTGGCATTCTGGAAGAAAAAAGATGACTTGGACAGCCTGGGAAAGGACCTTGGGCTTGATAAGGATTTGGGCTTAGATATTGGAGCTGGTCCTTCCCCAGACTTGGGAATGGGAATTGAATCTCAACAGCAGCCATACCAAAAATATCCTTCATTCCAGCAGTCTGGCTTTCAGCCGCAGCCTTCTTTCCAGTCCCAGCCAGCTTTTCAGCAGCCTTCCTACCAAAGTGACAATTACATTGCTTCAAAAAACCTTGAAGTTATATCAAGCAAGCTTGATGCCTTAAAAGCCACTATGGAGAGCATTAACCAAAGGCTGGCAAATATTGAGGCTATTGCAAGAGGAGAGCAGGAAGATACAAGAAGGAGAAGATACTACTAGGATTTTTGAAAAGGTTTTTATATATTGATTTTCAAATTTGTTTTTAATGAACAAAAAAAATATTATTGTATTTTCTACTGCTTTGTTAATTATATTTTTAGATCAATTAACTAAATTTCTAGTAAAACAAAATTTTCAATTAAACCAGTCAATTCCAATAATTAATAATATTCTGCATTTAACTTATATTACAAATACAGGCTCTGCTTTTGGCTTATTCAAAAGTCTTAATTTGATTTTTGTTTTGTTTTCAATAATTGTTATTGTTGTTATCTTTTATTATCTGAAAAAAATTATAAGAAACGAAAAACTATTGCAGTTTTCTGTTGGCTTGTTATTGGGAGGCACAATTGGAAACTTAATTGACAGATTATTTTATGGCGCTGTTATTGACTTCATTGACTTTAGGGTATGGCCTGTGTTTAACATAGCAGACAGCGCTGTGACAATAAGCGTTATGTTGTTGATAATTTTATTGTGGAAGAGATGACTATGCGTAATCATGGCAGTCGCCGACGAACTTAATTGGGTTGCTTTTCCCTGACTGACCTTTGGTTGTCAGGACAATAGATTAGAACTCCTCAAAATCTGCAAGCTGCTTCAACTGGCCTTTTTTCTTGAGAAAAACAATTTGAGTTGGGGTGTATTTGTATATAATGTCCCCTTTTTCATCGCCGCTGTACTCCCAAGGCTCAACAATTACAATGTCGCCTTCCCTAACCCATAATTTTCTTGTCAACCTGCCCGGGATTCTGCAAACCCGTGTTTTGCCGTCCAAGCACCTTACTCTCATTCTTGAACCACCTAGCCTTTGCTCGATAATTCCAAAAGTTTCCTTGCCTCTTGGAAGATGAATCCTAGAAATTTCTTGCTGGATTTGCTCCTGCTTTTGTTGCTCTTCCTTCTTCTTGCTCATTGATAAAACTGAATGATGTTTTGTTTATATATCTTTCTAAAATATTAAGTAAGATTGTTGAGTATGCAACACAATGATAAAAATCAAAAATACTTGAACGACCTGTCGAAAATCAAAGATTTTCGAACATGATCGAAAATGCTAAGCATTTATCGACATTTTAAAGTAATGGTGTTAAAGGTAACCCGTTTGTGTTAGCTCAATTGGAAGCATGAGGGGCAGTTGCTTGTGAGCGTGCAGTTGCATGCGAGAACGCTCGCATGCTCGCGTTCAACTCACAAGCTCGCACGCATCTACACATTTAATCTAGGAGAGTGCATGAGTCTCGGATTTTTTAAAGATAGCAGATAAATACTTAAAAAGCGTATATAACATAAAAAACAAATTTATATAAACTGCACTAATTTTCCAAAAACAATGAAAAGATTGAATCTTCCTAAGGAAAGAACATTTATAGGCCCTGCTTTGCTGTGGAAAAGGATTGCTGCTTTTTTTATAGACATGATTGTAATAAACTTGATTGTTTTATTTCCATTCAGAAGCCTGTTTCAAAACATCATTCCAAAAGATTATTCTTTTTCAGAAGCGTACAAGCTTTTAAGCAGCAGCACGGATTACGCAGGATTTATAACCTCAGTTTCATTCATAATGTCTGTTTTGATAATCTTGTATTTTTTAATGCTGGAAATAAAAATGAATCAAACAATAGGAAAAATGCTTATGAAGGTTTATGTTGTAAGCGATAACAATACTTTAAAGGCATGGCAATTGCTCACAAGAAATCTTGTGTTTATTCCCATATTCCCGTTTGTTTTATTGTGGATTTTAGACCCATTGTTCATGTTTTTCACAAAGACAAACCAAAGATTAACTGAGATATTGAGCAAAACAAGGGTTGTAGAGAAGTACAGCTTACAACAATAAATTTAAAATATAGCATATTTTGGTGATGCAAATGACTGAAGAGCAAAAGGTATTTTTATTAAGGGTGGATGTGATGACAAACAATATACAGACATCAATGAAAACCCAGAATGTGACGCCGCAGGAAGCAATTGGCTTTCTGGAGATGGCAAAGGACCAGATACTTGACAACTTAAAGCAGGGAAGAAAGGATATATTCCAGGCTTTCAAGAAAGAAGGTGAGCAATAGATGGAGAAAATTCCTCAGCAAAATTTCAGATGGGGCTATGCAATATTTGTTCTGTTTTTGTTAAGCATACTTGGATTTATAGCAATTGGAATAATCTCATTGTTTGTTGGCATAGATGTTGAAAGTTTAAGCGGCAATGTTGCTTTGATACCAATAGAAGGCGTGATAGTAGGATCTGAAGATTCTGAATTTCTTTTTGAAAGTGTAACAGCCTCTAAAGATGCAGTTGAGTTCATAGAAAAGGCTGATAAAAATCCAAGCATTAAGGCAATAATATTGGAGATAAACAGCCCAGGTGGCTCGGCAGTTGCGTCAGAGGAAATAGCGCATGCTGTCAGGAAAACAAACAAAACAACTGTTGCATGGATTCGCGAAGCAGGAGCATCCGGCGCTTATTGGGTTGCATCTACTGCTGATTACATAGTTGCTAACAGGGTTTCAATAACAGGCTCAATTGGCGTCATTGCATCCTATCTTGAATTTCCGGGCTTATTGAAAAGGTACAACGTAACTTACCAAAGACTTGTTTCTGGCAAATATAAAGACATAGGAAGCCCTTATAAAGAGATGACTCCTGAGGAAAATGCCATATTCCAGGAAAATTTAGACTCAATAAGAGATTATTTTGTAAGTGAAGTTGCTAAAAACAGGAATTTGAATAAAAGGGATGTTGACAAGATAGCAAATGGCTTGTTTTACCTTGGAGCACAGGCAAAAGAGCTTGGATTAGTTGACGAGCTTGGTGGCAAAGACGAGGTCATTGCCTATATTGAAAGAAAAGAAGGAATAAAAGCAGATGTTGTTGAGTACAAAAAAGAAGAAACTTTGCTTGATGTTTTGAGCAAGGTTTTAAGCAAGCAGTCATTCTTTGCCGGAAAAGGTATTGGAAGCGCTTTGCTTGACAAAAAGATTGCTTCAACTGTCAGCATAACAACATAAAAAATGTATGTAAAAATACTAAAAAACATGGCTGGAGTAACTTTGATAGGCGTTGGCATAATTGGACTTTTTCTTCCAATAGTGCAGGGAGTGCTTTTGATAATTGCTGGATTATTTTTAATGGGAATAAAAATTGATGATGTAAAAAAATGGTTCAAGAGCTTGAAATTTTGATGCTATTCTTTTACACAAACTCCCAGTTCATCAGCTATTTTTCCAGTTAATCTGCATTTATATCCTTCAGGGCATTTAAATCCTGCAATTCCACTGTATTCATATTGGGGTGAGCGAACTTGTATGCAAAACTCTGCAGTTATTATTCTGTTTTATACAGTTAAATTCTACAAAAATAAATAACAAAGTTTAAATAATAGTATTTAGAGATTGTTATAAAAAGAGGTTAGCTGCTTGCGAGAGTGAAATGCGAAAGCTTGCTTTCGCTCGCTTATCTCACTCGCAAGCTCGCGTTCAACTCAATGCCAGACACAAAGATGAATGTTTTTGAGATTGTTCTTTTAGTTGTTGGGTTAGGTGCTGCAATTCTTGGATTTCTGCTCATTAATCAAGCGTACAAGAGTGAAGGAAATCAATTAAGCTGGCTGATGGTTATTGCAATTTTCAGTTGGCTTACTTTGCTTTTATTGTTTATTTTGCTCAGCTTGCTGGTTGATGTATCAAAGAAAGAGCTGAAAGAAATTAAAACAATGATTTATTTGCTTTCTAAGAAAAAGAATAAAAAATAGCGTTAGTTAGCAGTTATTGCGAGCAGTTCCATCTTTTCTATTTCACTTAAGTCTATTAATGGCTTCGGGAATTTGCCATAATCATCAAGGATCCTGTTGCATGCTGTGTTGACCCAGCACTGGATAAATGGAAAGTTCTCAACTTGATTGAAGTCAAGGGTGTCAAATGCAAAAATATAGCAGTTCTTGTCTTTTAATTGTTTTTTTAATTCAACTGCTTTCCTGAAATTATTCTGGCCTGGCTTTAAGGAAACCAATATGCCAATTTCTGTTGCTTCCAAAAATTTCATGTAAGCAACTTTTCTTTTCTTATTATATTTTTCCACTTCTGTCCTGTCAATTTTTGACAGCACAGCACTTATAGGATCATAGCAGAAAACTTCCTTGTCAATATTTAATGCAATGCCTAAGGGATGAAATATACCTGTTCCGATGTAAAGAAAAGCATCAACTTTGTCTTTTAGTTTATCAGCCCCGCCTACGTCACAGCCGAGCAGCTGAGCTTCATATTTTTGTTTTATTTTATCAATAAATATTATTTTTCCATTTTTTTCCAAAAAATCTCTTATTTCGTCAACATAGTCAAGAAACTGGACTGTTGTGGCTAAGCCGATTTTTTTTGGCAATACGCTTGCATCTAAATTTGACAAGTCAATTTTTCCTTTGTATCTGCTTTCAACCATCATTATTTTCATAATAGAATGATAGAGTGAAGCAGTATTTTTAAAGTTTTGTAAAATGGTGTTTTTTATTGTTTAGAAATGTTTTTATAGTTATAAAATGAATGGTTTTTAATGAATAAAAAAGCACAAGTAACTTTGATAATTGCAATAGCTGTTTTTATTGTCATAATCGCAGGGCTGATTTTCTATGTTGCAAATTATTTCAAAAAAAGCTCAATTGAGCCATTAGTTTTTGAAAAAGCTAGTATTGAGAATTACATAAATGGTTGTGTTAAAAAAACTGCTGAGGATGGCTTAAGACAATTTGGGAAAAAGGGCTTTGTTGTTGAGAATTCAAAAATACCAAGCATTGAACAAATACAAAATGAACTTTCATTCTATGTCGACAGTAATCTTAATACGTGCCTTAAAGACTTCAGAGATTTCAAAAGACAAGGCTGGGATGTTGAAAAAGGAAATATTAATACAAAAACTCAGATTAATCAAGAAGATGTTGTATTTGATGTTAATTTTCCAATTAAAGTCAGCGATAAAGTTAATACATTAAATTTTGATAGGTTTGTTATTAAGTTAGATATAAGATTGAAGTATATTTACGATTTAATAAACAAAATTGTGGATTTTGACTCAAAATACAAAAGGCAAGTAGATATGACAATGTTAAATGCTCATGATGTTAATGTAACAATATTTGAAGTACAGGACTCTTTGGTTTATGTTATAGATGACTCAAAATCATTGATTATGAATGAGCCATATAGGTTTGTGCTTAGGATTAAATCATGATTGGATTACTTTCCATATAGAAAGTAAATCTATATAAATTATATAAAAATCACTACTTTTGCAGAGTGAAAAAAGCGAAAAGTTTATAAAGGGTAGAAATCAAAGATACAACCTATGAAAGCAAGATATGTAGCAGGACCACTTGCAGCTTTGGGGTTAATAGCAGTATCTCCTGAATTGCCAAATATAAAAAATAAGGTATATGAAACTTTATCCGGAGAAAGGCAAGGTATAGAACATGTGGTTAATTCTTCAGAGACTGCTTATGCTCAAGATAATTCTCTCAAAACAAAACCAGTAAATTATGACGGGTTAGCTAAGCAAGTAGAGGGTCTGATAGGAAGTGATCCACAAAGTGTAATAAGGCAGCTTGAGCCTTATAAAATGGATAAAGAAAATAAAAGTACTAGATTTTTCAATAACTTGGGAGCAGCTTACTACTCAGAGAGTAAAAAAAGAAATGATCCAAACTTACTTGAAGAGTCTATAAGACTTCTTCAGATATCAATAGAAGTAGACCCCAATAATGAATCTCCTCATTATAATCTGGGTATAGCCTACAATAGAAAAGGCATGAAAGCAGAAGCTATAAATCAATTTAGAAGAGTTTTAGGTATTAACCAAAACCATGAAGGATCTAAAATATGGTTACTCTATCTTGAAAAATAATTATAAAAAATATATTATAGATAGTTTTTTAAATTGTATTTTGAATTGTTTATTTAATGAAAACGTTTACTATGTTAATATATCTTTTCTTTGCATTTATAATAGTAGAGGTTATAGATGTTTTAGCACAACCTTATGGACAAGGTGGACAACTTTCTGAACTTCCGCCAGAAGATTTTCAACAAGCTTACCCTGAAAACCCTGTTTCTGGTACTAGTACACAACCAATAACAGAAACAACTCCTTATGGAAATGAATTAACTGTTGAAGGAGATATTGATTATGATGGACAGTATTTAGATGCTGATAATTTGGATTATAATTTTGATGGGGTTAGTACAGATATGCAAGAAGTTGAAGATTTTAGAGAAACAGAAGATGGTTATACGATAGGAAGAGTTGGACGGTTAAATCAAAATGGAGTTACCTTAATTGGCGCTGAAGGTATTGTTTATAAAAATGGTGTATTAACAGCAGAAAAGGCAGATTCTTTTATTAGAGATGGTTCAATAACAACAAATATGGAGAAATTAACTTCAAAAGTTGATATCTTCTCAGTAGAAAAAGCAGATTCTTTCTTAAGCGATTGTGTAAGGGTTGATGATATAAAAGACAGCGAGTTCAAAGTTAGCAATCAAGTTGAAATAACAACAAAATCTGATGTTAATTTAAAAATAACTGATTGTTCTTATAATGAAGTTGAGTTTAAAGGAAAAGGAAAGGTTACTATTGACAAAAGTAGCGATAATCCAAAATACACTTTGGAAAATGGCACTTTAACGAAAAAGGAAAAAGATTATAACGAAACTGTTGAATCAAATAACTCAGTAATTATAGAAACTGACAAAATCTTTGGATTTAAATGCTTAACAATAAGTCCAGTTGGAAGCTACTTTTACAATGATAAGGATTTAAGAAAAGATTTTGTAATTAACATTCCAAAAGAATCATCAACATATAAATTATGCTTAAGAAAGAATTCTGCACAGCAATTTAAAGATTATAATGGTTTAGTTGATTTTGTTGATAAAAAGATTGAATTAAATGGAATTGTTAATTATTTAACTACTTATTAATGGCAAAAACCGAAAGATTTAAATAGTGGAAAAACACCAATAATTATTAACAAACATGGCGAGCAGAACCACTAAAGCATTGTCATTGACCGCAGCTCTAAGTCTAGTCTCTAATCCTGTTGCAGACTTAGGCGATGCTGCAAAAAAGGCTTTTGATGAATTCTTTGGTAGTGGTCAATCTAGTGTAGAAAAAACAGTTAGTGATTATGGTACTAATACAGCTTATGCGGAAGAACGAAAAAGTTTAGATAGCAGAGTCGATACTACAACCTATTGGACTCCAGATAAGTTAAGGCAGATTATAAATGAACCTAAATTAAGTTTTATTTATTGGAAGATTGAAGTAAACGACGAAATAGATAAACTAGGTGATAAATTTTTTAGAGATGTTTTGAGAGATTATGGAAGTAGGCTTGATAGAATAATTATAATAGAAGGTTTGAGGCATGGAAAAAGTGCTTATAAAGATCTTAAAAATGTTTTGGACGAGTTTAATCCCAGCGAAAGAGAATATTCTCATAACTCCCCAATTTATAGTTTTGTAGGATTTGGAGCAGAAGGAAGGATAAGAGGTCCGCCAAAAGATCATTATGAAGAGAAATACAAGGGGCAATACAAGAGTTTGATTGAAGGTAACATCTCATGGTTCAACAATAAAAAAAGAGAAACATTTTTAG
>Ga0213870_1001401_pt1 | contig 10840 bp, 13 predicted proteins | sample WICALVC2017_Meta_FD_160119 | JGI IMG/M metagenome (GOLD analysis project Ga0213870, IMG submission 160119) | Freshwater microbial communities from subterranean cave lake in Wind Cave National Park, South Dakota, United States - WICALVC2017 | ecosystem: Environmental > Aquatic > Deep subsurface >... | reverse complement strand
ATCTGTCATGTTGGTAGGTCATGTGACCAAGGAGGGGACGATTGCAGGACCGAAAGTGCTTGAACACATTGTGGATACAGTTTTGTATATTGAGGGCGATAGATTCCAGCAATTAAGACTCCTGAGAAGCAACAAAAATCGTTTTGGGCCTGTGGATGAAATAGGAGTATTTTCTATGGATGAGGGAGGGATGAGAGAGGTGAAAAATCCTTCAGAAATCTTTTTGGGGGAAGTAGATGGCAAGAAGCCCGCCTCCGCTAAAGCTTCCGCCTCCGCTGAAGCTACGGCGGACAAGTCGGCGGGCGAGGCAGGGAGAGTGATTATTGCCACGTTGGAGGGAACGCGGCCGCTACTGGTAGAAGTCCAGGCATTGACGGTTGCCACACAAATTCCCGTTCCTCGAAGAGTAGCTACGGGAATTAACCCAAATCGTCTCCAGATGCTGGTTGCCATCATCCAGAAGCATTTGCGCTTGCCACTGGGAAATTTTGATGTATTTGTCAACATCGCATCAGGCTTGAAAGTTTTTGAACCCGCGGCAGATTTAGGAGTTTGTCTGGCAATCGTTTCATCATTTAAAAACAAACCCCTTCCCGCAAGAACTGTCGCAATAGGAGAGGTAGGACTGTTAGGCGAGATACGAAATGTCATTGGATTGGACCGGCGCATCAAGGAAGCAAAGAAACTGGGATTTACCCACATTATCTCTCCTCACAGCGCACCAAGTATTACAGAGATTGCAAAGAGAATTCTCTGATATGGTAGATGGATCACAAGAAGTGCAAATTCGTGAAGCGCAACCCAAACTCGAGTCGTGGAACTCCACTACGCTCGAAACACACCTTGCCAAATGGATGAAAGATGGAGTACGTGTTCATTTGAATGAAAAAGAGTTCCCACCCTCCATGGATTTGGCAGACATTGGAATCTACACCGATGAGATTGGTGTAGAAACGGAACAAGATCCAGAAGCTAGAGAACGGGCAGGTACTATGGTAATGACAAAAGCAGAACCTTCAAGACTCATAGCCTCAGAATTCACTGTTTTAACTCATTCTGGAATGATTACGGCCGAAGGCGAACTCTTGCCGATGGGTTTTGTTACAGAAGAAACTGCGGGTGCTCCCCTTTATGATGGCCTCGTGTATTTAGGTCACTCGCATCCGCCTCTGGGACCTAGAGTTTTTAGTCCACCTGATTGCTTACGAATGCTACAAGGTGGAGAATATGCTTGTATTGTTAACGGTCTATCCAATGGGAGAGAGAAATACATTATTTTCCGCACCGCAGATACTCGATTTATTTCGTTGGAGCGTGCTGAAGAGGGAATAAGAAGAGCAATTGCCGACGAAACATCAGTTAAACCAGAGGATGTCAGCGATCAACTCGTAAATCAGACACTTTTGGAAAGCATGATGGTTGTACTTTACAAAGAATTTCCACCAGTGACCACTGTTTTAGTACAAAGACTTGCTACAACACCATATAAGGATTGGTGGTCCATTGCAAAAGAAATACATCAACTTGAAAGAATATATGACCGGTTTCTCAGAGGGTTTGCGAAAAAACATCATCTTGTGATCTATAGAGGAACTACAGGTGACCAACACGTTGTAAAACACGACCTCAATGTTCCGCTCATTTCCTAAAATGCATTGTAAATTAAACCTTCAAGGCAGGGTGGTTTACACTGAGTGTAACGAATGTGCCTTGAGGCTGACGATCTGCCGAAACTCTTTGGGGGTGAGGATGAAAGTGGATTTAGATCACGGTCTCTTCAAAAATCATCTCTTTTTTGCGGCCATCCGAGACGATAGTGAAGCGGTCGATAATACCGGCTCTACCTAAAAGAATAGGTACATCTTCGTTGGGATTAAAAACGCATGGTACTGCGAAAGAATTCTTAATTAAGTGAATTCTTATCTGGGATCTATAGACAAAGATTGTTGTTCCTTCAAATCCACTCATGGGCTCTTTGGGACACGTGTCTAGATCTATACCTAATTTTTCGGCAGATGAAGTAGGAAGAGAACTGACATCTGCTCCAGTGTCAAATAAAAAATAGAATGGTATAAGACCGATGGGTGTTTCAAGTGACAACCACAAACTTAATGTAGGGATAGTGCCGAAGCTAACCGTAGATTTACTCGCAAAGGGAAAGTGAAACTTCATAAATGGCAATCGTCCCTTTTGGTTCAACATATCGGACTGCTGGGCGTGCTATTCCCTTTTTTTCTGCTTCAGAAAAGGCCTTTTTCAGATTGCGTGAAGCAGCCACGATTTTACCATCTGGTTTGTCAGTAAGCACATACATGCCACCATATTTTTCTTGGAGTTTTGCAATTGAGATAGTCACCATACCAATCATAATTGTAACAATAATCAATAACTGGCTCAAGCCCCAGAATACTTGATGTTAGCAATAGAATATGCAGACTCAAGTGCATGCTTAAGTTCGGGTTTACATTTAGTGCATCGTTTTGTGAGTAAACGAAGCGAATGTGCCTTGAGGCTGAATGATTTTTGAGTAAGCAGAAGCCCAATGAGAATAATAGCCCCTATAAGCGTATGGGAGATGAGAAAGGGACTGGTGGTGGGCGGATGGGCTGCATCGGGGAAGTGGCATTATGATAAGGAGTATTTCCCCATTCCCACAATCTCCAGAAACCTCTTCGGCTCCCATTGGGCAACTTTGATGTATTTGTGAACATTGCATCAGGCTTGAAAGTCTTTGAACCCGCGGCAGATTTAGGCGTCTGTCTGGCTATCGTTTCCTCATTTAAGAATAAGCCATTACCAGCCAAGTCTGTCGCAATAGGGGAGGTGGGACTATTAGGTGAGATACGCAATGTGATTGGTCTGGATCGTCGTCTCAAAGAAGCCAAAAAGCTGGGGTTTACTCATACAATTTCCCCCAAAACCTACACCCATCTGACAAAAGTGGTTGTAGACCTGTTGTAAATTATTACCAAGTTGTCTATGTAATCGTTTCATACGGCCTTGTAGAGTTTATGCAGCTTATCAAACCCACCACCCCCGAGGAAGTCGAACAGACGGTAGCGTAAGTATCACTTCTTCCCTTCCACCATCTCCAGAAACTCTTTGGGGGTGACGATGAGGGTACCCCTGAAAGATTTAAGAGTCAGAAGATCTTTATCTCCCGTAATCAGATATTTTGCTTTTCCTTCTTGAGCAAGTTCCAGAAACATATTGTCTTTGGGATCGCGGGAGACTCTTACTTTCTTTTTGGGAACGACTTTTGTCGCTTTTGCTTGTATCAGAGCATCTTGTTCGTTGATATAATTATTTGTTAGGGGGAACTTAGGTAGTTTTAAAAGTACTTCAGCATGTGTTTGAGGGGATATGAGAAGCTCAATTTGATCGTCCTTGAAAAGTCGCAGGATTTTCTCGCTGTTGCCACCGTAGACAAGTCCAGATATAAAAACATTCGTATCCAAAACGACCTTATATTTGGTCGATGAGCTCATATACTTCTTCTTCTGTCAATTTGTCTACATCAATATTTCTTTTCTTTGCCCACGCCCTGAAAGCTTTTTTGCCTTCTTTCAGAAGTTTTTCAAATTGTAGTTTCCACAACTTTTCTTTATCGGCTCCGCTTTGCATGTACTCAATGTAGGGGACAAGAACTGCTTCTGGCATACTATCTCTTACGATTACCACCGGTTTGTTATTTTTTGCCACCGTAGAAACGAGATTACTTAAATCATTTCGTGCTTGTGTGATATTCACTATCTGTTGCATACAACGTACATTGTATCGTACATATAGTACCTTGTCAATTAGTAGCGCGACAACTACAGTGAGAGTATTTTTCATCGTGAAAACTATACCCGCATTATAAGTCACTCACACGTTTGCCGGTGCTAGACAGTTCGGCTCACGCTATACATATCCTCTTTTTGACACCAAATTTACTCCACAACGATATCCACAATAAATAATAAAAATAAAAAGGATTGTTGTAATGCTCTATATCATGTTGAATAAATTATAGGGTATTGTTATTTATATACCAAATAAATTATAGGTCCTTGACAAGGAAAGCCTGCCATGGTAGCGTGGTATGTGAAAGGAAAAATGATGAGAAAACTTTTGGAAAAACTTTTTGAATCAAAGAAGAAAAAGACCCAACCCAAGGACTTTGAGTGGGAAAGATTCAAGACAATGGCACGTCAACAGTTTGTGAGGCTTAAAGACAAGGGATTAAGTATTCATGTGGTGACCTTGTAGGTCCACTAACGCAATCAAGCCCCCCTTCGCCAAGGCTTCGGGGGGCAAAGCGGGCAAAAAAATTTAGGGCACATTCTCCCTCTGACTACGAGGGGAGAGAAAGAATCCGCCTACGCATAAAGCTTCGGCGGATTAGGAAAGACTAAACTCATAAAATTCGTTAAGTCTTTCCATAAAAAAGAGCATCACTAACGCTAGCGGGCTACGACTACGATTAGTAATGCTCTTTGTGTTTGGTGTTAACCATCTAGAACAGGAAGTGGTCAACACCTGATCATACACGTGTATCACACCCCCAAAAACTCTGTCAAGTGATTTTTCATGCGTGAAAAATATACTTCGGGTTGTCACATCAACATGAGTGTTACCGTGTCATGCTAGTGTGTAGTAAAATAGTGAAACACTAGTCGTAGAGAAGTAGAGATCAGTAGATATTTTTCCTCTGGAAATAGGTCTTTCAGCTCGTCAGAGAAATCCATACTCTTGACATACATCAAATGTCATGCTACACTTCGCCCCGACGCTGTCCTATGAAGAGATCGCCTGCACAGTCCAAATCGAAATTCCTAACTCTGAGATTATCCATTGCGTGGTAAATTCGGAGTTTTTTTGTGTGGTTAGAACATACAATTGCTCTTTACAATCAGGCTTCGGAATGGGGAATCGGCAGTAGGGCAGGCTGTCGATTTCCCTTTCGGGAGTCTGATAGCAATTTGTACGTCTTCATATCGTTATTTTATATATCTTCGTCTCTCCGCTTTCAAAAACCACCCGTCCCAGCCGATTAAATTTCTCCACATTCATAGTGGGATATTTTTCTTTCTCAAGCGCGCCCACGAAGATATATGAGACGTTATATTTCTTGAGTACGTCCCGTACTGCTTGCAAGTCACTCGATTCATATACCGTGGCTACCTCAGGAATCCGCTTGCCTGCCTCATCATAGGAACCACGCCACAACCATTCATGTACCGGCCATCCTACGATTGTTGGAAGTCCTGTATTGGCAGAGACACGCGCATAATCTGTGTAGGAGTCTCCTTGTGCCTCTGCGATGACCGGTTGTCCTTCGATGTGAGTACGTATCCAAAGAATTGCTTCATAATCCTGGGGATACTGCGTGGAAAGCCAGTTTAAACCCCAGAGTCCGTGGTACGTTTTCAAACTGCCATAGTACGAGTTGATAGCAAAGTAGGGAAAGATTGCTACAAGCGCAAATAGGAAAATATAGAGACTATTGTAGAAAATACGCGGTAATGAAAGAGTCTTTCGATCACGAAGACGCATGAATGTATACGCTGCACACAATGCCAGCATCATGAATGCCTGATATCCCAATTTAAACATGGTATTTGCGCGATAATGTGCTGGGTATATATCTCGGATATAAAAGAATTCGGGGAATATCAGAAGAAGTGTTGAGACAAAAATTATAATTAAGACATACACATCGACAGGGGAAAGCGCTAGAAAATTAGAGGTGAGAGGTGAGAGGTGAGAGGTGAGAAATTGAGTTGGGACGTGAGATATCCTTTTGATCACACTTCCCACTTCATGATCCAGTTTCCCACCTCGTACTTCCCACTTCGCTTTAAAAGATGGAATTATCACGAATGCCAGATAACCGATCACATTGTAATAGAAGAATCCCCACAAAATCGCCACCATCCATATGGGAGACTTCTGACATTTATCTTTTTCAAAAACAAGCGGGCCTAATTTTTTCTCGACCAAAAAAGAGGGAGCACACAGTACTCCCACTCCTGATGCAAAGGGTTTGAAGGAGAGTGAGAAGGGGAGGCTTGCTACAAGAAAGAAAAAGAGAAGAAACAGTGAAGCTGAAAATGTCTTGACTATGCCTTCCTGCAGACCTTTGTCTGATTGCCGAAAGTTGATATAGAGCATGACGCAGCCGGTAAGCACCAGATAGATAAGCCCATCCCAGGCATTCGTCATGTACATGGAGGCAAGCAATACTCCCAGAAGAAGAAGTGAGAAGAAAGGGAGACCAGTACGCCTCATAAATTCTCCCAAATGAGAGAAAATTTCTCTGGAGTCATGCGTGTGTTTGTTGGTGACAAATGCAAGTAGTATTGCAAGTACCAACAAGACAAAAGGAATGTCTGATACATGGCCATGGAGGTCAGCGACCACAAATGAATAGATGGGAAATTCATGGATGGTAAAGGGAATAAAGCGAGTGGCATTGGGATACCAATACCGATCCGGATTAAGCCCCAAAGAGAGATTCCATGGAGCAACCGGTTCCTCATTGGGGTAGCCGGACGTTAAGACATACAGAGGATGGAGATTGCCACCCAACGATACAAGGAAGGCGGCAAGGAAACCAGAAACGACAAGCTTCTTGCTATTGCTTATTAGCTTTTGGCTTAGTTGAAAAAGATACAATAAATTTGTGCCCAGGGAAAAAGAGAGCGTGAAAGTGAAGGCAAACAGTGTCGCAATGGCAAGATTGTAGGTGATGACAGAATCAATACCCGTAAGTTTGGTCAAAAACGCGGTGATATAGTGGCCAAAATAATAGTAATTGATGAAGTGTCCTCCAGTATAGTCTGGTGACTGTGTCAGCCACATATCTTTGGGCGGGAAAAACGTAGTTCGAAGGATCGAGTTTACGAAGCCAAAATCCATAAACTTTTCCAGGCCCCGGATAGAGGGTTCTGTAGCGCGTACATAGCTCCATGCGGCAAGGGTGAGAAGGAACATCATTTCCTCGAAAATGATCCAACGCCAGGGGAGCGTTTTAACTGTATCATCACGCCAGAAGATCATAAAGTTTACGATGGCGATAAAGACAAGTACGACGATCTGAGACAGACGGGTGAACGGAAGCACGTGGATACTCCCCAAAAACCATACAAGAAAGGAGGACAAAAGGATTCCAACGACTTTGGAAAATATGTAGCCGCGGTCAACAAATCGGGAAAAGAGTCGGGTAGTTATGGGTATGGTTGTTGACCCAACGAGTAGTATCGCTAACCACCAGAGTATGACAGATGAGAGATCGGACATAATTAAAAAGAGCGTCTAGTAAATTAGCGTCTAGCGTTTAGTTATTTGTGTCATTCCGATCCGCCAGCTGGCGGAGAGGAATCTCTCAACTTGTTTGAGAATAAATCACACATTCGTGTGAGATCCCTCGGTAGAAGTTTCTACCTCGGGATGACTCCGTCATCTAGTCGCTAAACGCTAGAAGCTAGACGCTTGCTTGTTCACATTATAAAAACTTTTTTTAGAAAAAAGAAGTAGGATTCTAGTATAATGCGGGACATGGTCTATAAAAAGAAGCTTAAAGTGGGATTAGATTTTGATGGTGTTGTCGCCTACAATCCGTTTCGAATCGTACGCGCTCCTATCGCCTGGTGGAAACGGCACGTGTTAGGTGAGAAGAGACTTTCATTTTATTATCCCACAAACGCATTGACCAAATTGATGTGGACTGTTCTCCATGACTCAAGTGTTTTTCCGGCCAAAGGAGTAGGATTGTTACAAACAATGGTTGAGGAAGGAATCATTGACGTCCACCTGATTACCGCTCGGTACAGCTTTTTAGATGATCATCTTGATCGCTGGTTGCGCAAGCATAAACTCACCACTCTTTTTACTTCTATCAATATAAACCATCGTGATGAACAACCACATATTTTTAAATCGCGCCTGGTGGAACAATATAAGCTAGATTATTATATTGAAGATAACCTCGATATAGTCCGACACATCACACAACAATTACCTATAGGCACTACACACCCTACGAAAATTTTCTGGATTTACAACGTCATTGATCGAGCGTACCCTCACCCCCATAAATTTCCCTACCTGCAAAAAGCGTTGGAGGAAATCATGCGCATTTCCAAATTAGACAAATTAGTCAAATGAGACTAATTGGAGCTATGAAAATCCTTACTACCATCTCCTACTACACTCCCTATATATCTGGACTTACTCTGCATGCGAAACGCCTCAGTGAAGCACTCGTTAAACGTGGGTTTACTGTGACCGTGCTTACCAATCAACACGTTGATAATCTTTTCTCCTTTGAAACGATGGAGGGAGTGAGTGTAGTGCGTGCAAAACCTTTGTTGAAACTGAGTAAGGGATTTCTCTCGCTGGATTGGGTAGTCAAAAGTTTTCAGCTTGCTAGACAAATTGATGTAGTCCACATCAATCTTCCCCAATTTGAAGGGGTGGTGCCCGCGGTTTTTGGCAAGCTTTTTGGGAAAAAAGTGCTTGTTACGTATCATTGTGAAGTAATTTTGCCATCAGGATTGTCCAATCGCATCATCGAGACTCTTTTGGCGCTTTCAAATCTGGCCACACTTATTCTAGCCGATTCCATCGTTACCTATACCAAAGATTTTGTCTTTCACTCAAAAATGTTGCACCATTTTCCAAAAAAAATATCATATATTTATCCCCCAATTCCCATACCAAAGATAGATAAACGAGTACAAAGTGTTATCAGAAGAAAAATCACAAGGCCAGAGATTCTATTAAAGCCCGGCCTTAAAATTATGCGACGCTATGGTAAAGGCCGGGCTTTGAGTAATAGCCGGGCCTTAATCATAGGTGTCGCTGCACGACTTTCTGCCGAAAAGGGGATAGAATATCTTCTCGAAGCGATTCCGCTTCTCGAAGATAAATTCAAAATTCAAAATTCATCCCGATCAAATCGGGACAAAATTACAACCCAAAACTTTAAAGTTAATTCAGCGATAAATACACCTCGGGAGAGGCCAGAAGCCTTAATACACCTCGGGAGTGACAGGCTGCAACGCAGTGGAAGCCATGACTCTCCCGAGGTGGAGGGATCAGTAAAAATTGTCATTGCTGGTTCCCTTAATCCAGTCGGGGAAAAAGCGTATAAGGAGAAGATATTGAAACTCGTTGAAAAATATAAAGATCACATTGTTTTTTTAGGCGAGCTTGCCGAAGAAGAAATGGGTTCCTTTTATTCATTACTTGATGTACTCGTATTACCATCGATCAACTCGACCGAAGCCTTTGGTATGGTTCAGGTGGAGGCGATGTTTTCTGGCGTGCCCGTGGTTTCCAGTGATTTGCCTGGTGTAAGGGTACCTATCCGAAGAACAGGTATGGGCGTAATTGCCTCGACTCAGGATAGTAGTCAATTAGCCCGAGCAATCACAACGATTGTAAAAAATAAAAAGCATTATATCAAGCCGAAATCTGATATAGAGCAAGAATTCAGCCTGAAAAAAACCGTCATGCTCTACTCAAATATACTTACAAAATCATTGTAACTACCACGCTACAGTGTGTGGTAGTTATACCATCTATGGAGTATTCATATAAAGGTACCAAGCTAAAAATCAAAAGAATTCCAATTACCTCTTATCGCTTTTGGCTCATGACAGCGCAGCGCTTAGAGTAGTTTTACGAAGCCGAGTTTTTTAGTTTTCTCAAAAAGCTTCCTGTCGGCGGTGACAAATTGGGTATTTAATTTTTGGGCTAAATAGACATAAGAACAGTCATAAAAACTTATGTCCAATTTATATGAGAGTTCTACGATGGCTTTCCACTCCTGAAAACTCGGATTATCAAAAGTTAAATTAAGCTCTTCTAGTATTTTACCGGCCTCTTTAGTTTTTCGTTCAGAGAAGGGCTTCTTGTATCTGATAGTATTGCCGATTTCATAAATAATAAGCTGAGGTACAATTACAGAGGCAGTATTTCTTGCTAGATCGTCGTAAATTAAGAGGGCTTTATCCCGATTTTCTTCATCATAAAACCATTTCAAGGCTACAGAAGAGTCAATTACGTAGGTCATGTACTGGTTTTGGTTGGTCAATAATTAGATCTTGTTTTCCACCAGCGCTTGCCAAAGCGGTTGTCTCGAGTTTCCCTTATCATGTCAGTTGTAGTTTTCTCTCCGGGGATCGACTTGCCCCATTTTCTAGTCCATTCATCAAGCATTTTCCGCAGTTGCTTTTTCCTTTCCTCTCCAACAAGTTTTTCCAGTTCAGCCTTTTTTTCTTCATAAGGATACATCACCACCACGGGTTTATTCTGTCTTTCCACCACAATAGGTTGGCCGCTTGATACGACTTTATCCAATATTTCCCCGAACTTTTGCCTGAAGGTAAGCGCGTTGACAGTATCCATATTGACTGCATACTATCATATAATATATCATATGTCAATGAAGCCACTTGAGTATTTTCTCCTGCAATACCTAAGGCACCGACCGCTATTTCTCTCTCTTATCAGGGCCAAAGAAGCAGCACTTTTTCAGAAGTACCTGCCATTGAAACATCCGGTGTTGGATGTGGGCTGCGGCGACGGATTTTTCGCACAAACTGCATTATCAGACATGTCACATGTCACCTATCGCGTATCACCCATAAACAAGCCAATAATTGACGTCGGTCTTGATGTTGCCGACAGTAGAGTAAAGGAGGCCCGTAAGTTACATGTCTACAAAAAAATCATTATCTACGATGGTGAAAAGATGCCGTTTGACGACAACTCATTTGCCTCCGTCGTCTCAAACTGTGTTCTGGAACACATCCCAAACCTCTCTTTTACGCTCAAAGAAATCCAGCGC
>Ga0213870_1001399_pt1 | contig 10862 bp, 14 predicted proteins | sample WICALVC2017_Meta_FD_160119 | JGI IMG/M metagenome (GOLD analysis project Ga0213870, IMG submission 160119) | Freshwater microbial communities from subterranean cave lake in Wind Cave National Park, South Dakota, United States - WICALVC2017 | ecosystem: Environmental > Aquatic > Deep subsurface >... | reverse complement strand
GTGTTAACGACCGCTTACCCGTTAGGCCCCTGGACTTCCATAGACTCCACGGAAGTCAGACCACCCACGAATCCACCGTGAGCGGACCTTGATGAGGAAGCTGGAACTCGTGAAGTCCCAGTCGTGCATCGTGTTAGGCTTCTCGCGCATGTACGAGCGGACGTTGTGCTTGCTGGGCTCGGCCAGCACGAACCACGCATCCGCATCGGTAAGATACGGCCACGCGATGACCTCCAGGCGTCCATCTGCACGCTCCTTGAAGGCGTTATTGGCGTTGTTGGCGTTCTCCGGGTTACCGGGCGACCCCATCAACTCCGTGGCAAGCCACGACAGCTCGTAGGGGACCAGCAGGTACTTCGGACGCCAGTGGATCAGCTTCCCAGCGTCGTCCACGGTGTCCGCGATGTCGTTCATCGCATCACGTAGCGTGGCCACGCTGAGGTCCGCCGAGGTGGTCAGCTCATTCTGCTCCGTCCCGCCACCCACGAGGGTGTGGTTCGTAGCAAACAGCTCCTGACCATCGGGCGAGCCCGTGGTGCTGGTGAAGCCGTTGATGTACACTAGGGCATGATCGGTGTTGTAGGTGTAGGTCATACTCGCGCCGAGAGCACGAGCGGCATCAGACACGACTTCCTCTTGCTCGTCGTCCAGGGCCTCTTTCGAGGTACGGAACGCGAGTTCGTAGGTGTCGGCTGTGTAGGTCTTGTCGTAACCCTGGGCCAGGTCGTCGTAGGAGACGTCTGCGCCCTCAGCCTTGGTTGGCACCACACCAAAGCTAGCCACCGTCGTGGTTCGCACGAACGGCAGCTTGGTCTCACGCATCTTGAAGATACGGGAGACGATGCCATCCTCAACGTCGATCTCGTCGAAGAGGACGTCTTCGAGGTTGGCCAAGTAGCTGAGATACAGGTCAGGTAGGGTGGTACGCAGAGTTGGCATACTTACACTCCCTGCGGGCCGACGCTACCAGCTACAGTGGCGTTGACAACCTTGTCAAGGTGCTCGTTGATCTTCACGATCCACTTACGCCACTGACCAGTCGCCGTGGCAAATCCAACACGAGCACTGTCAAGTTCCATGGGATGGAGACCCTTGATGGCGAGGTTGGCAGTCGAGGCCGTTACTGAACTGGAGTCAATCTCATGGGCCGAGCGATCCGTAGTAGTGTTACCCGCCGTGGCCAGAATATCAGCATTGGCCCCGATGGACGTCTCGTCCATGGCCGTGCCGTCACTGTCATCCTGGACAACGAAGAGCTGGTTGGGGTCATCGTACACCATGACCTCGGTGTCTGCGGTAGAACCAGCAGAGGCATCCGCAGCGACACCGATGATGTTCAGAGCACCGGCCGTTGCTGGAGCAACGTTGCCGTCCGCTTCCATGATGATGAAATCACCCGGGTAGATGCGCGCAGCAGACGCATCCTTGCGGTACTTCGTGAGGGAGTAAATACGCCCATAAGGGATGGCCCCAAATGGGGTATCGGTTGCGGGTTGGAGGTAAGGCATGTTCTGAGGTGATCCTTGCCCACATTGCATGGGCGTGAGAAGAAAGGGAAGGGGTAGTGGGGCTTCCTAGTCAGTCATGGACGACCCTTCCGCCTGAGTGTTGGATGGTCGTCGAATGTGGTCCACGTGGACATATGGACCGTACTCACCCCGGTTGATAGACTCCTGGGTGTCTTCGGCCTTCTTTCGGTCCAAGCCAAGAGCCCGAGTCACGCGCTCAACTTTCATCCGGTCACGTGACGCGATCCACGCTTTGGGCATGTATGCAAGGAAGTCTCCGTTGTGGTCAAAGCGACGCACTGTATTGTCAGGTGCCCTCATAGTTGGAACCTTGATCTTGACACCTTCATGGTCTGCGGGAACGGCCTTCCAGTAACGAAGTCCGATCTGGTTGACCAGCCGGGGATTGAGCCAACGTACCTCCCATTCCTCGGGAAAATCTACGAATCGGCGAGCGTTGGTAGCATCCTTCGCCCACTTACCTTCGATCTCCCACGGGGGTGCTTCATCACTGGGATCAATGAACCCCAAACTGGGATCAATGAACCCCAATGACTTGCTTTCGGGGGCGTGCATCAACTCCTCGGCGTTAGAGCTGAGAAGCTTCTTCCTACCGATCATTGGAGCCGCACCCATCATGCATCCTCCTTCATCATCATGGCGATCATCGGGGACACCGCTGACCGTCCACTGGCGTTTCTCGCCTCAAACCGCTGCATGACCTTATCCGGGTCCTTGGTTCCCATACGCCGGGCCAGGTCCCGCTGCTTTTCAGACAGCGGGGCAGGTTGACTACCTGTGGGGCGTTGTCGGCGTGGTCGGTTCCCATCAACATCCACCGTCGAATCGCGCCGCACGCCTTCGGCCACCCTCGCGGGGGTCTTGACGATATCAGCAACGATTTCAGGGTTGTCCGCAATGGCCAGCTTCATGGCTTCAAGGTCCGTGGTGAGGGCCTGAGGGTTGTACCCCTGGCTCACAAGAACCTGCTTGGCTCGAAGCGCGGCTTGGGTAAGAGGGTGCTGGACCTCCCCAAACGGGTAGCGTCTGTAGAGGGCTTGGACCTGAGCCTGGACCGTCTGGGCCTGCGCCTGGATTGTCTGAGCTTGGGTTACTGCCCCACTAACCCTGCGATTGATGAGTTCCTGACCAGCCTCGTCGCTCCCTTGACGCCAGAGCGTGGTGAGTTCTTGGTCGGTGTAGGCCCGAGTGGCATCAGAGGCGGGGGGAGCCTGCCGCTGGGTGGCCAAAATCGCGGAGAGATACTGAGTTTGCTCGGCGATCTGGCGCTCGACCTTCGAGAGCTTCCGGTCGAACTCGGCCTTGATGTTCTGCCACGGACGATCACCCGCGGGGACTGACGTGTCCGCTGACGGTTCTGGGGTGACGGTTTCCGTAGTGTCGCCGGTGGACGAACTCGGCTCGGTGACGTCCTCAGTGTCGTCTAACATGGTCTTCCTTGCAGTCCTTTGACGGGGACGAGGCGGGAGGTTACCCGGCGTGGCCGGGGGAGCGAAGCGGAAATACTAGAAAGGTTTTAGGCCGGGGAGATTCGGGGAGAGTAGCCCGTGGCAGAGGCAGGAACCACTGGGAGCATGAATCGGGCAGTCTTGGTAGTCCTGACAGAGCCCACAGTCGTCTCGGGGTCCGTGAGGGTTTTGACTACCCTCAACGGGGATTAGGAGATATGGCAGCCTACTTTCCCTTCTTCAACTTGTTAGGTGGTGTACTACCACCTAACTTGGCGCCACCCACTCGCTTGGCCTCTTTGCCACGCGCGGCGCCGATGTCACCACTTACACCATACTTACCTTTCATGTGTCACCTCAGGTCCCCTTTCTTGGGTTTGGATCAGGACTGGAAGGTTGGTCATTGCTCCTTGGACTGAGCATCACGAATCTGGTCAGCCGTGCGAATTACATTGGCCGGGAAGCTTAGAACCCGCCGGATGCCAAGAATCTCCCCGCGCAAGAGGTCGTGATCCTCTGGAGTTGCCTGCACGAGTTGCTCCGTAAGGGATGCCTCCACGGCTTGGATTTGCTGGGTTAGGACTTGCCAGAATGGGCTTCTGTGGCCCTCACGTAGGACCGAGGCAAGCTGGAGAAGCTCAGCGATCTGCTCCGGTGTCACGCAATGAGCCCCAGGATGAGGTTGATGATCTGCTCTATCATGCTTGCTGACTTCCTTCCTGCCCCATTGTGGTGCTCTGTGGGGCGTTGGGAGCGTCGCGGCCAATCTGAGCGTTCATGGCTTGAGGACCAGCTACCGCAGGCTGGGACCCGGGTTGTCCGCGCCCCTGCTGCATGTTCTGGGCCACCATCTGCATCTGAGCGGTCTGGAGAGTCTCCTGGAGATGGCTCTTGAGCCACTCCATACCCTCACGACCCAATTGTATCATAGTTTCTGGGTCTTGCAACTGAGACATATGGGTCTCCAAGTGCAAGGCTAGATTCTCCAGCGGGGAGGGACGGATATCCCTGACCCCACTGACCCACATGGCTAGCTCTTCCTCCGGGGACCGGACAATCTGAGCCCGGGGAACTTCTAAGTAGGAGTCGGGGTCTTTACCATACGCCTTGATGAAATCCCGGTAAGTACGGGCTAGACCCTTGAGTCCTACGAGCCCAAGTTGGATAGGCAGGGGATTGCCCAAGGCCTGGAGCATGACCGTGGCATCCTCACGCTGGATAGAGCGGTTCAAGGACTCCGTGTTGGCCGATAGCCGGACGTCAAACTTGCCTGCGATGTCCGTTCGGTTGGCAATGCGGATCATCTCGGGACGTCGGCCTGTGACTCGGAACTCCTTGCCCGGGGGGAGGTACTCCTGGTCCAAGGCTAGCACAAGGTCCCAGATTTCCTTGTGGAACTGCTGGAAGGCGTCCTGGGCAGTCTTAAAGCGGAGACCACCTTCCCCAAGCAGAGCCTGCATGCCAGACGCGGTGCGAGTGGCTCCCACCCGGTTGGGTTGACGACCCAGGGCCAAGTCTGTGAGGCCGGTAAGTCGCTCGAAGTACTGATAGAGGAGAGCCTCCTCTTGTTGACCCCAGGCTGCGGAGCCCTGCCACCGCGGAACCACGATGTCGGTCGAGGGGTTGTCAACGGGGACTCCTTGGCCAGGCTTGAGGCTGTACGTGGTTGGAAGGTGAGTGCTAGACCCCTTGAAGAAGTACATCGGGAGATTCTGGATCGTACCGTAATCTACCCGCTGATTGTGGATCGTGTTGATCTCGTCCTGGAGTTGCTGAATGATCTGTGGGAAGGACAGCCCGTAGAATCGGAACGGGAGGGGGAGATACCGACCCACCGCGAATGGGCGCTTGCCGTGGGCGTGGACATTATCGAGGTAGTCCCAGCCCAGGAACTTCTCAGGGAGGTCCTCGCTAACCCACAGGATGACCTCTTCCTCAAAGCCATCGTCATCAATGTCGTAACGCTTGTAGACTTCCCAGACAGGATACTCCTCGGACCTGGCGTTGGAACTCCCTGTCCCCTCAACCCCCTCAGCATCGTCACGACCCTCGCGAACCTCAGCTCCATCTTGCTGTACATCATCTCCAGCCGGGCCTGAGCCCTCGATAAGAGTCTGCACAGACTCATCTACAAACCGGCCAAGCTTGACCTTGCGTCGAAGCTCATCCTCAGTCAGCCAGAGCCGTTGAGCGAACCATGGCATCCTCTGAATATCGCCCCCAGCCTTAGTTGGGGCAAGAATGTCCAAGGGGTCTATCAGTGCAACTTCAACTCTCTCTTTGAGGGTCTCGCGCTCGACAAGAACCTGGATTTCGCGTTCCAGAGTCCGAAGCTTGAGCTTGACCTCCATGGGTGGTCCCGAGTGGGCCGGAGTTGGGAGTACTCCCTTCCAGGTCAAGCGACTCACGAGCTTCATATCCATGGGAATCTCCTGGCCAAAGAGGGCCAGGAGAATCTGTTCCATCTCAGTGTCTACGGGGAAGGACCTTACGTATTTCTGGCGCTTGCGATCTACCTTCCAGAAAACTTTACCTACGACTGTACCAGGGTTGAGGAAGGCATGAGCACTCTCGACCACGAACTGGGGGTAGTTCAACTCTGTACGAGCTTGCCAGTTAAGATACAGTTCTACTCGCTCCTGGCGATCCTCGTCTGTCTGCTCGGTCATGGCAACCATGATCGGGGGGTCCCCGCCAAGTATTGACTGTACTAGACGAGGTTTCATGGTCTCGATCCCAAGCATAGTCAGGGGAACGTGCAGGTTGCTCGACCCCGGCCAAGGGAAATTCTTCTTGGGTAGGCGGCCGTGGTACTGATCATCCCACTCACCGTGACGGGCCTCCCACTCCTGGCGATCCTGGAGGGCATCCTTGATCTCTGAGATGACCGCATCGCGGAGATCCTTCTCCACCACGGCATCAAGAGTGGGCAAGAGTTCATCGAGAAGCTCATCACGGTCCTCGGGCTCCTTGGCTTCGACGGGGATAAGCTCGACGTCTTGATTAACGTCCATACAGTTCTCCGACAGCCTCAGGTATTACCCCAATTGCTCGTTGCCTGCGCAACTCGTCTGCGTACTTGATCAAGGATTGAAGGTACTGTTCTACAAGCTGCTCGGGTGGCTGATGTTGGCGCAAATAACTTATACCTCCACTTGCCCTATCTGCTGCGTGTTCCTCAAGAGGGCTTAAACGAGAAAGGTCAAATGGGCCAGGATATTCCTTCCCAGGCCAAGTAGGCCCATATGGAATTTGACCGGGAAACTGGCCAAAAGCTGCGTGAGTTAACTCGTGTGGCAGGGTCGTGTATTTCTCTTTACTGGAGGCCAAAATCCCTTTATCTTGATCGTAAAACCCATACGTCCCAGCTGTGCGCCAATAGTCCTTGCCCATCGCTTCTCTCACACTCGGCAACTGGTGATTGATCACAGTCGTAGTTGGGACTCTTTGCAGGATAGGCAACAACTGCTGAATCACCCGATACCGAAGTGCCTGCTCAAACGGTTTCACCATCCCCCGGTGGGTTAGTTGGAAATTTGGGAGTGGGGAGGGAAATGGGGGTCTCAAGTAATCCGACAACGACTTAGAGTCGGTTGCATACCGATCAAAGAGGGGTGACACTTGCTCACCCCCACCCGGTTTTGTTGACTCAGAACCTGGCCCAAGATAGCCTAAGATGGCTTTAAGTAACCCTACAAGACCTTGACCATCACTTGCGGCGGGGGAGGCCATAACCTGTGTAGTCCTCTACGGGCGGGGTGGGGGTACGATTTCCTATGGGACGTCTCAGACCAAGCTTGCTATGCAAGCCCGTTACGAGGTATCTGAGGGCAGCCATTACATCGGCGTAGGGGTGCGTCTTGTCATCAGGGTCCTCTTGAACCTTGCCATCGCGGGTCTCGGGGTAGACGTATCGGCCAAGAAACGCCTGACACAGAATAGGGCAGCCTGCTGGGTCAACGAGGAGCCCAGGACTCCCATCGGTTCGCACTTGAAGTAATTGGTGTATCAAGGATCGACCATCTTTGCGAGACCAACCCCATTCGTGCTTAGGGAAGATGCCCAAGCCATTCAGAACCTCTGAGTCGCGACGCTCGGACTTCTCTGACTCCATGGTCTTGACTTGCTGACCTGCAGGATCATCAAAGTCCTCGAAGCCCGCGGAGTTAAACGGCCAGGTCTTGGCACCATCTTCGATCACTCTCTGGGCGAAGTCCTTGGTTGTAGACTGCGAACCCACGACCTCTCGGAGGAGGAGCAGCCGATCTTTGCTATCAACCTGGGCCACGAGACACACTGGAGCGTGCCAGCCATAATCCCAACCACGGTAGAGAACCTTCCCCCGCTTGTACTGGAGGGGTAGCATGTGCCGCTGCTCCGTAAACTGGGGGAACACCCGAGTGCCTCTGCCCACCCAGAAGCTGATCTCGAACTCGCGTGTGAAGTCGTTGGGGTCTGGCCAGGCTCGGCGCTGCTCGTCGAGCCACTTCTCGGCAGCCTCGGCCTTGGTTTTGTCAGGGTTGTCCGGCCATTTGTCAGGGTCGGAGCTGTAGTGGCACCGGATACTCGTAAATCCAAGGGTGTTGGGTGGAGAGATTGTAAGGCCACCAGGAGCACCCTTGAGCCCCATTTATGGGGTTACGATCCTAGGAGCCTCTGCACTCCTCTGCATCGCCACTTGATACGCTCCACTGAACTGTGCGTGCATCCGGTTCATGCTAACCCCATCTACGACATGGTCTGCGTGGTGTGAGTAGTCTGCGGCAATGGTGAAGCCCAAAGCCTTGGCCCGGTGACAGAAGGCGATGTCATCTGACATCTTGAAGACCCCATGCTCATCGTGAGTCATGGCGAAGGGGGCTTTCATCTCGGTGTGCTCAAAGACCTTGCGCTTCACAGCCATGCAGCCGGTGGCCACGGCATCACACTCGACCTCACCCTGACGTCCAAATGGCTTCTCGATGGGTCCGTAGGCCCCACTTGGGAGCTTGCGGAACACGCACGGGAAGGGCAAGTTCAGCTCATGCCGAATGACATAGTACGTGGCCCCAACGATGTCATAGCTTGACTCAGCCATCTTCATTACGTGGATTCGTGGCACCACGTCATCATCAACCTGGATGAGAACTTGCCTGTCGGTCTGTAAGAACACCTGGACGATCTTGTTGCGAACACTCGATACGTCAAGACGTCCCGCCTCGATGTGGTAAAGGACATCGGGGTGCTTCTCCTGTAGCTCTAGGAGCCGGCGCACAGTGTTCCACCCGATAGTACCTCGGGTGGGGATAGCAAGCATGATCTCAGTATCCACTTTGGTGGCCTTTCTTGCGGCGAGGCATGTGATTCAGAAGCCCCTCATGCTTCGTAGAGGCGTACTCTCGCATGGTTTTCTTTGACATGCCTTTTGGGCAGGAGTCAAGAGGAGCACCGTGAGCACAGGCACCCATTAGGCGCTGCTGGGCTTTACTTTTGGCTGGCATCACATCACCATCGGAATCCCATTCCAAAGGTGAAAGAAAGAGTTCCCCTCTGCACCGTTGGGAGTACTGATAACCACGACCTTGCAACCCTTCTGCACCAACGGGGAGATCGCCGCGTAGGTCTGCTTGGCTTCACTGAGGAAGGCGTATTCGTCAAGCACTATCAAGCTCGCCGTCTTCCCACGAATCTGGTTGGCTCCGGCTGCTAAAGCCATCACTCTCGACCCATTCGGGTAGTCTATCGCACCTTCCGTCGGTACGAACTTCTGCTGCAACCAGCTTGGGAGATGGCTTTCGATGAATTGACATCGCCCTACATATCCTCCCTCACCTCGGTTGCCTGCCATGGCAACCATGGTGCAGGCATCTTCCCATTTCTGTGTTTGAAGGATCACAAGAGCGTTGGGCTTGAACCGGGCGGTCCAGCACATGAACGCGCAGGCAATCCATGAAAGTAGCATCTGGCGAGACTTTGCAATAGCAACCCGGTTATGCAACACCAGGGTGTCCCAGATTTGGGTCACGTAGTCTAGGTGAACCGGGAAGGACTTGGTTGTCTCGTCAGCGTCGGCCTCGTCCCTGGTCCTCACGAATTGGAGCCAGAACTTGCCGTCCTGACCACAACGATTCAGGGCTTCACTCCTCAGCCCAAGGAGAAGGGTCTTGGCTTCTTTCCCAGAGAGTTCGTCCAGACGCTTGGAGAGAACGACGGGGTCTACGTCTTGGAGGATACCAGTCACAGAGTCCTGAACTGGGGGTCTTTCACCATCTTGTAAAGCATCCTTGCGCTCAAGACCACCCCATGCATCGTCGAGGCAAACTCTGCTTCACTGGGATTGCCCTGCCAGAAGTCATTAAAAGCCACCTCTAGCTCTGGCATAAGTTCCATTTGCGCATCAGTGAGAAGAGTCGCGTAGTGCTTGAGGTCCGCGCGAGCCAGGTCGAATTTGTAGGATCGTTCCATGGCTAACCTCTCTGGAGTAACGCTAGAACCAAAGCGCGAGCCTCTTCAGGAGCGTTACTCTCTGTGACCACGGTAGCATCAATCTTGTGCGACTCACCACTCGCAGAGGAGGCTACACGCTCCATCGAGTTCAAGCCGCGGGTAAGAGCGTCGAAGGCTTTGGCGTCTTCTTTCCCTTCAACCACCTCGCCGAGCCATTCATAGGCTTTCACAGTTATCTGCTCTTGCTTCTGCATGACGAGATCACGGAGCCGTAGGCGCATCTCCTCGATCTGAGCCTGCACCGCGGGGCGGGCCTGTACTCCACGCACAGTCTCGACCCCAACTTCCAAGGCTCGGGCAATTGGGTGAGCCCCAAACCCCGCAGCGGTCATTACAGCGACTTGGTTCTCTACTGGGGCCCCCTTGGGACGGGTAGTCCCAAAGCGCTTGTAGGTTTTACCCTTGTTGCGGCCCGGAACAGTAGGAACTGGCTCCGGGGTCAGCAGGACAACCTCGGTCTCCGTGCGGGCTACCGTATCTTCGGGCATGTCTCCCAGAATCCTCTCACCAGTCTCCCCAGGATGTAACAGAAGCTCTCCTCGTCCATGTCCGCCGGCCCACCAGGAGTCTTGAGGAGTCCAAGTCGGTCGTTACGGGCGAAGATCAGGGCCGCGTGAGCCATCTCGTGGGCAACGGTCTCCTGGTCACAGTGGGTCTTGGCTAGGAATAAAGTGACATGTGCTGGAGATCGCTGGTCAAAATGGCCACGCCCTTTCACAGTCCACCGCTGAGTCTCTAGTGTTATTCCCACGCTCTCGTCCATAACCTCCAAGGTGGGACAATAGGCCCGGACTGCTCGCCTTGCTGCAGAGTCTGTCCGGTAAATCCGAACCTCCACATAGCGCTCAGAGGGTGGGCGCTTCTCCGCAGGGTGACCCTCACCCGGATACACCTTGAACGTCAGAGGCCAGCGCTTTGATGACATTCCCACCCTTTCACTTTGAGAAGCGGGTTTTTTTCTCGCAGGTCCCGAAACTGCGCGCCAGATTACTGGCGAGGGTGGGACCCGGCACCGAGCTGGCGCTCTTTTGTGGACAGTGCCGGGCCATGGAGTTTAACTGCGTCCCGTAAAACACCCACCCGGGGTCACGACCAAGGGGCCGCTTCCAGCGGGCGGGGTGGAAGTAGAAAGGCAACTGACGACACTCGCGTGTCACAGGCCCCATAAAAGGGAGCCCTGCCAGTTGCGTGGCGACCCTGGCCGGTGCTGACCCGGCGACCTCTTGCTCGACAGGCAAGCGCGCTACCGTTGCGCCACAGGGCCATGGCTGCCAGGGCTGGGCTCGAACCAGCGCACTCCCGCTTAACAGGCGGGCGCTCTACCTCTGAGCTACCCGGCATTTTTTCTATTACTCACGCCCATTATGGCACGATCTGCCACTCTGTCAAGGTCAAAGTG
>Ga0213870_1001398_pt1 | contig 10867 bp, 17 predicted proteins | sample WICALVC2017_Meta_FD_160119 | JGI IMG/M metagenome (GOLD analysis project Ga0213870, IMG submission 160119) | Freshwater microbial communities from subterranean cave lake in Wind Cave National Park, South Dakota, United States - WICALVC2017 | ecosystem: Environmental > Aquatic > Deep subsurface >... | reverse complement strand
TTGTAGTACCTAATGACAAGCTGATAGAAATTGTGCCAGATGTTTCACTTTCTACCGCATTCAAGATTGCTGACGAGATTTTAGTAAATGCTGTTAAAGGTATAACCGAATTGGTAACGAAACCTGGATTGGTTAATCTTGATTTCGCTGATGTTAGAGCTGTGATGAATGAAGGGGGATTGGCAATGATTGGTATGGGTGAAAGCGATACGGAAAATAGAGCTTTTGAGTCTGTTGAGAAGGCGTTGAATAATCCATTGATTTCAGTAGATATAAATGGTGCTAATGGGGCGTTGATAAATGTAGTCGGAGGGCAGGATATAACTGTTAGGGAAGCGCAGCAAATAGTTGAGATGGTATCAACGAAGATATCGCCTGATGCGAAAGTAATTTGGGGGGCGCAGGTGGATAAAAGTTTAGGCGAATCTGTGAGAACAGTTCTAGTTTTAACTGGGGTTAAGTCTGACCAAATACTTGGTCCGGGAAAGCCTTATACCAAACAACAGAAGAATGATATGGAAAAGTTCTTAGGTGTAGAATTCGTAGAATAGATTCTTGATAAGTATGCAATTGAAAATTAAAGAGACGTTAGAAAATTATAGGCGTGTGCTACAGATAGCTAGAAAGCCTGATGGAAGCGAGTTTACTTTTACAGCCAAGGTATGCGGTATAGGTATGTTTGTAGTTGGTGTTGTTGGGTTTATTTTATATTTGATTTCTACTGTTTTCATAGGTTGATTAGATGATTTATACTGTAAAAACTGTGGTTGGCAGGGAGAATTTGGTTGCAGATTGTATAGTGTCAAAAGCTAAGGGTGAGGGGATAGTATTGCAGACGGTAATTCACCCTGAAGAAATCAAAGGATATTTGTTCGTAGAGGGTGATATTAAGGAAATTGAAAAGTCTGTGCAACAGATACCTCATGTGAGAGGGTTGATTAAAAAACCTATAGAGTTGAACCAGATACAGAAATATCTGCAGCCTAAGCAGGTTGAGGTTGAACTTGGCGTTGGGGATTTGGTCGAAGTAATTGGTGGACCTTTCAAAGGTGAAAAAGGGAAAGTTACAAGATATGATAAAGTGAAACGCGAGCTAACCGTTGAACTTTTGGAGGTAGCAGTCCCTATACCAATAACGATTAGTGTTGAATTTATAAGAGTTTTAGAAAAGGCTAAGAAATGATGTCATGGGAAGACAAGAAACAATAGATTTACTTGTAGAAGGTGGCAAGGCTGCACCGGGGCCAACTACAGCACCTAAGTTATCGATGTATAAACTAAACATAGGTGAGATATTCAAGGAGATAAATGATAAGACTAAGGATTATGCTGGCATGTCAGTGCCGGTGAAGCTTAAGATTGATACTGAAACCAAATCTTATGAAATTTCTGTTGGGACACCACCTATTTCCAGTATGATAAAGAAAGAGTTGGGTATAGAGTTGGCTAAAATTACTGATGAGGAGAAGGCTAAAGGCAAAACTTCTGTAGGTAATTTGAAATTTGATTCTGTTGTCAAGATAGCTAAAATCAAAAAAGACTCTATGCTAGCAAAGGATTTAAAAACTGCGGTGAAACAGGTAGTCGGGACTGCGAATAGTCTTACTGGAGTTTTAATCGAAAATAAAAGACCTAAGGAATTAATAAAAGAAATAGATGAAGGTAAGTTTGATTCTCTATTGAAATAATTTAACCTATATAACTCTCTGGTGGTCTTGGTACTAAAGTTTGGGGTTTTTGTCTTTGCTGTTCAAAAAATTTCCTGTATTCCTTCCAAATGGCTTCTGCTCGTTTGCCTTTTATAACCTTTGTTACAAGTTGTTTAGCTATTACTTGGATATTTGAATTATTTGGTACCTCTACAGGTCTATAATCAACTAAAACCTTATCGCCGACACTAACATTATTAGAAATTTTTGAATCAACAACTAAAGTTAAGATATTGTCATCCCACATCCTCAAAGTAGCTAATGTATCTTCATCCGCAGACTTTATGTCTGAATCTTTTGGTTTTAATATTTCCAAAACTTCTCCTGGATGGTGAATCATAAAATCAGTATAAAGGAATGTCTTTAAATACTTAAAATTAGTAATCACTCTTTACTGCCTAGGCAGGAGGTCTTTTATGGCCGAAAAATTAGTTGATGTTATTAAAAAACTTAGAGAACAGAAGAAAAGAAATTTTCCTCAAACTTTCGATTTGATAGTTAAATTAAACAGTATAGATTTGAAGAAACCTGAAAGTAAGATCAATGATGAATTTAAACTCCCTTATGGATGGGGTGAAGATTCTAAGGTCGGTGTTTTTTCTGATACTATAAAGAACGCAGATGTTACAATTGTAAATTCAGCCGAAATTGAGAGATTTGGTAAAGATAAAAGATCAGCAAAAAAACTTGCGAGAGATATTGATTTCTTTTTAGCCGAGGCTAAATTAATGCCTTTAATTGGTAAATCTCTGGGTCAATTGTTAGCTCCACGTGGACGCATGCCAAAGATACTCTCATCAGATGTTAACAGCACTGTAGAGAGTTTGAAGAAAAGTGTTAGGATTAGAATTAAAGATTCTCCGGTTATTCAATGTAAAATTGGTAAGGAAAATATGAAGGATGAAGATGTAATGGGAAATGCAAAAGCGGTAATGAAATACTTGGAAACGAGATTGCCTAAAGGTAAAGCTAACATAGGTAAGGCATATCTAAAACTAACGATGAGTGAAGCTATAGAATTAGAGGTGTGATAATTGGTTAAAGAAGAAAAAATAAAACAAGTTGGAGAATTGGAAAAGTTACTTACTTCATACAAAACCGTAGGAATCATAGATTTGTATAAGCTTCCTAACAAACAGATGCAGGAAATTAAGAAAAGTATAAGAGATGTTGCTATTTTGAAAGTTGTTAAAAAATCTACTTTGTTGCATGCGCTTAAAAAAGAGAAAATGGGAAAGATAGGCGAGTTAGAAAAAATAATCCCATTACAGCCTGGTTTAGTTCTAAGTAACATTAATGCATTCAAATTTTACACCAAGATAGATAAGTTGAAGTCTCTGACGTATGCGAAGGAAGGGGATGTTGTTGGTGATGAGATACTGATTACTGCTGGTCCAACAAGCCTGCTACCAGGACCTGTGATAAGTGAATTTGGCAAGGTTGGATTGGTTGCTGGTGTTGAAGAGGGGAAGGTTGCAATCAAAAAAGATAAAGTTGTGGCCAAAAAAGGGGATAACGTATCTAAAGAATTGGCTTCTATACTTAGGAAGTTGAAGATACAAACGATAAAGGTTGGGTTGAATGTTGTTGCAATGTATGATGATGGGTTTATTTATAAAAAAGATGTCCTGAGTTTAGTTGGAGACAATTACATTAATAAAGTAAAAGGGGCATTCCAACAAGCTTTAAATCTTTCTGTAAATATTATTTATCCTACTAAAGAAAGTATTGGATATATACTTGCTAAGGCTTATCAGCAAGCTAAAGTAATTCAAAGTAAGATTGGTGTTTGAATGCAAGAAGTATACGCAGCATTAATGCTACATGATGCGAAACAGCCTATAACAGAGGATAATCTGAAAAAAGTGCTTCAAAGTATTGGAAGTTCTGTTGATGAAGCGAAATTGAAAGCATTGGTTGCGAGTCTTGAAGGCGCTAACATGGATGACTTGATAAAACAGGCTGCGGTTACCACAGCTGCACCAGCCCAAATAGAAGCAAAGAAGGAAGAGAAGAAAGAAGAAGATACTGAAAAGAAGAGCGAAGAAGCGGCGGCAGGCCTTTCGGCATTATTCGGATAAATTAAGTGATATTTTGGAAGGGAATTGTGTTTTCTGTAAGATAGTAGAAGGTAAAGTGCCTGCTTACAAGATTTATGAGGATAGAAACTACATAGCATTCTTGGACAAATTCCCTAGAACTCCTGGACATACTCAAGTAATACCCAAAAAACATTACAGATGGGTATATGATGTTCCAAATTTCGGTGAATATTTCAATGTCGTAAAGAAAGTTGTTGATGGTGTAAAAAAAGCATTAAATCCGAGATTGGTGCATTTGATTACAATTGGTGATGAAGTGTCACATGCACATGTTTGGATTGTGCCGAGATATGAAAATGATGGACACGGTTCTTTGATAGATATACATAAAACAATCGATATGTCTGATGGGGAAATGGCTGGGATTGTAGAGAGGATAGCAAGCAAAGTATCTTAAGCTTAATGTCTTTATTTGATATCATGGAACGACTAATAGAATTGGCGAATCAGATTAAGGATGTAGAGTTAAGGAAAAGGGTAATTGATTATTTAAAAAATCCAACACCATCGCATAAGGATTTTAAGAAATATCCTAAAGAAGATATCAAAAAGGCTAAAACACCGTTTTCGGTCGGCAATGCTGGAACGGTGAAAAGGGATGTGTTAAATCATACCATAGCAGTTACTGAATTATGTATAAGAACTGCAGAAGTTGCTGAAAAGAATTTTGATGTTAAGGTAAACAAAGACCATTTGATTGCTGGAGCGCTTTTGCATGATATCATGAAGATTTTTGAATGGAAGTTGGATAAAGACGGGGATCCTGAACACACGGGTATTTTACTCGATCATTCATTTCTTGGTGTTGCAGAACTTTATTATAGAGGATTTCCTGAGCGTGTTATCCATATGGTTGCTAGCCACTTTGGGGAGCATGGTCCTACACCCCCGAGAAATTTCGAGGCATTAATTCTACACCATGTTGACAATATGATGGCACTAGCAGAATTTTATCATAGTGCTGGCAGTACGCAAAAATCACATGAACATGGAATGCCTATATTTGTTTTGGATGAGGAAACTATGAAAAAGTTGCGTGAAAGTAAAGAATAAGATTCTATTTTAACTACACAGTTGTATGAAAATACTTGATCAATTCGAAAAAGGTAAAACATTCATAGAGAACTTAAAATCTTCTGACAAAATAATTTTAGTTCACCATAAAGATGCTGATGGCACTTATTCTGCTGCTATTATTACTATTGCTTTAAAACGAATGAACAAAAAAATAGGCAAAATAATTACAGGAACTACAGAAAATAGTAATGAAATTGTTAAATCCATTGAAAAATACAATAAAGTAATTATTGTTGATATTGGTATTGATCTTCTGTTCAAAGAGTTAAACAAACTCGATAAAGAAATTCTATACATAGACCACCATCTAACTGTTGATTCTAAGTTAAGTGAAAAGATAGTTTACATGAATCCAAGATTAGAAAATGACAAGATATACCAACCAGCTACATATGTAGTATACAAATTCTTTTCTCAGTTGGTTGATATTAGCAATAAGGAATGGTTGGCTGTTATAGGCACAATAGGCGATTATGGATATGAAGATTGTAGGGATTTGCTTGATAAGTACATTACAGTCGATGATAAGAGGGATATATGGAAAACTAAATATGGTAAAGCTGCTATAGAAACTGTTGGGGCCGCGACTGAAATTGGATTTGATAATTTACTTAAGGTATTGGTTGAGGCAAAAAGTTTTGAAGAAGTAATTGAAAACAAGAAAATTAAAATTGCCTATGGAAAATACCAAACGCTTTACGAAAATGCTAAGAAACGATTCTGGGAGAATGCAGAAAAATTTGCTGATGCTAACTTGATATTTTCCGTTCTATCGAGTAAGGTTGAAAGAGTTGGTTCTGCTATTGCTACAGAAAGTTCTACTAGGTATCCAAATAAAATAATTTTCTTGCTGGAGAAGATTGATGGTTTTTACAAGATACATGCAAGATATCAAAAAGGTAAGATAAACTTGGGCAAGCTACTTAGAGAGATGGGGGTTGGTGGTGGGCATGGACCTGCAGCTGGTGGGAAGATAAAAATAAAGGACTTGGATAACTTTAAGGAAAGATTGATAGGGGAATTGAGGCGATTAAAGTTCTGAACTTTTGTTATACGTATAACAATTAAACTTATGTTTGCTGTCAATTTATCCTTATTTATTGTTATTCAAAGATGGAAAGCACTTTAAAGGATTCAAAAAGGACAAATTAGCTTATTTCAACATAAAACGGCTATAATTTACCTAATCTAGTAAAACCATCGGAAGTCTACTGTCTCGAAAACTAGGTATACTATCTTTATTAAATTCATTTTAGTGATTAAGATGAAATGCACGAGATGTAAATCGATAAGATTAATCAATTTTATAGACGGTTTTGGTGAGAAGAGAATTTTCTGCAGAACTTGTTGGCTGAGTTCTCCATTTAGTGGCACGATTAAATTCGGTGACCAGAAGAGATTGCACGAGTTCAACATTGAAACTTATAATAAACAGATCTCACAACAAGGTGATTTACGATGGAAGAGATAGCTACAGCACATTTGAGTCTAATGAATGATAGAGGTGTTAAAAAGTTAAGGGTCAACCTCGTTCGAAAAGACAAGATCGTAGGATATATTAAACCAATTAATAATTTTAAGGAGAGGCGCCAACCACCTGGAGGTATTCCACCCATTTAAAGATTTTTAGAAAGTCCTCTCCTTAAAATTTCCATCTCATAACCGTGAATAAGTGCATCTTTTCGTACGGATCTAGTTCAACTTTATCCAAAACTTCGAAATGCTTTTCCAATTCCTGCAAACATTCCTTGTAAACCTGTTTAGGCGGTTTGACTACATCTATAGATTGAGATTTTATCACTAACATAACCCATCCTTTATGCTTGAGAAATTTCTGTGAATTCCTGATTGTAATAGCTACTTGGTCTGGGGAAGCCACATCGGTATATATGCAGTCAACTTTATCCAAAATATTGTTTTCGTATAATTCAGTTCTCCTAGCATCTGCAAGAATCGGCACCATATTCCCTCTACGCCAACATACAGGAACTACTTCCCTTAAACTTCTTTCAGATAACTCAACTCCATAAATAATTCCATCACTGCCAACGATATCACTAAAGAACGAAGCAGTTTTACCCTCCGCAAGTCCTAAATATAAAACCTTCATTCCTTTTTCTAAGGGGAAAATATTAAGACCTTTCTTAAATGCAGCAGCAGGCTTCGATCTGAAGTAATCCCACGTCCTATATTCTATGTTACCAACTTTCACCAATTCTTCATTAGAACTCTTGAAGCCTGAGACTAGATTTGCAGTAGCAAATTTACCATCGATCTTAAAAACCCCTTCGAATTTGGTTTGTTTAGCTTTCATGACATCATTTAGAATTTAGTATTTCTTTAACCTTCCGTTGTAATTCTTCTTTCAGTTTATCAGCCTTGTATTCCTTCGAATAATAATCGATTTTTGCAGCTAACGATAATTTTGAAGCCAAAACTCGTGCCACTTTGCCTTTATGTTTGTCTGGAGAATTCTGAATTAATGGATGATAATAAAGTATACCAAACCTTGGGGAACGTGATTTACCTTTTGAATGCAAATATCTAAAGAGGGCCTTCTCAGCACCAATAAGTTGTACGGTTGATGTCGCCATTTTTGATAACCTTTCTAAACCACCAGCTTTTGTAATTAATTTGGCTGCGAGTATAGGTGTCGCTATTTCAGAAAAGTTCGGTGCTACCTCTTTCAATAATTTTTCCAAATATTTGGAAACGTTTTCTCTTAATTTATAAAACCTATTTATTTCATTTGCAAATTCTTGGAGCATTCTAATATCATCATCATTAAAATCCGCTCCCATACTTTTGGTAACCAATTTCATTAGAACTGGGTCATCGATATTCTCCCTTCTACCAAATTTTTCAACTATTTTTACAAACTTTTCATTACTTTCTATAGCCCTGTCCATCTCTGGAAAGTACAGAGAGTAGAATTCTCGCAAACGCTCAACAAATATGTTAATTGATTTATCCAATTCTTCAATAGCACCGTTAGCATGAATAACCAGACTATCTCTTTCTATTGCCTTCTTTATCCTTACCTTCGTCAACTCTATGTTAACCTTAGTAAGTAATTGGTTGAATTCTACTTGATCTTTTACGAACCTATAATCTAATGCTAGTTTCCTCAGATTTGTTTTAATGAATTCTGCTATGCCATTGTCTTTTTTGATTTCATTATAACCTCTTTTGTTCAATTCGTCTCTTACAAATTTTTCTTCCTCAATAAAATCTAGTTCACTTAGTTTGAGTTTCTCAGCAATTTTTTCCAGCTCTTTGGGAAATGGTTTATATAAAATTATTTCATTATTTTCGTTAACTCCAAAAACTCCTATGATTGTGGTAACTGTATAAGCTCGCATAGTCTTTAATTTATTTAAGCAAACTTTATAAAGAGAGTATGAAATTTGTTACTAACGCAATTTTAAAAGAGGTATACCCAAAAAAGCCTGAATGGTCACATAAGGGGCAGTATGGAAAACTGTTGATAGTTTCTGGGAATGAGAGGATAACTGGTGCTGGGGTTTTAGTTGGTATGGCTGCATTCAGAGCTGGTTGTGATACTGTATACCAGACTGGTCCTAAAAGATCAATGGATGTGGTTGCAAACTATTACCCAGCATTTCTTACCCAACCTTTGGACGGAAGTCAATTGGAAAGGAAACATATACCAAAAATTTTGGAATTTATCAAAGATATGGGAATTACCGCTGTTGAAATTGGCAATGGCTTATGGAGAAGTAAAGAAACTAGGAAAGCAGTTATAGAATTTGTAAAAAGGATTGATCTTCCGATGGTGATTGATGCCGACGCAATAAGATCTATGAAAGATGCTCAGTATGTTTTGGGTGAGAAGAAATGTATGATATTGCCTCACGCTGATGAATTCAAAGAAATAACTGGAGTTCGTATTGTAGATGTAACTTCTGTTGAAAGACGTGCGAAAATTGTTAGAGAGCAGGCAGCGAAATTAAGTACGACCATTCTATTGAAAGGTCATGTGGATATAATTTCCGATGGCAAACGAATTGTTTTAAATAATGTACATTCTCAACTTATGTCTAAAGGTGGATTCGGTGATACTTTAGCTGGTATTTGTGCTGCATTAATTTCTCGTAAAATTAATAAAGTTAGCATGTTTACAACTGCTTGTGCCGGTGCATATATAAATGGTAAAGCTGGTTTGCTAGCGGTTAAAAAGTATGGTGTGGCTGTGTTGCCTACGGATGCAATAGAAGAAATATCAAACGTGATTAAAAATGGTTGAAATGAATTTAATCACACTGGGTACTTTAGTAATCATTGTTGGATTTGTTTTAGCTTTTATCGGAATATTATCTCAAGTGAAAGGAAAGACCAAAGTAGAAGGTGGTGGAATAATTTTCATCGGTCCGATACCTATAGTTGGCGCTACCAGTGAACGCACATTTTACATCTTACTAGCAGTATCGGTAATCTTTTTCATTGTGTTCATATTACTAAATTATCTGAAATAGGTACTTGATTATGAAACGTAGAAAAGAAACACTTGTGTTATTATCCAAGGATGAATCATATGTTATAGAAAACTCTGGTAAAGATTTCAACACTAAGAGTGGTATAATTAAATCTAGTCAAATGAAGAAATTTGGGAAAAAAATAAGAACTCATTTGGGAAAGGAATTTTCAGTAGCAAAACCAACTTTAAAAGATATTTTGGAAAAACGGTTACGAAGAACTGCACAGGTTATATTGCCTAAAGACATATCCTTAATTTTGGGGTATACTGGGGTATCCAATGATAGTTTAATTATTGATGCGGGAACAGGATCCGGATATACAGCTATTTTTCTCGCAAACTACATTTCAAAAGGAAAAATTGTGACCTACGAAAATGATAAAAGATTTTTAAAAACTGCTAAAATGAACATCAAACTTTCTGGATGCAATAACATCAAACTGAAAAAAGGTGATGTGACAAAAAGAATCAAAGAGAAAAATGCTGATATGGTTATTTTGGATTTACAAGATGCAGATAAAGTGGTTAAACATGCGTATAATTCTCTAAAGTATGGTGGTTATTTGGTTATCTATTCGCCTACCATAGATCATCTGATAAAGTCGTTGAAATCAACTAAAGGGAAAAGTTTTATTGATATAAAGACTGTTGAAAATATAGTAAGAGAATGGCAGAGTGAAAGAACTTTAAGGCCTAAAACTATGGGGCTGATGCATACAGGTTTTTTGACATTTGCTAGAAAAGTGATTTGATGAAAGAAAAAGGGTACCAAGAACCTCCTAAAGAACCTACACATCCTACGCCATCTATAACACCCGAAGTAATACAAATGACTTTCGAAGCCCTTGAAAGAAAAGGCATGATATACTATTCTGAAGGCGGTATATACATACCGACAGCCAAAGGCTGGCAACTACTGATGAGTACTGGTATTGTAAGGGAAGTAATAAAAGCTCATGGTAATCCAAAAATTACTGCCACGAATGAGTCAACAATAAAGTTAACTAAAGGTAATGACGTTGATGATGCGACAATTGGCGTAAGAGCTAATAAATCATCTAACGATTTGTCTGCAGAGTTTAAAAATGCTATCAGGGAGAGTAAAAATGTTGAAATATATATTGAAATTGATGATGAAAGGATCGAATTAAGCGGTTATGGTTCTCCATCATTAAAATTGAATGACACTAATTACATGACTATAAACAAAAGTGATTTCGTAGATGATAAAACTGTCGTTATAATGACTGATAAATCCGCTAGTGATTTGGATAGAGAATTTGTTGAAAAATTGAAGAACCCTAATTCTAGGATTAAGATTGTATTAGAAGTTAAATAGGCGGGGTTGTCGTCTAGCTTGGTCTAGGACTCAGCCTTCGGGAGAATAAGAAATAGGCTGCAACCCGAGTTCAAATCTCGGCGACCCCATTCAAAAATCCTTTAGTGTTATTTGACGCTCTATTTCCTCTTTGGCTTCCTTC
>Ga0213870_1001397_pt1 | contig 10868 bp, 12 predicted proteins | sample WICALVC2017_Meta_FD_160119 | JGI IMG/M metagenome (GOLD analysis project Ga0213870, IMG submission 160119) | Freshwater microbial communities from subterranean cave lake in Wind Cave National Park, South Dakota, United States - WICALVC2017 | ecosystem: Environmental > Aquatic > Deep subsurface >... | reverse complement strand
GGTTAAAGATCCATCTAAATGGAAAGAAGTGGTTACGCGCTGCCCAAGCGGTGTCTGCTCAAATGGCTGTATCCATGGGGGGTTTCAAGAGCGCTTTAGAAGCGAATCATTAACTGTAAAACAGCTTGAGAATGTAAAAGAAGAACTTTTGGATCTGTGCGAACCAAGAGGTAATTGGCAGCCAACCGGCCTTGAGCAGGGATCATGTTATCACGCTGTGGGACACCTTCTTATGTATATGACAAACGCAGATTTAGTTAAATCAACAGATCTTTGTGAGGAAATCGCAAAAAAGAATAATGGAGCCGATTATTCGCAAGTGTGTTTTGACGGCGCATTTATGCAAATTTTCCAGCCTCTGGAATCCGAAGATTTTGCGCTTGTGAAAGGCAAACAGCCAACAAAAGAAGAAGTGTCTTTGTTTTGCGAAGAGTTTAGCGGTCAAAAACGAGGATCGTGCATGAGCGAAAGCTGGCCGCTGTTTCGAAGCGAAATAATGACACCCAATGGGCTAGTAGAGTTTTGTTCGAGAACCCTACCAGAAGAGGTGGATCGCTGTTTTACCTCTCTTTTTTATGTTTTACCTGTACAATTTGACTTTGATATCGAAAAATTGCAAACTTTCTGTACCAATTTACCCAAAGAAAGAAAAGGACAATGTTTTGCCAATATTGCATCCAGACTTATAGAGACAGATTATCGTAACATTGAAAAATCAATAGACTTTTGCAGAAGCGCTATGCAATACGGTAATGAGGATAAGTGTTTTGAGGAGCTTTTGCTATATTCAACCTATAATTTTCACAGAGGTTCAGAAGAATTCTATGCATTATGCAACAGCTTGCCAAATGATTGGAAAGAAAAGTGTCTTAGTCAGAAACCTTAATTACGCCACGGATGCTAGGCGATAAGTGATCGTGGTATTTCCACTTACCCACTTTGTCAAAAACAAAAGACCATTCTTGGTTTGGTTCGATAGGTTTCTTTGGATCAAATGCAGGATATATGCTATGAGTGGGATGAAGATTGCTTGCTGGCCAGTAAGAAACATTGTCTTGATTTTTAAATACCACCTTGGTGCATCTTTGGATAGTTAGTGTTTCGGGATTGTAAGACTGATTTTTCATAGTCATAGTTTTAACAGCTTTCCCTGCTTTTGGGCAGGATTTAGAAGTTTCTTTGTTACCTAATGCATTAACAGAAACACTAAGGAGAAGCACAAAGATAAAAACAATAAGTGCAAACAAAGCCTTGCCCATAGTTTTATAGTAGTATAATATATTAGCGTTGAAAATGAAAGCTCGTTTGTTGGTTATTTGTATTCTTATTATATTAAACATTGTTTTGCTTGGGGTGTGGTTTTTGGGTTCTAGAAGCGAAAGTGTAGATTTAAAAAGTATAGATTTGACAGGAAAAAATTTTTCTTTTGACGATCTAAAAGCATATTTCACAAAGATTGCCAAAGAGAAAGGCGCTGCGTATGCTTTCGACGTTTTAAAAATAACAGAGTTGCCTGCGAATACCGATACACATTTGCTTGGCCATGCGGTAGGAGATATACTTTATGAACAAAAGGGGGCGGAGGGCATTATTGTTTGCACAGAGGATTTTCGAAATGCCTGTTCACATTCCATAGTTGTTGGGCTTCTTAGCGACAAAGGTGAAAGTGCTCTTTTAGATATAGACAAGGCTTGTAAGAAAACCCCTGGTGGAAAAGGAGCGTATGGGATGTGTTATCATGGCTTAGGCCATGGCATTTTGGCATATACAGGATATGATGAAGAAAAAACAGTTGCCATATGCAAAGAAACAACACAGGTTTCCCAGTGTATTAGCGGATCTGTTATGGAGCTAATTTCTGGCGGATTTCACGATAGAGAACAATGGGCGCAACAGCGAAAAAAATATCTAAATCCAGATGATCCTTTTTCGCTTTGTGAGGGAGATATTATTCCTTTAGAGGCAAAATGGCAGTGCTTTTCTTATTTGACGCCATATCTTTGGGAGGCAGTTTCGGCAAATATAGGAAACCCAAGAGATGAAGATCATAAAAAGGCATTTGCGCTTTGCCAACAAGCAAGTCAAGAATATAAATCTGTCTGTTACGGTGGTTTTGGCAAGGAATTTACAGTCTTGGTGCAAGAAAGAGATATTAGAAAGATTGATGATATGGATGATAAACATCTCGAGGAAGTTTATCGTTTATGTACTTTGGCAGGAAAGGTAGAAGGAGTAAAAGCATGTGTTTCCCAAGCAGTTGGTTCTCTTTATTGGGGGGGAGAAAACGAGAAAGAAGCATCAATCCGCTTTTGCTCGCTAATCCCTGATAGCGGTGTTCAAAAAGGGTGTTTTGACGAATTGATTGCAGCGGTACGCGTATATATTGACGATTATTCATACAAAGAATCTTTTTGCAAAGAAGTACCAGAATCTTATAGAGAGGAATGTAAAAAGATACTATAAATATGAAAAGCAATATTCTAATTGTCATTCTTATAGTTACAGCGATTGTTTTAGGTGTTAAAATTATAGATCCGTCATGGTTACAAATGCCTACCTTTGAAAAAGATGTCTCAAAGTCAGAGCCCAAACAGGAGTCCTCCCAATCAGAGTACCCAGCCATACCAATACGCGAAGATTTAACAGAGGAGGAAAAAGATTTGCTTACAGTTCCTTCTTCCGATGCCCCAAAAGATGAAATAGAAGCGCACATTGCTCTTGGCGCAAAACTTGCCAAAGAAGCGGAAGTTTTAGAGATTACAGACTGCGAACCAAAGCCTCTTGTTTTTAAAGTCAAGGAAAAGGCAATGTTTAAAGTTTTTAATAAAGACGACATTGATCATACGCTAATTATTGATCCAGAACACAAATATCCTCTTCCTAGACAAGAAACAACAGAAATAAAAGCTGATTTTGGCAAGCCCCCAGGACTTTACGGATACGTCTGCGAAGGAGTAGGGCTAACAGGCTTTATCTTTGTGTATTGACAAATTCCGATACAGGCCGCTTTCTTGACAGACTAATACCAAAACTGTACAATTGTATTTGCTATGCAAAGAGTTGTTATTCAGGTTCCTATGACTATAGATTTAAAAAGGCAAGCAGAGGCTGTTTCATCTGATATGGGATTTTCTTCTCTGCAGGAAGCTATTAGAGTTCTTCTGACAAAACTTTCCAAAAAGGAATTCAGTTTGAGAGTAGAAGAAGTAGAAGAGGTTACGCATCTTTCTCCTGCAGCTGAAAGAAAATTTAAGAAGGCGATTGAAGATATTAAAGCAGGAAGAAATATTTATAAACCCAAAAATAAAAAAGAGTTTTTTGCCCTTCTTAACTCATGAAAATCCATTTTACTAAGGGTTTCAAGAAGGCTTACAAAAAAAGAATTCAGCAGAATGAAAATCTAGTAAAAAGATTTGATCAAAGATACGATCTTTTTGAAAATGATTCCCAAGATCCAATACTGAAAGATCATGAACTTAGCGGAAAACTCCAAGGATACAGAGCATTTTCTGTAACAGGAGACATACGTGTTATTTATTACATTTTTGAAGATACAGCATACCTTGTTGATATCGGCACCCATAACCAAGTATATGGAAGATAAAAAAGTTATACTTTCTCTAGGTATTTCAAAATCTCCTTACCAAATTGACGAAGATCTTCTAAATCGTCTTTGTAATCTTTAAAGAGAAGCCTAAAATCAAAATCATTATATCCATGCACGGCTCTATTTCTAAAATCTGCCGCTTTGCCCATTCTAAAAGCTAAGTCACGACTAATAACTCTTTTCTCCCCTAAAAAAATAAAAGCATCTTTGGCTGTTTCTTTTTGGGGAAAATTGTGTCCAGCAATGATATGAGTAGCAATATCAATACAAGTTTCAACAGCTTGCTGGAGACGAAAGACTATCAAATCATGAATATCGGCATTTTCTATAAAGGCTTCTTCGCTAAAATCCATATTTTCTGTTTTGTGGATTTTGTCGTTTAGGAAATCCAATTTTTTGGCAATTAAATCCTTACTTATTGGCATAGGAAAATTTTTCTTTTAAATAGGAATAATAAATTTTGCGAAGATGAGCATTGTCATAATAATTTCTCGAAACGAAAGCCTCGAAAGATGCTCTAAATCTTTCTGATTTTTGATAAACGCATTTTCCGCCACTTACAATCTGGAATAAAAACAAAGGAGAAGAATTCTCATCAACTATTGATAAATCTAAATTTTTAGGAAAGTTAATGTGGTATATCAGTTTATATATCTTTTCGTATTCCACCCTGCCTTTATCATCTACAACTATTGCCAAGTCAAAATCACTATCCGCTCTAGTTCTGCCACTAACCGCAGAACCCAAAATATAAGCAAGGTTTATTTTGGGGTCTTTAGCTAAAGAGTTTTGAATATCGGATATCAGCTTATTATCTATCATAAGCTCATGATATCATTTTAAATAGGGTATTGACAAGTAGGTTAAAAGGTGTCTAAGATGGAGTGGATATGGGAAATAAGTTAATGATTGTTGGGATAGTGGTTCTGGCACTAATAGCCGTAGTCCTTGGCTATAAAATTTACCAGCAAACAGCCTTAAAAGGCCCTCCTGTACAAAGTATTCAATCAGTGGTTAAACCTACCCCTACAACTACAGTAAAACAATCTTCTAAAACTACTAGTAATGAAATATCTGAAAACAACATCTTACAAAGTTCTCCAGGACCTAATTCCTCTGATGAAGAGAAGAATAAATTTCTTGATGCTGTAAAAAGACTAGCAAAAGAAACAGCAGTGTTGGATATCACAAAATGCCAACCTCAACCAGTTGTTTTTAAAATGAGAAAAGCTGCTCAGTTGCAAGTAAGAAATAATAATAATATAGAACATACCATAATCATTGATTCTGAGCATCAATATTCTATCCCACCAAACAGTACCAAAACAATCAATACAGGTCTTGGGGTGGGATCTCCTGGATATAGGTGTGGCGGTGTTGGTTTTGAAAACGAACCTCTTGTAGGTATCATCGATGTAGTAGATTAATTGATTTTTAATCTTTCCACTTGGCGATAATAGCTTTATGAGAAATGTCACTAATCAAATGCTAGGATGACAACTAAAATTGCTAAATATTTAGTTGCTTTTCTCTCATTGTTCATTTTTCTTGAAACAGGATTCATATTCATGCTTGATAAGCATCCCCTACAGAATATTAGGAGTGCTAAAAACGAATGTCAAAATCTTATGCCGGATTCTAAAAAACTTCAGTGTTGGGAAGATTTGATTGATTCAGTTTTAAAGCATCAAGGCATAGATCAAGCTTTTGAGATCGTACAAAAGCTATATACGACAGAACCTGTTTTTGCCAGTAACTGCCACAGCTATGTCCATACAATCGGCGAGAAAGCCTACAGGTCGTTCTCATCACATCAAAACTTTACCCTTTCTCCTAAAACCTCATATTGCGGTTATGGATTCTATCATGCCTTTATGGAATCTCTATTGTTAGATGGTGGTGATTTAAATAAAGCCAGGCAGTTTTGTGATTATGTTGATAAAAAAATGAGTGGCAGTATTGCCGATGCCAAGGGAGCCTGTTACCATGGGATTGGTCATGGTACAGCAGACAATCACGATCAAAAATATTGGCATACTGAACAGGCATTGGTTACTCCGGGATTAAAATTATGCGAAAAAGTTGCTCCCGATGATGTTTTATTGGATCGGTGTTCCTCCGGAGTCTTTAATGTTTTGGCAATTGCCTATACAAGTAACAGAGTCAAATTAGATCCTCCTGATCCGCTCCAATTTTGCAGACAGTTTACCAGTAGCATTTATAAAAAGACATGTTTTGAGGAAATGAATACTGCTTTGATTTCACTTTCTCAAGGCAATTTTGCCACAGCTGTTGGGTTTACCCAAGGCATCGCTGATCCGGCTTATGCACATTTTGCTACCAGAAGTCTTGCTGGTGCTGTAGGAATGAGTAGAGTTTCGCAGAATGACTTTAGTAAAGAAATAAAAGTTTGCCAAAGCTTAAAAGATCCGCTTAATTTATCCTGTTTTAACGGATTCGTAGGAGGGCTTATAGAGGGAGGGCAACCAAATACTCAGCATATTAAAGCGTTAAAATTTTGCCAAAACAGCAGCCTAAAAGAAAATGAGCAAGCAGCATGTTTTAAAGAAGCTTTCCGGATGCTTAGTGTTTACTATACTGCAGAAGAATATAAGCAAATGTGTAAAGAGATGGTTGAAAAATATAAGAATTTTTGTATATCTTAGTTCAGCTGTTACTTTTTCTTGTAAGATAAACTTTATATGAATCTTTCGAATAACTCTCTTTTATAAGCGAGTAATTAGGGTATTTTTTTAAAAAATCATTGATACATGTTTGAAAATGACTATCACTAATCCAGCTAATACAAACTATAAAGATATAGTAGTCTTGATTAATAGAGATTAAATCACTAGGACTGGTTGTAAAGTCATCAATTTTAGTAAAGTTTTGGTTATATTCTTTTTCTAACGCATTGTAAATTTCTGCTGGAAAAATTCTAAATAAACCATTTTTGTCAACCAGTTTGAGTTGGAAAAAATTAATATCTGCTCTTTGCTCTTGCTGTCTAATAAGATTTAAGTCTGCTATAATTGATGCAACTAGTGGTTTAATAGGATCAGAATATTCATACCCACCTTTTTTAAGTTGAAAACCAACGAAGTTATTACTCAAAGCAACTATTGTAACTATAACTAAGATAGCTTTTATCATCTTCAGTATTGATAACTTGGAAAATACCATGTTAATGCATTCTGCCAAGGCTATTAGTATAAAGATAGCTGTTATAAGAAAATACCTTTGCTCTAGTTGCATAGGACTTAACGAAAGTCCAATAATAGGAAGAAGTGCTGAACCTAATATTATACTTAGATAATGCTTTTTATCCTTGTTAATATTAGGGTGGGCAAAATAGACAACTATTATGAATGTGAAAACGAAAGGTAAAACCTTTAAAATTAGTGCGCTCTCACCAATATTTAAGTTAGGGAATAGTAAATCCAGAAAATATTTAAAATTACCAAGTAAATTGATTATTATTCCACCCTCAGTGTCATTAATTGATTTGGCTGACCAGTAAGTTAGATTAAAACCTCTCTCCAAGGCATATTGAATTACCGGAAAATGCAATATGAGTAAGATATCGATAAGTGCTAAAATGAATCCCAGATAATACCAAAATTTTGGTATATTCTTCCTTAAGTAAATGATAATAATTAAAGATATGGGGATATAAATAGGAAGTAAGCTAAATACTGAGTTGTGAATTGTTCCAGAAAAAACAAATAACAGTAAGCTTAGGATCAAAAAAATATAGCTTTTCCTAAGATAGGCTTGAAGGAGAAAGTAGCAACTCAGTATAAAAAAGGGCAACATAAAGCCAGGTTGCCAAAAGTCTAGTGTCTGTTTAAAAGAATTATAGCTAAAAATGTAAAAAATTGAAGCTATTAATGCTGTGGGTTGTGCAAATAACTTTTTGGTAAACATATAGATTATACCAACAGTAAAAACTTGTAAAAATATATTGACTATTTGTAAAAACTCAATATCGTCTTTTATCAACAAAAGTGATGCTAAAAGATAGTAATATACCGGACTAGCAAATTGTCCAAGTAAACTATTCCAGGGACCCAGTTGTGAATGTTCCCCATACGCAAGTATATGATGAGCCACTAAATAATCTCTTTGTGAATCTCCATTTCCGATAGGAGGGTGCAAATAATTGATTCTTAACAATAAGGAATATAGTAGAATAAGAATAAATATAAGGTCATAAGCACTTGATTTAAGTTTTAGGGACAAAAAAGACATATCTTTATCCAGTATATCAAATTGGGAATTAGTATGTATAGTTTATAGATTTTGAAATAACAACATCCCCGTTTTAATTGTTATAACTTAATGCTTATTAGTATAATCAAAGAATGATGATTAATAAAAAAAATGTCTTTGTAATTTTACTACTTGTAGTCGCAATTGAAATAATTTTTTTACTATCGCATAGTTTGTCTAGTTCTCCCAATAAACAGTCTTTAGAAGACAGGTTACTAGTCTTGAGTTCGGGAGGTGAGGATACTTTCTCAGCTCTCATCAGTCAAGTCAGAACTATTGTTAATGCTGAAGGTATGGATGGAGCAATCAAATTAACTGAACTGGCTGTCCAAAAAAGCAAAATTTCAATTGATCAATGCCACATTGTTTTACATCAAATAGGTCATGTAGCCTATGCCAAATACCCAAACGATTTAACAGCTCTTGCCAGACATGACAGCTATCTTTGCATTGCTTCTTTTCAGCATGGGATAGAAGCTCAAATTGCTATCGATCATTCTGATTCACCCGAATATTTAAAAAAATACTGTCAAATCCTAAGAAACGTTTTACCCGGGATCTGGTGTTATCATGGAGCAGGCCATGCTTTTTTCCAGATCACTCGAAACGTAAATAAGGCCCTGGACAAGTGCGATTTACTTCAAGGGGGCGTTGAAACTAATTTAGAAAACTGCTACAGAGGTATTTTTAGCGAATATGGCAATGAGGCACTGGGCTACGATGGAGATACAGGCAAATCAATTCCAGGCGGCCCGTTGGTTAAACTTGACATGGAAAACCCGTACGGTTTTTGCAAATCATTTGATCAGAAATATCGCCCTGCTTGTTATTCGCAACTGACAAAGGTGTATATTGGTGGCGATATAGAAGCCTCTCTTCAGAAATGTTTCAAAGACCCTGATATGGAGGTTCAGAAGATTTGCGTTAATATAGTATCCGGAGTCTATTCCCGGTCAATATTAGCCACAACCGGCTTTATGAACGCTCCCAAAATACTTTCCTCCATGCCACAAAGTCTTAGGCAAGAATACATTAAGGGAGTTAAGGAAACATTTGTAGGATATGGGGACAGTGGGATAGAGAAAGACTGGCAAGCTACGTGCAATTCATTAAAGGAAGAAATAGATAGACAATTTTGTAATAAACTCAAATGAACAATTTTTTACAAATTAAGATCAGAATGCATAAATCAAAGATCACATTATTAATTATTAGTCTCATTGTTGTAGCTGAGGTGATATGGATATTACATAACCCATTAGACTCAAAAGAACGAATACCAGCAGAAGAATTAACTGTTAAATCAGACCATTTACAAAGCGCATCAGCTTTATATGTTAAAGGAAATCAAATATTTCAGTCCGATACCAATGTATCAATAATACTTAAAGGTGCAGTTTCAGATTATTTTCGATATACACTCAATCATTTCTCAGATGAACAAGATATTCAAAGTGAATTAAATAATGTTATTAAACTCCGATCATACGGAGCTAATATAATTGGACTGTACCTAGCTGATTTAAACAAGATTAAAAAGCATATCAATGATCTCGATGAGTATATAAATGTTGCGAAAGAAAATAATATGTATATTTATCTTATTCCAGTAGCCCGTGATTTTTCTGAATCATACTCACCAGTTTGGTTTTGGAAAAATCCAAATAACAATAATGATCTTTTGGTGTTAATTGAGCTTTTAGCCCAAAGATATAAAAGTAGTCCCAATGTTATCTATGGATTTGGGGCTGAACCAGATATTCCATCAGAAGATTTTGATCGTTGGTTTAATAAACAAGTAGAACTAGCACATATAGTTCGTAAATATAACCTTAAGGCACCACTGATGATAACAGGGACAGGTCAATATGATTTAAGCGGGTTTATAGATAAACCGTTCCCACTGGATAATATCATTTATCAAACCGGCGGATATATTAGCGCCAATGATGAGGATTTTCGTCAAAAATTACAGCATCCCGAACTTCTTGAACAAACGTACAAGAGTTTTGTCTCTAAGGGTCAAGCTGATAAATATCCGATACTGTTAAGTGAATTTGGAGGAAATGTTTCTGAGGATTTTTCTAGTGATATAGATTTACAATCTATCAAAAAAATATTGAGAGTTATTCAACCGATAGGAATAAGCTACACGGGATATAGACTAAGTGCTTATATTGATGGGGATCCGCTATCTTTATTTGATATCCATGGTAATTTAACACCCAGAGGTAAAGTATTTGCGGAGTATTTATCTAAATAAATAATAGAATAAAGTTCTGTGATATTTAGGTACCATCACAAGGATTAGTATTTTCCCATTGCTGGTATTTTGTCCCTGGAAATGCAAGTTGAGCTCTGGTTGTTTGATCAAATTGAGTGGCAAACTGTTCAATAGTTGTGCCTCCGGTGACAATACCTCCACTCGCAACACCCCCAGTTGCTAACCTAAAAGCGTTTTCTGATCCATATGCTCTCAACGAACTAAAATATGTTGGCACTACCTGATCCCCATATCTACCTACAAGGTCTTTTATGGCTAATATTGCAATACTCCAAGTTGGACCGTTAGTTTCATAGTTAAATTGTCTTAGGGGAACGTTTAAAGGATTTGAAACAATTCTTAAAACCTCACAAGCCTCCATCTTATTACTTGGATAGTAATCACTTTCAGTTAATCCATAATTATTGATGTAGCCTGCTACACCTTCCACCAAAAACCAATCGCCCCATTGATCTGTAGGAAGATTATTGGTAAGAAAAGACTGTAGCTCATGTCCGGTTTCATGCGCTGCTCCTCCCCTTTTCCCATTAGCTGTTGCATTTAACCAGATTTGATTTAATACACCGATGTTTATCCTTCTGTAGCTTGAGAATAAACCGCTGGTATCATTTTTGATATCAACATTTAGTTTTCCGTTTAAGTTGAAGTTAAAGTGATTTTGCATATAGTTTATAGAACTATTAACACCATCTGTCACGTATAGAA
>Ga0213870_1001396_pt1 | contig 10872 bp, 9 predicted proteins | sample WICALVC2017_Meta_FD_160119 | JGI IMG/M metagenome (GOLD analysis project Ga0213870, IMG submission 160119) | Freshwater microbial communities from subterranean cave lake in Wind Cave National Park, South Dakota, United States - WICALVC2017 | ecosystem: Environmental > Aquatic > Deep subsurface >... | reverse complement strand
AGAAGTACAATGAATATCGTCTCTTAAAGCTATCCCATTCCGATCTTTCGAACCATTTTTCTTCTTCCTTCTCCTTCGGAAGTTTTTCGATTATCTTTCTAAACCCATCCCCTCGCTCGGCAAGCCATGCCGCTATCTTAGCAACTGTACCGTGGCTCACATGGAGATCTACCTCGATCTGCTGATAAGTCATTCCTGCTAACAAAAGTTTTGCAATCCGAAGCCGCTTAGCAAGTATTTTCATTTCTGATTTGGTAAGCAAATCTTGAAGAAGAAGAGCAGCTTCGCTAACGCTTTGTGCCTGAACCAAAGCATTAACTAAATCCAAAACTAAACTTTCTTGTTCCGTCTTTGAAAGCTTTTCTATTCTTTTGGTTCTTTGTAGATAAATCCTTTTCATATCGCTAACATAAAGTATAGCACTACATAGTAGTATACTCTACAACCACCTTCTCCCATCTTTTTCAATGAGTATATTTGCCTCTTTTGGTCCCCAACTTTTTTCGCTATATACAGGAATTTTAAATTTTGATAATCTGGTTTGCAGATCCCATCCTTCCAAAATCTTTGTAATAAATTCCCATGAACTCTCCAATTCGTCAGATCTATTAAATAACATCTGATCTCCTGCGAAAATATCTACCAGTATTTTCTCGTACGCCTCTGCACCTTTTGTTTGAAATGCTTCCTCATAAGTAAAATGCATGCTTACTGTTTTCAGTGCTAATTTTGTTCCTGGCTTTTTGGCAATAATCCGGATTGAAATTCCTTCATCCGGCTGAATTCTGATAGTCAAAACATTGCCGATTTCCGGAAATCCATATTCTCTAAATAAGATGTTGCTTGTTTGGATAAAAACTATAGATATTTCAACAACATTCTTTGGCATGTTTTTTCCTGCCCGGACATAAAATGGAACCCCTTTGAACCTTGGCGTATCTATAAAAAACTTCATGGCAACAAAAGTCTCAGTATTAGAATCTTGCGGAATATCTTTTTCTTTTACATATCTATTGTATTGGCCGCGAACGACAAATTTTGAAACATCGGTCTTTCCTATCGGACGTATAGCCTTAATTACTTTGGCGCGTTCATCACGAAGATATTCTTTTGTAAAGCTTCTTGGCTGTTCCATCGCGACTCCTGCAATAAGCTGCATTAAGTGATTTTGGCCAACGTCTCGAAGAAGACCAACCCCATCAAAAAACTTTCCGCGCTCTCCTACCCCTCTCTCTTCTGCCCACGTTATTTGAATATGGTCTATATACTTTTTATTCCAAACAGGTTCAAAAACTCCATTTGCGAATCTAAATGCAACCATATTCTGTACTGTTTCTTTACCCAAATAGTGATCTACTCTAAAAATTTGCTTTTCATCAAAGATTTCTCCCAGTTTTTTATCTAGCAGTTTCGCGGTGTCTAAGTCTTTACCAAATGGTTTCTCGATAATAATCCTTGTACAAATGCTCGAACCTTGACCGCAACCTTCGGAAAGTCTTGTCTTGTGTAAAAAATTAAGAATAGTCTCGTAGTTGTCAGGCGGTGTAGCTAAGTAAAACAAGCGAGTAATGCACGCGCCCATTTTTTTGTCAAATGTATTAAGTTTTGTAATTAATTGCTTGTAACCTTTTTTATCGTCAAACAATCCCCTCTGGTAATAAATATTATCTAGAAACTTTTCAACTAAGAGAGAGTCCTTATTCTTGATCGATTCTTTCAGCATTTTCCTAAACGAATCGTCTGTAAAAGGCCGCCTGGCAAAACCAATAATAAAAAATTCCTTTCCTAATTGCTTTTTTTTAAAAAGCGAAAAAAGAGCTGGAAGAAGTTTGTTGCGCATCAGATCCCCTGTAGCGCCGAAGACAACCATTACGAAGGGAGTCATTAATAATTATTATACACCTTATAGTCTGTAATTAAAATAGTTTTCTTTGCAATATCAACACGTTTAAGAAATCGTGCTGGAATTTCCCCTATCGATCCTTTTTTAAACATCAACTCCAGAATGTTCTTCTTTGAAGAACCAAAAACGAGAACGATCAACAAATCCATTTTCGACAGTGCTTTAAAAGTAAGGGTAATTCTCTCCCTAAATTCACCAGGAAAATCTCTAATCTCTCTTACGTAACTTTGAACTTTGAACTTCCCGCCCGACTTCGCCTGCGAGCGAACTCGCTGGCGGGCGGGTGAGCTTTGAACTCGGGCTAGCAAGCCAGCTATGTGTCCATCTTCCCCAATCCCCAAAATCGCAACTCTTTTCGAAAAACGAGACAAAAGACTCCCAACTCTCTTATTGTAAGCTTTTACCAAGTCTGAGGCTATACCCTTGGGGTGTAATCGTAAGATTGAATAGAATGGAATTTTCTTTTCTTCAAGATAGGACAACAATCCAGTATCTCTTATCATCCTCTCATTGCTATTTAGGCTAAAAGGCAGCCCATACCGCTCATCAACTAAAGCAACCGCACCAGGATTAAGTTTTTTTTCTTGCGCAAGTGTTGCGTACAATTGTTTTGGCGTTGAACCGCCAGATAAAAAAAGCACCGTGCTCTTATCTGCTAATTCGTAAAGAATATTTTTGCTAAGTGCGGATCCTTGATTTATGTCTTTAACTGAAACGATTGATATTCCACTGCGCCTTAGTAGACTTAAATTATTTTTCTCAATAATCTTCTGAATTTTTATCATTTGATTATTGGCAGTACTAATTACTGCTTTGGAATAACTGGCTGCCCACTAAAGAATCGAATTATATCGTGAATAGTAATGATGGCGATTAAACTTAGCAGTATTGCCATCCCAATCGCGTGTGTCTTAGATTCAAATTTCTGACTAACTTTTCTACCCATAACTGCCTCTATTAATATAAAAAACAAACGTCCTCCATCTAAAGCTGGAATCGGCAATATATTCAAAATTGCCAAGTTTAAAGACAAAATAGACACAAAAGATAAAACTGCCAAAGGCCCAATTTCTACAAATTGTCCTGTTAATTGAGCAATTCCCACTGGTCCAGCAACTCCCTTTGGAACTTCTGCATGAAAAACCAAATCGTAAGCAGTTTTACCAAGACTTACAATAATAAGCCATGAATATTTTGATGACTCTATTGTGCCAATAATTGGCGCCTCATACCATGGATATTTTTGGGTTATTATATTTTGAGAAATTGCAACCCCCATTGGTCCCTCGTTTTTGGGATAAACTTTACGAGGTATTACCTTAATGTTTCGGATTTCGTCCGTCAGCTGACGGATCGGATTTCTGATTTGAAGAGTAACTTCTTTTCCTAAATGTTCTTTTGTAATACTAATAAGCTGAGCAGTACTAGTTATTCTAATTCCATTTACTGCTTCTATAACATCATCTTTTCTAATTCCCGCCCGTTCGGCAGGTGCACCTTTAACAACATCTGTAACTATTACTTTGTCTCCAGGGACTCTTACTCCAGAAACTCCAAAAAGGTAGGAAATTATCGCGATACTTAGCAAGAAATTCATTGCAACCCCTGCAACAATAACTAATGATCTTTGCCAAACTGGTCTTGCAAAAAACGCGCTCTGCCTATCGGCAACTTTGAACTTTGATCCGTCAGCTGACGGATGAACTTTGAACTGACCACCTCCTGCTTCATCCTCCCCATATAATTTTACAAATCCACCAATCGGCAGCCAATTAATTGAATAAGTCGTCTCTCCTTTTTTAATGCCAAATACCCGAGGTGGCAATCCAAATCCAAATTCTTCAACTTTTATTCCCATTTTTTTTGCCACCAAAAAATGCCCAAGCTCGTGAATTAACACTAGAACACTTAAGATGACTAGAAAAACTAAGATTGTGATAATCATATTTGTAATAATTCCTCTTGCTTCTTTTCTCTCATTGCCTCTATTGTCGCCATTGTATCATCTGTTGCTTTTTGGATTTCTTTTTCAACGCGTGTAAAATCGTCTTTTGAGATTTCTTTATCGGTAAATTGTTTTTTAATAGCCGACATTGCCTCATGACGAACTTGTCTAACTTGTATTCGACCATTTTCTAATTTTTGTCTCATTAGTTTAGTTAACTCAATGCGTCTTTCTTGCGAAAGCGGTGGAATAGAAATTCGAATTGCTTGACCATCAATAATAGGAGTAAGTCCAACATTTAAAACCATTATTCCCTTTTGAATTTCGCCAATAATCGATGCATCAAACGGAGTTATTAAAAGTGTTTGAGGATCCGTAGTTGTAATTGTAGCAAGTTCCATTATTCTCAATTTTTGTGTCCCGCCATATACCACAACAACAAGATTTTCAACTAAAGAAGGAGCTGCCCGACCAGTGCGAATAGTCGCAAGATCATCCCTTAAAACCTCCAGCACCTTTTGCATTTTCTGCTTTGCTTTGCTCACTATATCCAAATCCATACAAATGTTTAATGCGAATGCATCCAAATTTTTAGAAAGTTTTATTTTGATCGATATTAATGCCTACAGCAGTTGCTAGTCTCCATGAAATCACAACGAAACTTGATCCAGTGTCAAGGACAAGTTTTGAAACTGCAAATTGATAAGCTTTAACTATAGCATCTAAAACTATCAAAGAAGTAGGGTCAAATCTCGTTTTCATTATATGAGTATAAGATAGATGCGCCTGCAATTTTCATAACTGTATTTATTCTAACACTTCATCTTTTAATTGACAACACCACATTGCGGATAATACCTTCTTCTAAAGTATATCACTACGTAGTAGCATACTTTAGACAAATTAATATCAGAATATCGTTTTTGACAATTTACTTTTAACCGTTTTTTGTTTTAAGCTCTGTTCCCCTTCCCCATACCGAAAATCTGGTATAGGTATTGCAATTTCCATAGCTAGTCTGAATTGTTCCTCTAAAGACATATTTTTTATATTACGGGGGGGGAAATACTGCTTACTACCTACTCTCAATGCCATAGCTCCTGCATCCAATATTTGATTTAAAGGCAATGGGGAATCGTCAGGTAAAAAACTGGCATCTATAATTATATCCCCATTTTTTACTACAACTGAAACTTCTTTAGATTCCCACTTTGTAGAAGCTGATTTTGTGCTTTCCTGCAAGCCGAATCTTAATGCAAGTTTATTTGTAGAACAATCTTTTCCTCCCTTCTCCTCTACTACAATTGCGGATAAATCTCCTTGTTCTCTTAATTCTTTCGCAACTCTTAGCACTAACTTTTTGCCCCCTGCTTCCTTCATCACCCTTCTGGCTTGTTCAAAGGGTGCTGGTTTTCGCTTTATACCGATTCTCTGTAATGCCTCTATAAATCTCTGCGTATTCTCACCTCGTTTATACAGAAGTGTAAATCTTACCAAACTCCATCACTGTGTAATACTGGAGTCTGGATCGAGTTTAGATCTCAAATCTCTTAAATTCCTTAACCACTATATTCTCCCCCAACTTCGCAATCGCTTCTTTTACCTAACTTTCAATAGTCCGTATTCGTGATCCCACTTTCCATGTGGAAAAGCACACCTCCTTTCTCACTTTTGCACTCTTCTTCTCTTTCCGTCTACCATAGAAGGCAGAGCCATAAGAACAAATGCTAAAGCAAAAATTGCTAAAATAAGATAAACTAAAAGCGTACCGTTCATAACTCACCTCCTCAACCAAATGCTAAAAACCCAAAAGAAAATTGTTGCAATTAAGCCCAATACTAACATTATCGGATTTAATCTGTCAAGAACCGCAGGCAACACAACTGAAGCAAGAGAAATTAAACCTACATCTGACGAGATATCAGATAATTTTTCTAGCTGTTTTATACTAAGTTTCGGTAGCGGATATCTCACTATATCTCAAAACGTGTAAACCCTTTAATTACAATATTCTCCCCCAACTTCGCAATTGTTTCTTTAATGAGAGATTCAATTGTTTTTGAAGGATCTCTAATGTATTCCTGCTTTAATAAAGAATCAACATCTTTTGGGTGCATGGCGGCTACTTGCATTGCGATCTCATGAACTAAATGTTTGAATTCCGATGTCCGTGCCACAAAATCTGTCTCGCACAACACCGACACAAGCGTTCCTATCCGACCATTCTGATGGATATAAGAATTAACTAATCCTTGAGAGGTTTGGCGATCCGATTTTCTCTCAGCCTTTTCAAGTCCTCTAGCTCTGAGTAAATCTAGCGCCTTCTTAGAGTCTCCTTTAGACTCCTCAAACACAATGCGGCAATCTGCTATAGAAGCGCCAGTTGTAATCCTTAATTTCTTTATTTCTTCAATGTCAATCTTCATTTAGATTCTCCTTTCTCGCTAAAATCACGAATCCTTCTTTTTTCGCGATTTTCGTGACTTAACATCTTTGATGTCCTTTTCTTTTTGCGTCTTTTGTGAAGTAGTTTTCGCGTCTTTAGCGAGTTCTTTATCTTTCGTGTCTTTCGCGAGCTTGCGCCCTTCGATCCATGAGTCAATGATGTAAGCAGTTATTAGCTTAATTGACCCCACAGCATCGTCGTTTGCTGGAATTGGATAATCTATAACATCAGGGTCTGCATTTGTATCAACGATTGCAACTGTGGCAACACCCATCCTTATTGCTTCTCTTACTGCCAATTCTTCCAAATGCGAATCAATAATAAAAAGTGCATCGGGTTTTTTGGCAAGTAACGCCACTCCTCCGTACAAATCCTCTAATTTGTCTTTCTCTTTTGCCCAAAGACCAATCTCTTTTTTGGTATATTTTGCTTTCAACTCTTGGTTTTGTAGACGATCAGATAATTCTTTTAGTTTGTTAAAGTTTTTCGAGACTTCATCAAAATTGGTTAAAAGTCCACCAACCCAACGATTGCTAATATAAAAAATGCCCACATCTACTCCTTTACCCTGAGCAAGGCGTACGGCTTCCTCTACAATATTTTTTGCCTGTCTTTTTGTTCCAACAACAATTAGACTGGTTCCTTCTTTTGCTGCTAACTCTTTTATAAATGTACCTGCTTCTTCAAGGTATTGTTTTGTCTTTACTAAATCTATAATGTGAATATTATCGCGAGCCTCGTATATAAAGTCGCGAGCTTTAGGATTGGAACGAGTTACTTGGTGGCCAAAATGGCAACCTGCTTCTAGAAGTTGTTCAAGTGTAATTTCTTTCATACGAGTTCCTTAAACATCCCCTGATTGATAGCTTGTCTACAGGAACAAAAATCAGAGTGTTAGAATATACGCATTATAATAGATTAAGCAAAATAATACAATAGCCTGCCCTCCCTTTCACTCCTCGTTGCTCTCTGATTTAATGGTCTCCCAACTAAACGTTCTCTCTATGCTCCACTTCCCATATTTTTATGCTTATATTACCTACCAATTCTACCATTTCTCTCCCCAAGGCGCAATGGTTATGACAATTGACAAGCTTAATTTTGTTTGTTAGTATGATGCATAGATTTATGGGAATTCAAGAAAGTGCCCGAAGATTGGGGGTAGAAGAAGAAAGATATCCAGGCGATATTCCTGTTATTACAGGTTTTGCTCAAAAAACTACACATGGTGGCACTTTAGAAACTTGGCAGGCTCTTCTAGAAGGAATGTCTGGGGGGCAAAAGTTTAATGTTGAAAACTATAGAACAAATATTGCAGCTCCCTTTCAAGATCCCTACGAAGGATCTAGTAAAACAGAACAAAAATTGTGGTCAAGGCCAACAGCTCTTGCTGTTTCCCTTTCTCGCGAAGCAGCTAAAATGAGTAGAATAATTGGAGAAGATGGACGCTTGTTGCCCACAATAAATGCACGTCGCGTTGGGCTATGTATTTCGAGCGGAATTGGTGCTAGCCAGCAACTCATAGATGTAAAAGACACTATTCATAATTCTGTAGATAAAAAGACAGACAAGAAAAAAGATGCTAAAGGTGGATCGCATGATGTTGGTCCTTTTGCAGGATTAAGACTTTTTCCCGAACAAATAAATGCACAAGTGGCCCAAGCATTAGGTTGCTCAGGATGGCCTATAAACACTTCTGAGGCATGCGCAACAGGCGCAGCAGGTATTGTTGAAGCAGCACGTCTTATAAGAGAAGGGAAGGCAGATATTGTGCTTGCTGGAGGAGTAGAAGATGTGATTCACGAACATCCTGATGTTACAATGGCAATCTTTGCTGGTTTACGCGGTGCTCTTTCAACAAGAAATGAAGATCCAAAAAACGCAAGTAGGCCTTTTGACGATAAGAGAGATGGTTTTTTGATTAGTTCTGGAGGTGGAATTGTTATAGTCGAAGGAATGAAGCATGCTTTACAAAGAGAAGCATATCCACAGGCTGTAGTATTGGGATACGAAAAATCTATAGACGGTAAGGACCCAACCAATCTTGATACAGAGCAGGTGGCTCGAACTATTGTAAGAGCGTTAAAAGATAAGGAAACAGGAGAATATTTCAGTCTTGATGCTATCTTTGCCCATGCAACGTCAACTAAAGCTGGAGACGAGCTAGAAGCAGAAGCTTTCAGATTGGCCTTTGAAGAAGAACTAGATAATATTCCTATAACCGCAATCAAAGGCGCTTTAGGACATACTCTTGGTGCTGCAGGAGCAGTTAACGCAATCAATGCAATTCTCGCTATGAAAACAGGCAACATTCCTCCCATCGCTAATCTCAAAAACGTAGATGAAAAAATGAAAGACTTGAAATTGGTAACAGGCAAGCCTTTAGAAAAATCATTAAAAATAGTTGGTGCTTTTGCTTACGGCTTTGGCGGACACAACGCAGTTGTTATTTTTGGGGAATACAAAGCAGATAATTAACCTCTTAATATCCGTCTTGCAAGATCTTTATTAACAACCATTGCTCGCAAGCCAGTAATTTCCGCAACTTTTTCGTCTTTCATATTCACAATATTCACATTCCCCCAAATGCTCTTCTTGTCAGCTCAGTCACTTCTATAAATTCTTAAACCATCGGCCAAGGTAAGAAAAATTTTGCTGCTTGACTCATTCTCTGTATAGTGTTATTGTTGCTCTATAGAAAAAGATAAAATAGGGTTATGGTAAATCTTGAAATAAGACCAGAACTCCATCCCAAACCCTTTGTCAACAAAGTTCTTCTTATTGAGCCCCAAAATGGCTACTATACAGGCTTTCAAGGACTTGTACTAACAGAGCCTTTAGGATTAGAATTTGTGGCGGGAGCTATTACCCCTTTGGTAAAAGACGTACAAATCCATGATGACCGCATAAAACCAGATGGTTGGAAAGAAAAAGTAAACAAAAACCCTCCAGACATAATTGGGATTCGCTGCAACTATACTGCTGATGTCCCAACAGTGCGAAGTCTTGCCAGAACTGTTAGAGACAATGTCGGAAAAGATACTCCTATTGTAATCGGTGGACATCACATAAGTCTTAGACCGCAAGATATGTTTATTCCGGAAGTTAGAGCTGTTGTTATTGGCCCAGGAGAAATACCGTTCCAAAATATTGTTAGAGCTTGGGGAACAAGACGCTCTCTTGATAGGGTTCCCAACATTTGGTATCAAGATAAAGAAGGCGAATTTAAGTCAAACGTTCCTCCTCTTAAGATTTCTCCAAACTATGAGTACGACTCAAAAGAAATGAATGAAAGACCAACACCTAGAAGAGATTTGGTAACGGAATTTGGGGATGGGTATTATTTCCTTTATTATCCAGAGCCGTATAGTATTGAAACTGCAAGGGGCTGCAGATTCCGCTGTACTTTTTGCTCTGTCTGGAATTTCCATGGAGGTGAATACAATGTGGAATCATCCAGTAGAACGGTCAAAGAAATTGCATCTTTGGGTGAAAAAGCAAAATATGTAAATCTAATGGATGATTTAGCATTTACCGATATAAATGCTGCCAAAGAAACAGCAGATGACCTTCTTCGGCTTGGCATAAAAAAGCGTTATTGGGCGCAAATTAGAGCGGACAACGTGTGGCCCAAAGATCCAACAAAACGTTTAGAACACCAAGAGACATTTGAAAAACTTGCAGAAGCTGGTCTTGATATGGTGCTTGTGGGACTTGAGTCGTTTGACCCTAAAGAATTAAAAAGAGTAAATAAAGGAAGTACTGTAGAACAAAATGTTGAAGCAATAAAATTTTTAAGAAAACTGGGTGTAAAGATCTGGGGAGCACAAATTGTTTTTCCCGATTGGGAGGTTGAGGATTTCAGCAGAGCGATAGAAATAAACCAAACTCTTGGTATTGAATGTCCTCAATTTACTATTTTAACTCCGTTACCCGGAACACCTGACTACGATAATGCTAAGAAACGCGGACTCCTTACTACAGAAGACCCTGGAATGTATGACTTTTTCCATTGGGTAGTTCCTACTAAACTTCCTCCAGAAGAAATGTATAGACAGATTGCTAGGCTTTATAGAGAAACAAGTCCATTTGCAAAACGGCCAGACGGAAAACCACGAAGTATGCGTGAAGCGATAAGGTATATAAGAAGTATAAGAGAAGATATAGAGGAGGGACGAACAACGCCTGAAGCTGTAGCAGAATTCACAAGACGCTTCACAGGTTTGCAAGACGAACAAGAACACTTAGCTCACCTTGCTCAATCGGCATTAACCGTAGGTGGTTCTGAAGCGCGAATTATTTTTGATTCTAAAAAATAGCCTCTCCCGATTACACCTCTTGGAACGTAAACCACGTAAATTTATTATACGTGGTAAACTTCCTGTACGTTCCGATGGTAGGTTACGATTACACCTGCGTCATTGCCTATCAAAAACTATGATTCCTTTAGGCTGCTCAAAAGTAACTTTAAAAACATCAAACACATCTGTTCTTCCAAGAAGCGGCGGTACATCTTCTATTAATGCCCAGGCGATGCGGACAGTGAGTATCTTCTTTCCAATCTTCACAACCGCTTTT
>Ga0213870_1001395_pt1 | contig 10873 bp, 13 predicted proteins | sample WICALVC2017_Meta_FD_160119 | JGI IMG/M metagenome (GOLD analysis project Ga0213870, IMG submission 160119) | Freshwater microbial communities from subterranean cave lake in Wind Cave National Park, South Dakota, United States - WICALVC2017 | ecosystem: Environmental > Aquatic > Deep subsurface >... | reverse complement strand
AATCGCAAAATACTTCAATACTAATTTACTCAACCGTTTTCATTGTACTAATAATCCAAACATCGAAATTCTACCCACTGTCTTTATCGGAGACCCCAAATCAACGAGAGTTAAATGAACGATCGCAAGCACTTGAAGAGGGAGTACCAACAGAAGATTACCACATTGCTCCCCTGACAAACGGGAGAGTACGATCTGTATGGGCTACTACAGCATATATGGGTCCTGGCTTAACACGGGCTGTATGGGATTTATATGATTACTCCCTCAAAATGACTGAAAAAGCTAGAGCTGAAGTACGATTCCCCCAAGAGTTATTAACAGGATCACCTACACCAGAGGAAGTAATAGCACGATTGGCACAATTAGAAGAAATAAGACGGAGAGCCTTGCAAAGTGAGGAGAACAGACAACAAGACCTAAAAGAGGAATGACCATCGCGTTCATCCTCAAAGCTTAATAATTCACGTATTTTATTTGTCAAGTGAAGCTAGTTTGACTTTTGAGACAACTTCATAGTAAGCGCAGATTCATTGCAGTTTCCATACATAACGTAGTAGAATTAGTCAATATACTACAAAAACTCAGGTTTTCACCTGATTTTTTCAGTATTTACCCATCTAATCCGTTTTTTACCCCGAATTAATCGGGGTTGCAAACCGGAGTAAGATGGGTATACATTTTAGACAAAATATGACACGTGTTGTATTTTGTCTAAAATTGCGCAGAGATCCTTAAATAACAGCCTAAATAACAAACTTGTCCATAGATAGCAAATAGTGTAAAATCTTTCCATGCCTACTCTTCCATCCAAAATATTCATCGATGGGGGAGAGCCCCAGGAGACGAGACAAGCCTCAGAGATGATGCAAAAACAGTTTGGCAAACCCCTTGACGGCCAGACGACGAATCCTTCACTGATAGCCAAAAAACTTGTGACAGGTGACAAGGAACAAGTGACAGGTAAATCAAATGGAGAAATATCACGTGTCACATCTCACGTGTCACCTATCACCCAAGAACAAGCCCTCGCCCAATACAAACGCATCGTTCAAGAGATGTCCTCCATTATCCCTTCCGGTTCCATCTCCATCCAGGTCTTTGCCGATGCCGATACGACAGCCGAGGAGATGCTCCTTCAGGGGCGGGAGAGGATGAAATGGATTCCCAATGCATCTATCAAATATCCCTGCACGTCGCACGGGCTCAAAGCTGCTTCGGTTGCCTGCAAAGAAATGCCCATAAACATCACGCTTGCCTTTTCCCAATCCCAGGCGGCAGCGGTCTTCGAAGCAACCAAGGGAGCCAGCTTCCCCGTGTTTATTTCACCCTTTGTGGGGCGACTTGATGATAGAGGAGAAAACGGCATGCAAACGATCGAAAATATTCTCAAATTGTATAATCCGCCAGCTGGCGGAGGAGACGGTCATGTAGAAGTCCTGACGGCTAGCGTTCGCACTCTTGATCACTTTTTGTATGCACTGAAATTGCAGTCTCCCATCATCACGACTCCCATTAAAGTATTCCAACTATGGGCCGATGGCGGATATCAAATTCCCAACGATTCTTATGTTTACAATCCCGGCACACTCAAACCTATTCCCTATGATGAGACCATTACATTGGGGGTGCCCTGGCAAGGCTACGACCTTTACCACGATCTCACCGAATCGGGCGTCTCCCGCTTCTTCTCCGACTGGATGGGGTTATTTCAGTAATCAGTTTTCGGTTATCGGTTACAGGTAAGTTGGTTGATCTGTTCATCGGTTTAATCCGAAGTCATTGCAGGAGATGTAATAAAGCACTCTATAATCTTGATTTATGGCTTTCAATCTTTTATGCTTCCCTTAATTGCCAATCATGCGTCCTGCAAGAAAACGCCAAAATTGCATCCACCTTTTTTTGTTGACACTCATTCTCGTTTTGGCCGGATACCTGAGACTGGTCAATTTTCCCAACCGCGTAAGCCTTGGCTTGGATAGTGCGCGTGATGCGTTTGTTTCCCTGGTGGGTGCAAAATACCTGCAACTGCCCATCACCGGTCCGTTTATCTCGATTGCGCCCGTCACCACCGGCCCCTGGTACTGGATACAGCTTATCGTTTTTCGCCTTTTAGTACCTAGCAATTTTGCTCCTTGGCTATTATTGGCTTTATACTCTTTAGGCGGCGTTTTCGTTATGTATGCCATCGGTCGGGTACTTTCGGGAAAACGGCTGGGGCTTCTCCTTTCACTTCTTGCGACGTTTTCTCCCGATGCCATAGATAATGCCACCGAACTTACCAATCCTTCGGTGATTGCCTTTTTCAGTGAGCTTACTATTCTTCTCTTTCTTCTCCTTTTGAAAAAAAGATCGGGAAGGCTCCTCTCGATTCTCTTTGGTGCAGTTTTGGGGCTGACCGTAAATACCCACTACCAATCCTTGGGACTTTTCATCCTCGTTTTTATACTTCTGTTCATAAAATCCCTGAGAGGTTATATTTTAAAATTCACCCTTCCTTCTTTTGCCTTCACCTTTATACCCACCCTTATCTTTGAGTTCAATAATCACTGGTTCAATTCCAGAAACATCTGGCAGTACCTCACGGTGGATCAGTTTAATATTTGGACACCCATGCGTTGGCTTACCTATCTTTCAGATTTTTGGCCGACGTTTGTAGCTTTTATCATGGGAGGTTCTGCGATTTTCGGTGCGCTGGTTATCGCAGCCATAAGTTTGGTTTTTATCTGGCAATTATTTCGCCGCAGACTCCCTCTCCCCTACGTTCTTTTGGGGGTAAGTTTTCTGATTAACGTAGTTATCATACGCTACTACCGCGGAGAACGTTACTTTGGCTACCTGCAGTTTTTCCACCCGTACGTGTTTATTTTTACCGGCTACGTACTGACTACCCTCTGGCGAATTCGCTGGGGAGCACTTATTGCCTCTTTATTTTTTATTCTCTATACGGGCTATATAGCACCCACTATTGTGGAGCGGCTCAAAGACGTCAGTTTTACGGCCGAAACGTATGAGTATCTTGCCGGAATCTATCAAAGCTTCGGGCAGGGTCCTTTTACTCTGTATAAATGCAGGGATACAGTGCTTCCGCGCATCAACGGGTTGGTGTTAAAACTTATGATGGACGGGCGTTACGCGCAAGGAGGTAAAACCCTTTTATACCACTGGGGCTGCCAGATACCCAATGTCCTTGTTGATGGTACGGTCATCTCCCACGAATTTATACACCAACATGCCAGCGAAATCTACCCCCGGTTCGATTACGTCTATGATGTATCGCAAGCCTCACCCGCGGCGATGCTTTTGGAGGGCTGGCGGGAGGCTTCACCCGAGTCGATGTACCAGTCGGCAGCCCGCTGGTGGATGGATGAGCAGCCCGGAGCCAAAGGAAAAGGTCCCTGAATATGCGAAATTACAAGTGGAGGTATTTTTCAGTACTCTGTATAGGATTAGCGTTCATTCTGCGCATTTTTCGGGTGGGAGAGTATCCGGTGTCCCTTTACATCGATGAAGTCGCGATCGGTTACAATGCACATTCGATTGTTGAGACAGGCCGTGACGAGTGGGGTATTCCATTTCCCACCTATTTTCGCTCATTTGACGATTACAAACTTCCCCTTTATATCTATCTGGTAGCCGCCAGCGAATTAGTTGTGGGGAAAACCCCCCTTGCCGTACGCTTGCCCTCAGTCCTTGCCGGCACCGCCACGGTTCTTGTCGTCCTGATGCTTTTTCCCTCTTTGGGAGTGAAGAAAAAAACTACTTTGATTGCCGGCCTTCTTCTGGCTACTCTCCCTTGGCACATTCATTTCTCCCGTGGCGGCTTTGAAGCCACCCTGGGGCTTTTCCTCACCACCTGGGGTATTCTACTTCTTGTTAAACACGTAGTTGAGTCTGTCATTCCTGCGAAAGCCACGTCAGACGTGGCGAAAGCAGGAATCCAGGTAATAAAAATGAATGGATCCCGCATCAAGTGCGGGATGACGGAGTATTTATTACCTTTTCTGCTTCTCGTTCTCTCCCTTTACTCTTACCATTCCCAGCGCATCATCACGCCACTTCTTGTGTTGGTGGTACTTATCATTTACAGACGCTCCCTCACCCGCCAGGTACTGAGGCGATTTCTTCTCCCATCCTTTCTGTGTTTTATACTACTTATTCCCTACTTGCTATATACTTTTTCACCACAGGGACTCGCTCGTGCATCGTCTGAGACATTTCTTGCTGATGTTCGTGTTCGCCCTGACAATCTTTTTTCGCAAAAACCCATTCTTGCTGCAGAACATTTTCTTCGTGGGTATGTATCCAATTTCTCGCCCATCACACTTTTTTTTACCGGAGACGGCAATGGTCGTCATGGAGTTCGAGAGATTGGTCAACTCTACCTTTGGCAACTGCCACTGTTACTCTTAGGAGTAATTCATACCCTTCGTCATTCCCGCGAAGGCGGGAATCCACGTAATTTTAACCTTCTTATGCTTTTCTGGCTTCTCATCGCGCCACTTCCGGCAGCTCTTGTCCGCCCCAATCCGCACGCACTCCGTACATTACCAATGTTGATACCTATTATATATTTCATCGCGTTGGGATTAAGTCGTATCACGTTTTACGTATCACGTATTACGTATGTTAAGACACTGGTTTTTTGTTTTATGTTATTTGTTATATGTTATATGTTGCTTTCGTACCTCCACATCTACTACGTTCACTATCCCCGCCGCACCGAGCCGGATTGGAACGGGGGACAGAAAGAAACCGTAGAGTATATTTTGTCAAAAAAGAAAGATTACAAAGAAGTCTGGATCACCCGCGACTTTGTGGAGGGGTACATCTTTTTTGCCTATTACGGCGATATTTTGGCCCAGCTCGAAAACATCGTCTTTCTCCCCACCAAGTACCCGCTAAGCTATGAGAAAGGCATACTCTTTTTGGCTCCTTCGGGAAGCTTTGCACCAGGGAAACTCCTCACCACGATCCATGATAAAAGCAACAATCCGATTTTTGACCTATGGGAACTATAAAAATGTTACAAGCTACAATTTTCCAATGTTACAAATCTTCTCACAAAAATTGGAACATTGTTCATTGGAACATTGGAACATTCTAATGTATGGGAGATTTAGGCTTTTGTCATTATAGCGATATTGCAGGAGCTGTTGCCCGTCAGCTTCTTTCAGACACGACCGCCGATGGGGGAATACCCCTTCTTCTTACTCGTGCACTTCACAACAAAGTTATTACATACTTTATTCTCTCTTTACGCTGCTACTTAGGTTACTTCGATACGGAGATGTTATTCAATTTTATATCACCCTTTCTTGCCCCCTTTCTTCTGACTTGTGTCCTACTTCATCACTACCGCAAAGGTCTACTCGTTCTACTTTTTGTCATGCCCCTTTTCTTCATCGGGAATCCACTTCACCTTGGTCTTGGCTCCCGCATCAGCGTCTATACCTGGTTTTTTGTGCTGATAGCGATTGTCGGATGTATCAAATTAATCCGTCGTCTTCTTGACACCCTTTGACAATTGTCATACAGTGTAATACAATATGACAAGGATCGTAATTCGGGAATTGATATTCGATGAAAGGAATCGCGAACATATTAAAAAGCACAATGTCGTTGAAAGCGAGATTATTCTCGCTGGTAACAATCTTATCTATCACCGACAAAGTTATAAGGGAAGATATTTAGCAATAGGAAGAAGCGGAACAAGGCTCATTACGATTGTAATAAATAGAAAAGGTCCAGGGAAATATTACGTAGTTACCGCGCGAGACACAAGCAAAAAAGAAAGGAGAAACGTCTATGCCAAGGAAAAGAAGCAGAATTCCTAACTTTAAATCTTATGAAGAAGAGGCCCATTTTTGGGATACTCACAGCATTACCGACTTTGAAGACGAGACAAAAGATGTAGACATTGTATTTGAACTCGATAAACCTCGAGATGAGACTCTCATTGTCCGACTCCAAAAGAGGATGAAAGATCGTTTGGAGAAGATTGCCCGCCTCAAAGGGTTGAATGTCTCCACCCTTGCCCGCATGTGGCTTTTAGAAAAACTCCAATCCACCATAGTCTAGTGCAATGCGTAACCAACTCACCAAGTAACGATTGTTCTTCTCGTACTACCAATAACTAATAACTGGTCCTACTAATAACTATCTGCTACACATTGTTCCAGATTGTCATATTGACAGGCGTAGGTGAGAAAGCTAAGATAACTGCAACTCCCTGCCTGCCGGCAGGGAACGTCTGACGTTCCAGGCAGTTCTGCTCCAAATCTCCTGTCCACAACGTATCAATTCAAACAATCAACCATTATCCATTAACAATTAACAATTATATTTATAATGCGCTCAATCAAACGATTCATAATTGCACTGCTCTCATTTCTTCTTTTATTCATCATTACCTCCTTTGCCGATATCACCTTTCACGTGAAAGCGTACACACCACTGGAACGTTTTACCTCTCGATTTCATAACTATCCGCGCAAACCCACCTGGTGGCCCCCGAAACGTCCCACGTCCACACCCACACCCACACCCACACCCACCAAGACCCCAAATCCTCCGCCAGCCCACAATGGAGCAGTATCTCTTCAAGCGTACCTTATGGCCTGTGGGTATAAGAGCCCTTTTGCAGGATTGTTTGCGCTCTGTGAGACCAAAACTCAAGCCATAGAATCCTGCCAGGCACTTCTTACCGATAAGGACGGGCAGGGGAAACTCATCACCCATCCGGGGATGTACGTTGTCAGACCGCCCAGCTGGTGTCCGCCGGGCGCCTATTGTATCGCGCCGCAAGTTCTCATCGCCGATCCCTTTACCTGGAATATCAACCCGCAAAGCTTTTACCTTTCCCCCGATGGCGCAGTACACGTAGCAGCTGTCGGCCAAAACAATCTCCTCATGTGTTATTAGTTATTAGGGACGGTCCTTGATTTGATTATTCCAAAGCTCCAGAAATGACATAATTTTTTGGTCGCACATTATTCATCACATCCTCCCGCCTTTCCAAATCCAGCTTCAACCGCCACTTCTTCACCGCAAAACCACCCATCTCCGTAGGCTTCGTCCACGATGACTTGGTCGTATTGGTCACAGGAGAGGAGATAGTAGGTTTTTACACCAGTCTCAACATTCATCATCGCCTCGTCATTTGTTTCCAAATACTATCTTCTTTTCACCTTATTCCAAAATCCATCAGGTACGGTCACAAGCTTTAAGAAACTTAACCGAACCAGGAGACTATCTGGTGATACTGCAAAAGTATGGGCGATATCTGGAAAAGTATCCGGTATACTGTAGACGCTGCAAGAGGAGGGTAGATTGTATCGATTTCTGAAGCGTTCCCAAAGTTTATATAGTATAGTTTCTGGCATCAACACCATACTCGCAAAAGTTTTTGCTTGTCTCTCGATATAATCAAACAATTTACCGTCTAATTGTTCCTGCCACGTAAGGTAGTCTCCCGCATCTTTTGGCCCATTCTTTTCATACCATGTTTTATGAAGAAACAGATGGCCTACTTCTTCGGCGATAGTAAATCGTATTCTCTCTGGTTGTCTGACGTACATCATTTCATCAATCACGATGGTTTCAAATCCTTGAGTAATAAATGCATTCACGCCGAAATCCCTGACGAGACCTTTGATAAGGATGATTTTGATCTTCAATTGCAACTCGGTAATTTCTTCAATGGGAATCGGGATAGTCAAGGCTGGATGATATCTTCTGAGAAACTCAGATGCAGTATTTTGTACCTGCCGAAGTGTGAGGATGGCCGGATCGTTCATTCATTTGCACAGAAGCTCGGTCAGTTTTTTCAATTTATTCTTATCAAGTTTTTTATTGCGCATAGTTCGGAAAAATGCCGGTAGTAAATGAGCAACTTCTTTGTTTTGCGCCAAATCCTTCGGAACCTGCCCCTTTGCTGCATGTGCAAGGTCGTAAAACAAAACCCACTCTTCACTATCTCTGGGAATCTTGAGCGCTGCTGCGTATCCGGTTAATTTCTCATCATCAAGCGTTGGAGAGAGAATGTTGCGTTCCAAACGGCTGATGTTACCCGGATCATAATTATATCTCTCGCAAAAAGCGCGGAGCGTTAGTCCCAGCGCGATGCGCTTTGCCCGGAAAAAATCTCCAAAGTTTTGTGGAACTCTAGCTTGACTTTTATCCATTGTGTTGTAAGATTATTACAACATATTATTAGTTGTCAAGTGGCAGTTAATAAGGGGGTGATACAGATGGCGAAATCTCTTCATGATCAAATAGCAGAAAAATTGGCTACAAAATTCAACACTGAGTATAAATCCGATGAGGGAATAGATGTAGTGACAAACACAAGGGTTATCGAAGTAGAAACTCATAAAAGCACTCTTGATCAAGGAATAGACCAGGTTAGTAGGTCCTCCAAAGCGAGATACCTAGCTGTTCCGGAGTCATTAGTAAAAGAGACAATAGGAAAAACTGAAGGAACAGGAATAGGTGTTATGAGTCAAACCGGTAGAATAGTAAAAAAAGCTCGCAGATAAATTCTTATGACGCCATCAATACTTTTGCTTGATTGTACTGCTGAGTTGGAAGAAAAATTAAAGAAACTTGGATTTGATGCAGAGTCAGGAACTGTAGGTTTTTTTAACGGTGAGACAAAACTTCCTTCTCAGGTATATGAAAAGGACATTTTTATATATGATCCTCCTCTAATCGAAACAAACGAAGACGATGTAAGAAGGATTATTCTGTATCCAACTGAAAAAACTCCTCAGTTTCCGATTGCCAATATTTCTCAGCATATTATGCGTGGTGCAATATTATTATCTTTTATAAAATCTCTGAGTGACTATCAAAGTGAGATTAAATTGGCTTATGCATGGATTCCTGGAGTTCCAACAATTGAACCAACGTTTGACAAAAAAATCCAAACTCTTTCGCCTGGAATAGAAGAATATACCTTACTGCAGCCTATCCTATCAGACCAGTACGTCAAGCTACCGGTGCTTCAGAAACTAATTCCATCTGTTCAGGCGCAGGGACTGTATTTCAATAAAAATAGAGATAAACTAGGAATTATAATCCGATACGGCAAGGGTATAGTAATACTTCTTCCTAATTGTAAGTCGAACGAACAAATAGTGCTAAACTTTCTTCATCAGGTAATTCCAAAGATACTGGATGAAGAATCCGGTACACGATTAATAGAAAAATTTTTATCTCCCGAGGAAGAAAGTTTAATTAAGAAGTTTGAAAGGATAGAACGTAATATTAGAGGAATGGAAGAAGAACGTGACTCAATGAAACAGAATATTGCGACAGCGAATCGGAACAAAGTGAAAACTATAAAGCAGGATGAGACAGCGGTATTAGTGCTTAACTATTATGATCTTGCTGTGCAGCAAAATGATGTAGCGCTATTCTATATTTACAAAATTATTGAAGCGATTGAGAGGAAGTATGGTGGTGAGAATCAAGCAAAGGATGTTTTAAGAAATAGGGAAGGATGGAACCGTATTGGAAAACTTGCAAATTCCAGTTATGCCGACGTGCGGCACGCTCCACAACCTGGAGAAAAAGTAAAACAGTGGACCGATCAGGAGATAAAAGAGTGCTTTGTTGATGCAGAACTAATTATACATTCATACCTTAAAACCCTCTTTTAAGGAAGACCCCTTACCACCTATAAAGGTGATACTCTTAAAGGGTTTATGATTAAAGTTATTGAGGTTAATAATTAACCTCAGTTACGAAATTAGGTTTTAGCTAATCAGAACAAGAAGTTAATTTTCAAGTTCTGAAGTAAACTTAGCTTCAAATTTTGAATTTTGAGGCTAGCATTTCGTAATTCAGGTTAATTACATTTCGTTGCTTTTCTAAACCCTTCCTCTTTCGCCTCCTCCTCGCTGCAAAACCACCTATCTCCGTAGGCTTCATCCACGATGACGTCGTGGTAATTAGCGCAGTGGGGGAGGAAGTATGTTTTAACTCCAGCGCGCAGGTTTCCCTTTATCACACAATCGGTTTGTGGAGTTGTATTTCTGCACTGTGGGGAATATATTCCTACAAGAGAAGTTTTAGCCTGTACTGAAGCATCTTTCATCAAGTTGGCAATTTGGCTTTTTTGCCCGCGGAAACGCGCGAGTCCTTCTCGCACCATTACCTTATTCACCAACAATTCTCCCACCCACACATTGGCCAGTATCCGTCCATAATCATCGGTTACCACATCAGTAAGCCGCACACGCTTACCTGAAACAAATTCTGATAATCTATTGCGGGCAACTTCATGCATGCATCTTCCTCTCTCAGGCGCGTCAATCCCCAGAAGGCGTATCCGTCGGCCATCACTTGTAGTGAAACTATCTCCGTCCACGACCGAGACCACACGATTGCGTTCCAGACTATCCCGCAATTGCATGATATTGCCAAAGAGGGAAATGGATAGAACTAGTATGAGGATTCGCACAACCGCCATCACTCCAAGTATAGTACAGAGAGTGTTGAATATCTCCTGGTCATTTCGAAAGACATCTGCCTCCGTCCCCAATAACACATTTGCTACATAAGTCGTGGCCTTGACACATTGTATAACCATCGTATATACTATGGCATACTATGTCCTACACAGTCGTAACAGCAAAAATCGATCCTCACACGAAAAGACAGGCAATGAAAACAGCTTCGGAACTTGGGATGCCTTTAAGCGTAGTAATCAAGGCGTTTTTAAAACAATTCATCCGTACAAAATCTGTTTCATTCAGTGCTTACGATGAGATCCCTAATGATTACCTTAAAAGTCTGATGCGTCAGGCCCGAGAAGATTTAAAAGCCGGTAAAGCTTCTCCAAGCTTCAAAAATGGCAAAGATGCCG
>Ga0213870_1001394_pt1 | contig 10874 bp, 13 predicted proteins | sample WICALVC2017_Meta_FD_160119 | JGI IMG/M metagenome (GOLD analysis project Ga0213870, IMG submission 160119) | Freshwater microbial communities from subterranean cave lake in Wind Cave National Park, South Dakota, United States - WICALVC2017 | ecosystem: Environmental > Aquatic > Deep subsurface >... | reverse complement strand
TGTCAGATGAGTTCGAGGCAAAGAGGAAGTTCATAAGTAGCATAAGTGAAGTGCAAAAGGCTCTTTCAATAAAGAAGCGATAACTCACCTTTTTACTTTGAAAAATTCTTAACATGGACACATTATTCTAACCTAAAATGCCAAGAACGAAGAAAGATATCTCAATGATTAACTTTAATCCTTTTATTACAAGGCGACTCTAATAACTAGGTAATGGTATCCTGTGCATATTGTAACAAGGTAGAGCCATTTCCATATCAGTGCAATTTATGTCTAAAACACTTTTGTTCGGCGCACAAGTTGCCGGAAACACACGAGTGCATGTATTACACAAGTTCGTCACCAAACGATCAAGACGGTTTAAAGACAATCGAATATGAACCAAGAAAATCACATGAAGAATTGCCATATTTCATACATGCTAAAACAAATGTGCCTTATCTTGTTGGCAGGCAAGGTCATACAATAATAGCTGTCGAGCTAAAGAAGTTTGGTTGGCGCTTAAAGCTGTACAAAAGCAAAGAAAATGAGAAAGATATAATGGCAACAAAAAACAACGAGAAGTGGCACATAAGAATTAAAACTACAGATAGAAAATTGTCTGATGCGTTGCGCAATTTACCTATTGGCGATGAAGAAGTTGCTGAGCTTTCCACAATTTCAGAAAAGCAGAAAGCTTTACCGGTGATTGCAATAGTGGCATACGATAGTGCGGTCTTGCTGTCTGCAAAAACATTCAGAGCTCTTAGTCCAGAGTTACAGTAAAACAGTTTCGTTTTCAAATCCACATGGGTACATGTTTTATACATGTATTGCAAAACCTTGTTCATAATAGTAAAATACATGACCAACCATTATATCTTTCACATGGATGCAAGGTTGCGTGACATCATGAACGCTAAAATAGATGATGTCATAAATAAGTCAAAAGAAATTATCGCCATAACCAGCTCACTGAAAGAGTTAACAGATGACAAGCAAGAAATTGCGTTCGGAATAGCCCTAGGCAGAGTTTACAACGCTTTTCATTATCAAACAAGACGCATTCTAAAGCGAAATGCAACAGAACAGGAGTTCAGGGAGTTCGTTGATATGCTATCAAAAAGGGGAGAAGAGATCAAAAAAGCCTTACAGTTAAGCATGCAATATGCGCATTAAAGTTGTGCGATTCCCAATTTAGGGAAAAGTGTCAACAAATTAGAAGTCCTCTGAAAACTGATGACAGTAATAATTGTAAATTAAATGCAAAATCTTATAAGTATAATTTCTAATATTACTGCGCATGCATGATCATCATTTCACCCCTAATAATTTTATAGTAGGATTTACAGTTCTGGCAGCTTTATCAACAATAATGGCATGGTACTTAACTTTGTACCTGATTGACAGCGGTTACGGTTACGAGGCAAATCCATTTAGCTTTTTAATCTATGATCAGCCCATTTTAGCTCTGACGCGCAACCTAGCTCTTGTCGGGCTAGTGGGATACGTGGCATACTTGTATAGCAAGCGAACAAAGTTTGCATACGTTCCTGTGATGCTAGTGGCATACGTATTTTTCACTGACTATATTCGTGACTTGACAAATTTGCTGCTGGCGTTTCGCATTTTCAGCTGATCCCTATACATTTGACTTTGCAATGTAATAATTCTACATAGATATTTATATTAAATTACTGAAGTTGTTTCGTATTGGATACTACTGAAGATACTTCAAATGATAAAAAGAAAGACCATAAATCCGATCCAGCTTTGAGCGCAGAACAAAAAAATAAAGCTAAAAATATACAAAAGGGTCTTTCAGAGAAATTCATACCAGACGAGATTATGGATGTTTTACTTGAGGAGGTTTCTTCCACAAGGACGGTTGATACTCAAACATACATTGCAGAAACACGGGCAAGAGTATGGAAGGCCCTGAAGATAGGACTGCAGTTTGAAGCTACAACACAAAAATCTGAACGTTTTCTGCGAAAGCATGTTAACTCAAAACGTAAACTGATCATACTTTATGCTGATCTTGTAGGCTCTACAAGAATGAGTCAAATACTTCCAGTGGATAGGCTGGCAACTATAATACAAACATTTACGCAGGAGATGTCCTTTGCCATATCCAACTTCGATGGGTATGTGCTAAAGTATGTTGGTGACGCAGTTATAGCATACTTCCCTGCAGAACAAAATTTCTATTTGGCTTGTGATGCAGCCATAAATTGCGCAAGTTCGATGATAACCATGTTGCAGCAGGGAATTAATCCTGTATTGAACCAGTATGATTATACTGACTTGCAGGTAAAGATAGGCATAGATGCTGGAGATCATGCGATAATTCAATATGGTAGAGATGAAAAATCACATGTAGATATTTTGGGTTATAGCATCAGTATAGCATCTAAAATAACTGCACTGGCTCAACCAAACCAAGTAGTTGTGAGTGGAACCGTCTACAACGGTATACATCCATCATTAAGGAAAAAGTTTTCTGAACTAGAACTCGATAGAAATGTTTGGAATTACATTGACGAGAACACTGGCGAGATTTATCGTTTGTATGCATTTAATGGATAGAGATATAAGCAAATCTAGATAGAATTTAGTTAAAATGGTAGTTAAACCAGGCCTTTTTCTTTCTATAATATTAATCTCAATCCTTGTTAGTGTGCCAATTCTTCAAGCATACAGTGCCATTTTGATTAGAATAAATGAATTTGAGTTTAATCCACCGGGACCGATAGCTGAAAATCAATGGATCGAGCTTTACAATCCAGGCGAAACATTACTTGATCTTAGCGGATGGTTGATAAAGAGCACCAGACTTGGAAAGACGGTATCTATTCCAGATGGTTTTGTTATCGAGCCGAACAATTATCTTGTTATACCATTTAAGAGCATAGCGTTTGATGATGAAAATGAATCCATTGTGATGCTAACTCCAGACTCAGTCGAAGTTGACAGAACTCCCATATTATCAGACTTGGACAATGATGCTCGTACTTGGCAGAGATTTCCAAATGGCATAGACACTGACACTCCTACAGACTGGAGTTTCAGGAACTCCACATTTCGTTTGCCAAATGGTGCTCCAGCGGTAAAACCTAACTTTACCCTTTCCGATCCAATATTTATTGATCAGCAGGGAAATAAGGTATCGGCATTCATTGCGGGACAGATGGCCGGTGTAAAATCAGAGATCGTTAACATGTTTGCTGATGAACGAACATTTGCATATATAGTTCAGATAAAGGATGAAGAAGGCTTTCCAGTCTTCATAAGCTGGGTCGAGGATATAACAGTGCTTCCCAACCGCACAATAAAACCTGCGGTCTTCTGGCTGGCTGAAACAAGAGGCGAATTTTTAGTTCAAGTGTTTGTTTGGCGAAGTCTTAACCTCCCCGAACCATTAACTCCTGTAAAGATAGGACTGCTAAGGGTTGCTGGTTAAAGCGGCTAAATTTCTTTATTGTTTTCTGCTGAGAGATGGTATAATTTATTTAACTGTGTCTAGATAATGTTGCAGTTGGACACAAAATGAGTTCTAGCATTTTTCTGACTCCAAAATCTATTGCTGTAATAGGAGCGTCAGAAAGACCGGGGACGATTGGAAAGGCTATCATATCAAATATCTTAAATGGATACAAAGGGGAAGTGTATCCTATAACGCCATCACATGGATCTGTGTTTGGCAAAAAAGCCTACAAAAGCGTGCTGGAGGTTCCCAACAATATAGATCTTGCAGTTGTAGTAACTCCTAGCAAGATAGTTCCAGCAGTTCTAGAAGAATGTGGAAAGAAAAATGTTCGTGGTGCAATAATAATCACTGCAGGTTTTAAGGAAGTAGGAGAGGAAGGAGAAATGCTACAGAGGCAGGTTGCAGAAATTAGCAAAAAATATGGCATAAGGATCATAGGTCCGAATTGTCTTGGGGTAATGAATCTGTCGCCGGAGACAATGATGAATTCAACATTTCTCAAAATCACTCCAAAATCTGGAAATATTGCATTGGTATCGCAAAGTGGCGCTATTTGTGCTGCATTGGTAGAGGATGCAATAGCACAAGAAATCGGGTTTTCTGCTGTAATAAGCATGGGAAATAAAGTAGACATGAACGAAAACGACATTCTCGAGATGCTTGCTGATGACGAGCAAACGAAGGTCATAGTGATGTATCTTGAAGACCTTGCAGATGGAAGAGGTTTCATAGAGATCTGCAGGAGAGTTACTAGAGAGGTCAGAAACAGAAAGCCGATACTGGTTCTCAAGGCAGGGCGTACCCCAGAAGGGGCAAGAGCAGCAATATCACATACTGGCGCTCTTATGGGTTCTGACGAAGTTTATGATGCGATCTTTACTCAAGCTGGCGCCATCAGAGTAGATACAATGCAGGAACTTTTCGATTATGCTACGGCTTTTGCCAAGCAGCCGCTTCCTAACGATGGAGTTGCAATTGTAACAAACGCAGGTGGACCTGGGATACTTTCAACTGATGCATGCTCAAGATACGGGCTGAAGATGGCTGATGTAGAAGCTTCTAGACCAAAGATAGATGCTGCGATACCATCATACGGCTCGTCCAGAAACCCTGTTGATATTGTTGGCGATGCTGACTACAATAGATTTGAAAAGGTCTTGTTAGAAGTTTTGGACAATCCAAACGTTGGTTCTGTAGTTGTAATGTGCACACCATCTGCAACCTTGGACTATGATGGCCTTGCCCGCGTTATTGTAAAGATGTCCAAAATGAAAGGCAAAACCATACTCGCTAGCTTGATGGGTTTGGCTGAAGGAACCGAGAACAGAAGGATCCTTTCTGAAGGCGGTGTACCATATTACGTGTATGCTGAACTTGCGATGAGGGCGCTCAACGCAATGTACCAATACAAGTCATGGATAAACGCACCAAAAAGCGAAATCAAGACATTCAAGGTGGATAGGGAAAGGGTGAGAGAGATCTTCGACAATGTTAAGAAACAAAATCGAAGTCATCTTATTGAGGAAGAAGGTTATGAAGTTCTCCGAGCATACGGATTTCCAGTTCCTACAAGTATTTTAGCAGCAGATGAAGGTAGCTGTGTGAAGGCAGCTCAGCAGATTAGATATCCAGTTGTAATGAAGATAGCTTCGCCCGATATAATTCACAAATCCGATGCTGGTGGTGTGAAAGTTAATTTAAGAAGTGAGGAGGAAGTTAGAAATGCGTACAAGAGTATAATGTCAAGTGTCTTAAAATACAAATTAGATGCAAAAATTCTTGGCGTCTTGGTGCAGGAACTAGTGAAGGGAGGGAAGGAGACTATAATTGGTGCAAAGCATGATCCAAAGTTTGGGCCTCTTGTAATGTTCGGAATGGGCGGCATCTATGTAGAAGTTTTGAAGGACGTTGTTTTCAGGCTTGCACCAATCGATGAGTATGAAGCTAATCGCATGATAGAATCGATAAAGACCAGCAAACTCTTGCGTGGTGTACGAGGAGAAAAGTCTTCTGATGTAAAGGCACTCGCTGAGTGTTTGCAAAGGCTCTCTCAATTGGTTACAGACTTTCCAGAGATAGAAGAATTTGATATGAACCCGCTTATGGTTTTGGAAGAGGGTAAGGGTTGCAAGGCGGTTGATGTTAGAATAGGTTTGAGCGATAAGATAGCAAAGTAATCAACAAGGATTTCGCGAATCCCGAGACTTAATATTAGATTAGTTTGTTGCCACACTGTTCACAGAATTTCGAATCTTGTTTGTTCTCAAACTTACATTTATTACATTTGTTCGCAGAACTAATGCCTGAACTTGTTCTTGCTACGATTGATATTTTGAGCAAGACAACATCACCTATCCTTGCTATTTGATCCCATAAAACTTCCATTTCCGATTGCTCTGTAGTAGAAATTGCCATTACTATCTTCGATTTGTTATCTCGCAGACCTATTTCCTTAACAGTTCCAACAAGCATAGCATCACTGTCATAAACACTCATGCCGATCAATTTCCTTATAGCTACAAAGCCTTCCTGCATGTACTGACTAGATGTGTTCAATTCTGGAGTGGAAGCAGGTTCGGTTTCACCATGTTCTGCAAACTTTTTGTATTGCGCAATCAACGATCCACATTGTTTGCACAGGAATTCTCCCTGTTCTGAAAGTGTGTAGCCTTTGGCAACTTCTTGATTCACTTTTTCATACTTTATCTCAGGTGCACCTTCATAGTCCTTGTTGCAGTTCTTGCAGTAATACCGCTCAATCCTGTCTTTATCGATCCTGCCAACAGCTCCCAAAAATAATTCTGGTCCACCAAGGCGAGCCTTTTTAATTTCCTGCTGTGTCAAATTGGCTATTATATGCCCACCAGAGCCCTTTAACGTCTTCCTTTCCAGCTGGCCGCTCATAACATTATTAGTAAAAAGTTATTTAAAAATTGATCAAGGTGACCGGTTAAAGCGCAAGCAAGTCAACATATATAAATCACATGATAATCGTATATTGTGCTAAAATGGGAAACGTACAAGCAACATCTTCGAAAACATGGGGCAAGGATGTAATAGAATCACAAACGCCTGTTTTGGTAGATTTTTGGGCTGCGTGGTGTGGTCCATGCAGAATGGTCTCTCCAGTTGTAGAAGATCTATCAAAAGAATACAATGACAAGGTAAAGTTTCTGAAGCTGAATGTAGACGAGAACCAAGACATAGCTGCCAAGTATGAAATATTCAGTATACCAACACTGCTGATATTCAAGGGTGACAAGATAATTGGGCAGCATGTAGGTGCGACTTCGAAGGATGTTTTGAAGAGGTTTATCGAGCAGTCATTGCAGAACGGTTAGCTAACTACTCCATTGCAAATTTTTTGTTTTACACATGCATCGATCTTAGTTGAACACATTTGAGAGCTTTTAAATAGTTTATACAAACAAGGTAAATTACATGGGAGAACTTGGTTACGGCACAAGAGGCCCTCTGGTAAGCAAGTTGAAACAGTTGCTAAGTGATGTTCAGTCGGTTTACGAAGCTTTCCTAGACGCAAATACACTGTATCAGCAGGGCAAGATCAGCGAGAAGGAATTCTTTGCTAAGGCAGGAGATTTCCTGAAGTCATTTTCTTCATTAGGTTTTTTGACCGTAAAGGTGATTCTTGAACTGGATTCAGCTATAGGCAGGGAAGATACTTCGAAAAAACCGACTGCGGTTACAACACCATCTCCAACATACACGCCAGACTTTGGGCAGGTCTCAACACCAATGTACACGCAAGCAAAAGCAGAATCTGGCGCTGATTCAAAAACCTGTGTTCAGTGTGGTGCAAGGCTTCCCAAGGTAGCCAAGTTTTGCACCAGTTGTGGAAAACCACAGAGCAGCTAAGTTTACATCTGTATGGAAAAAGATATACAGCTTTTATTGGAAGATCACGGTATGAAAGTCTTCAATGGTAAGGCAGCAGCTGAACAATATATGTCCAGCCATACACTGACATACTCGACACCAGAAATGACTTTGAAGAAGTTTGCCTACTGGCTTGCAGATCTTGTTGATGTTGATTGCAATTTAGACACAAACAAATGTTCTAATGAAGATGGTTTGCACCCAAAGCACCGATTGCCTAGATTGATGCTCTATATTGAAACCAAGGACATTCCATACACCGTTAGTCGTGAAGATGTTGATGAAACCGCATTCAAACCCTCTGGTGCAGTCTCAGCATTCTACAGTGCCAAGAAACTTCATCCAGAGATGGAAGAACCGCAGCAAGTATCTACAGGTGACAGGTTCTGCTTGGAGTGTGGTGCAAAGATTTCAGCAACAACAAGATTCTGTCCACAGTGCGGAACGGATCAGGAAAAGAAGTAAGCCTATCCTATTCCATGCGGCAAGCCTGGAATCTCCGATGGCATCCTGAACTCTTTAGTTATAGCAATTCCTTCATCAGTGGTTACCTTAACCGTGCCTAATGTAGTATCAGGTTTCGGTGAGATCAGCATGGTCTGTCCAGGCTCTAATACCGATAATTTTTGAATGTCTCCACCAAAGTCGATAATTACGTTCGTCAACGGTAAGCGCCCAATGTTGGTTAACTTTACACGCGACTGTATTCCAGCAACATCAACATTATCTTTTATCGCATCTACTTCAAGTGCGTACTCTGTTTTTGTTGCTTCAGGTATTACGAAAATTACCATTACTAGAGCGACTACAACACCTATTGGTGCGTAAAAATACTTCTGCATCAAATAATATGGAAATTACTCTCATTTAACCATTAATAGTGCAAAATTAATTACGGCTATGCATTTAGAAAGTGTAAAGGGCCGGTAGTTCAGGGGTAGTAATGCTCGCTTCGCAAGCGAGAGGTCGGGGGTTCAAGTCCCCCCCGGTCCACTGAACATGAAATTGAAGCTTTAGCTACTGCGGGATTCTATTTATTCTAGCGCAACCTTATTTTACGCGCTTTTGTACTTGTGCTCCAGCTGCTTGTACTTTGGCAGATCAACGAGCTTGTTGAATTCTTCGAAAGTTACCATTCTATTCATGTAAGACTTTGTTATTCTTTTTGTTTTCAGTGTTTGAAAGACCTCCCTTATTGCATATGTGGCAGCAAAGAGCGCGGAAAGTGGGAATACGACCAGCCTGAAGCCTATCTTCCTTAACTCTTCCGCTGACAATAATGGTGTCTTGCCTCCCTCCATCATATTAGCGACCAATGGTGCATTCACAGACTTGGCGATCTTTTTCAAATCTTCCACAGTACGGGGAGCTTCAATGAACACGGCATCCGCACCAACCTTTCTGTATTCCTGTCCCCTCCTGATGGCTTCATCCAAACCCAATGGCTCTATTGCATCTGTCCTCGCAACTATAACGAACTCTTTGTTTCTTCTTGCTTCGATCGCTGCCTTGAGTTTCGGTATGTAATCGTCCATCGCAACTACCTGCTTTCCAGACATATGACCACATCTCTTTGGCCAAACCTGATCTTCAAGAAACACGCCAGCAACACCAGCATTTTCTAAATCTCTTATCAACCTCCAAACTGTTAGTGGATTTCCATATCCTGTATCAACATCAACTATGAGTGGAATGGAAACTGCTCTCGCAATCTTCCTTGCTTGTTCAACCGTCTCGCCAGCATTCAAGAAACCGTAGTCTGGCATGCCCAATATACCAGCAGATACGCTGTAGCCAGATTGAAATATAACATCGAAGCCTATCTTTTCTGCAATTCTAGCGCTCAACGCATCGTAAACTCCTGGCATGACTATGATCTTATTCTTATCCTGCAGCTGCTTGATTAACGACTGTTTCATGCTTTCTTTGGCTGTGGAGAAATTATTTAACTTTATATCTAGCCATTGGAAAAAAGCATTTAACTTGCTAAAATCTTAGTCATAACTAAACCATAGCTAGCTTATGTTACTTCTTGCAGTTCGTGTTGGTTAATTTCTTACATCTATAGTCATGCATCCAGCTTCCATTAAAGAAAAGCTGAAGATGTGCAACACCGCTACTAGAATCTACACGTTGCTGCCCGTTTTTTGGACCTCGGCTGAGATTAGGGAGTGGACGTGTATTTCTCTTTCCTCGCATGTTTATTCATGCATTTCGAGCCATAAGAATGCTTGTAGTTGCCCAACTCCTATCAGCCGCAATGGGGATTTGAGTTAACTCCATTGGAACAAATCGAAGGTTCTTTGGTAGCTTAATTACGCACATTCTTATCACAGTCTTACTTATTATTAGGTGTATTGAAAGTAAAACATCTTGAAGATCCTGCAATAAATCATATGTATGTCTCTATTCAGTTATATCTTGATGGTCAAAGCAGCTGTGATGATATAATTAGTATAATGAAAGAATCAAATCTTCCTGCAGGAAAGCTTGCTGGAATCATGAGACAACTTTCAGATTATGGCGACAGAGATAAGTATTCATTATTATGTCAAGAATGTAGGTTATTTGGTTTGTACTGATGTTTGCAAGTTTACTTTTAGGTGATAACTAACGAGGAAAATAGAAGAGAACATACAGCGAATGAATGTTTTAGCTAAGCAACTAATCGAGGTATCTATCAAGCTGGCGCAACCCGTAAACGAGAATCTTAAGTATCGTCATTCTATCCACAGGCAGCTAAGCGATTCCAAAAATGGATTTATCAGTGAATTAATGACGCTAATAGCAGAGTGTAGAAAAATGAGCCTAAACCAGAACGATAAAGCGAGGTTAGATACAGCTATAAACAGATTAAATAAAAAACTCTATGAAGCAACGAGTCTGACTATACTCTAGGCATTTCCAAGACTACATGAAATCAAGAAAAACTAGATTGCGGTAATTCGTCATTGTTTATAACCTCTAAAATTCTAGCATCACCTCTGTTTATGCATAATCACCCATTCCGTATGATACGGCTTGTAGAAACTACCCTACACATGAGATTATGAATTGCCCTATTGTCCAGCATTTTTCGTGTGAACAAAATGAAGAAGTTGCATCTGCCACGGTTTTATATAATTGCAAATTCAAGTTAGCCATAAATGAAAATTTCACACAGACATTACATTTCAAGGTTATCTTCAACAAATTCATGTCTTTTCACATAACTATGATTCTGTGCAGCATCAATATCATAGGTTATATATGAGCAATCTAAACAAACATAGACTATCAACAATTTAATTCACGCACTCCCTGCTTTAACCTCATATTGCGTCTTCACGATTATCTGGTTTAAATCACTCACTCACATCTTTTATGTCGTCTAGTGCCAGTCGTAGTCCGAATCCGACCAAGCATGATCTTTTGTTGCTATCTCAAGTAAGCCCCCTAAAACACTAATCTCCAATATATTCATTCTAGCGTCTGACTTTTGCTTTAGCTTGATTTAAATGTTAGACAT
>Ga0213870_1001393_pt1 | contig 10878 bp, 12 predicted proteins | sample WICALVC2017_Meta_FD_160119 | JGI IMG/M metagenome (GOLD analysis project Ga0213870, IMG submission 160119) | Freshwater microbial communities from subterranean cave lake in Wind Cave National Park, South Dakota, United States - WICALVC2017 | ecosystem: Environmental > Aquatic > Deep subsurface >... | reverse complement strand
TTTCCATTACAGACGGGCAGATCTATCTTGAAACGGGTCTTTTCTATTCCGGCATTCGGCCTGCGATTAACGTCGGGCTTTCAGTCTCCCGTGTCGGCGGAAACGCGCAAACGAAAGCAATGAAAAAGGTTGCGGGGAAACTTCGTTTGGACTTGGCGCAATATCGGGAATTGGCGGCATTTGCGCAATTTGGATCAGACCTTGATAAAACCACGCTGGCACAGTTAAATCGGGGCGCCAAAATGGTACAGCTTTTAAAACAGAATCAGTATCAGCCGCAAGCCCTTTCCCAGCAGGTGATTGCGCTTTATATCGGTACTGCGGGCCATCTGGACGATATCCCGACCAACGATGTCAAGAAATTTCAAGAAGCATTCTTAAAAAAGATCGCAGAAAATTATCTCGAAATATCGCTGTCTATTGATAAGGAGAAGCTGATGTCCGACGAGATTATCAAGAAAATAGACGATGCGGTTATAGCGTTTAAATCAGATTGGAAGTAGGGGCTGGCCTTGCGTCCGCGCTTATCATAAAAAATGGCTGTACTCAATTATAGGGGTCTATTAGGGCGGATTAAGGCGGCGCAGAAGACCCAGCAAATTACGAAGACCATGCAGATGGTTTCCGCGTCCCGTCTGAAAAAATCGCATGAGAAACTTTCCCAGTCCAAGCCTTATTTTGACAAGGTTAAGGAACTCTTATCCCACCTTCAAAATGCCGGGGCAGAGCTTTCGCATCCCTTTTTTGAACACAGGGAAGACAAGTCGGCGGCATTGGTTATTGTTACATCGGATCGGGGTTTATGCGGAGCTTACAACGCAAATATCATTGCTTTCGCGGAGCGATTATTGGAGAAATATCCCGATGGCAAGGCGGAGCTTATCCTTATTGGTAAAAAAGGGGATGATTATTTTAAAAAGAGAAACTGGCCCATCTTTTTGAAGTATTTAGACATCGCAGGGAAACCCGATTTTTTGAAAATCTCACAAATCACCAATCAATTAACGGATGCCTATCTTTCTCATCGATTCGACTCGGTACATCTCATTTATACTGCGTACAAATCGGCCCTATCCATTAAGCCTATTTCATCCAAGTTGCTTCCTATTGAGAAGGGCGAACACATCGGTTCGTCCCTACAAGAGGAAATGAAGACCTATTTGGAGCCTTCGAGTCCAGAGATTTTAAATCGTCTATTGCCAACCTATATTGCTTCTAAAATCTATGTTTCACTGATGGAGGCATTTACGGCGGAAAATTCTGCTCGAATGATTGCAATGAAAAGCGCAACAGATAACGCAAAGGAGATGATTAAAAATCTAACCCTTCTTCGCAACAAGGCGCGTCAGGCGGCCATTACAAAAGAGCTTTTGGAAATTGTTACAGCAGGAGAAGCATTAAAAGGATAGGAGATAAAAATGGCAGAAGGAAAAATTATACAGGTAATTGGACCCACAGTTGATATTGCATTTCCAGCAGGAGAGATTCCAGCCATTTACAATGCTATTTCGATTGCACAAACCAACGGAACAACGCTCATTGTGGAGGTAGCCCAACATATTGGAAACGATATGGTGAAATGTATCGGAATGGGATCAACCGACGGATTGGTGCGCGGAATGAAATGTATCGATCTTGGGGCACCGATTTCTGTTCCAGTCGGAGAGCAAGTTTTAGGTCGCCTCTTTAATGTCTTAGGAGAAACAATTGATGGGAAAGGGCCAGTTCCAAACCCAGATGTTCGCTGGCCGATTCATCGACTAGCACCGACATTGGAGGTGCAGGTTCCTGTCGCCGCTGTTTTGGAAACGGGGATTAAGGTCGTTGATCTTTTAGCCCCTTACGCGAAGGGCGGAAAAGTGGGCCTCTTTGGCGGTGCGGGTGTCGGAAAGACCGTTATTATTATGGAGCTGATTCACAGCATTGCTACAGAACATGGCGGGTACTCTGTGTTTGCGGGGGTCGGAGAGCGAACCCGTGAAGGAAATGAGTTATATGCAGAGATGTCCGAGTCGGGCGTGTTGGATAAAGCCGCGTTAGTTTTTGGGCAAATGAACGAGCCGCCGGGGTCACGCCTTCGCATCGCCTTATCGGGACTGACCATGGCGGAATATTTTAGAGATGAAAAGCGGCAGGACGTTTTACTCTTTATAGACAATGTCTTTCGGTTTGTTCAGGCTGGGTCGGAGGTTTCTGCCTTGTTAGGGAGAATGCCTTCGGCTGTAGGTTATCAGCCGACTTTGGCCACCGAGATGGGAATGCTTCAGGAGCGGATTGCCTCCACAACACGCGGGTCTATTACCTCTGTGCAGGCGATTTATGTTCCGGCAGACGACTTGACCGATCCTGCTCCAGCAACAACATTTAGCCACTTAGATGCGACAACGGTGCTGTCGCGCCAGATTGCGGAACTTGGCATTTATCCTGCTGTTGATCCGTTGGATTCCACTTCACGATTGTTAAGCCCGGCGGTTGTGGGCGAAGAACATTATGGCGTTGCGATGGCCGTTCAGCGCATCTTACAGAGGTATAAAGAATTGCAGGATATCATTGCTATTTTGGGAATGGACGAACTCTCAGAAGAAGACAAACTGACTGTGCAAAGGGCACGAAAGATACAAAAATTTCTTTCGCAACCCTTCTTTGTCGCGGAGGTTTTTACGGGCGCACCGGGGCGATATGTTAAATTACCAGACACGATTAAAGGATTTAAAATGATCCTAGACGGCAAGCTTGATTCGCTTCCAGAGCAGGCGTTTTATATGGTTGGAACGATAGAGGAAGCCCAAGAAAAGGCAGAACGGTTACTACAAAAGAAATGACCTCGTTTCATCTTACAATTGTTACGCCAGAGGCGGTTTTTTTTCAGGGAGAGGTTTTGTCTTTGGTTGCCCCCGGACAAAATGGCAGTTTCGGCGTTTTGGCGAATCACGCCCCGCTGATTTCAAATCTGACCGCAGGGGTCTTCACGCTAACCGCACCGGATGCCGCCAAAAAGTCTTATCAAATCGGCGCAGGCTTCTTGGATGTTTTGAAAAATAAAGTCACCCTGCTGACCACGTCCATTTCCTGATTCCATGTTAGAGATTCTCTCTTACGGATTCATGCAGAGGGCATTTATTTCCTCCGCCCTCATTGGCGTTGTCTGTTCTCTCATTGGCGTTTTTGTCGTTTTAAAAGGACTGGCATTTATCGGCGCTGGAACCTCTCATGCGGCATTTGCAGGTGTCGCCTTTGGTTTTTTAATCGGGGCGAATCCTCTGGTCATGGCCGTCCTCTTTGGTGTCTCCACCGTCTGGGTGACCGGATTATTAGAACGGCAGGGACGGATAAAACCCGATGTCTCCATTGGGATTTTCTACACGCTGACCATGGCGCTGGCCATTCTCTTTCTCGGCCTCATGCGAACGTACAATCCAGAAGTTTTAGGATACCTGTTTGGCAGTATTCTTTCCGTCACCTCCGACGATTTAAAAATGATCGTGGGTCTCTCATTGGTCATCCTTTTGTGTCTCACTCTTTTTTTCAAGGAGTTTCACTTTATCTCGTTTGATCAGGAAATGGCGGAGGCCAGCGGCATTCCTGCAAAATGGCTTTTCTTCTTGCTGTTAAATCTCATTTCGTTATCGATTGTAATTTCACTCAAGGCCGTTGGGGCGATGCTGGTCTTTGCCCTATTGGTGATTCCTGCGGCGGCGGCACAACAGTTTGCAACCCATATTCGGTCTATGATGCTCGGATCGGCCGCAATTGGCGTTCTTGCATCATGGGCTGGCGTACTGCTCTCTTACTGGTTTGATCTTCCGTCCGGGGCAACGATTGTCCTGCTGTTGACGGTAATTTTCTTTATATCGGTTCTTTTCTCTCCGAAAAATCGTCGTAGGGGAAGGGCAACCCCAAGGGTTGCCCCTACAATAATCGGCCCTATTTCGGGCTAAGCGATTTCAGATCAATGAATGGCGTTGCTCCGCCTGATACCTGCGGCAGAACACCATTCCATTTCTCAATGGCGCGAAGCTGTAAGAGAATCGGGGTAAGCGTCTCTCTTTGCAAACGCTGTCCATCGGCTTCTGCACGAGCTTGCGTGACCCGCTGTTCGGCTTCAATCTTAATTCGGTCTAAATCTCTCTTTGCTTTTAGCGCATTTTGTTCTGCCATCTGTTTCTCTTCGATGGCCCTGTTAAAGACTTCCGAAAAGGCAAAATCAACAATAGAGAATTCATCCACGATAATACTGAATTTTTTTAACCGTTCGGTTAGGACCACTTGGATTTTATCTTTCACAACGCCCCTCATGGTAATAAGCTCTTCCGCTGTATAATTCGCGGATACCGCTTTGACCGATTCCTGAACAGCGGGATCAATCACCCGATCTTTAAAATCGCGGCCAATCTCTTGAAAGACCTTTTGGGCACGGCTTGGGTCAATATGGAAATTGACGGCAATGACCGAAGAGATATTCTGAAGGTCTTTAGATGCCGCAGAAGCAGTTGATTGTACTTTTTGGACGCGGACATCCATGATAAAAATCGTTTCAATAAACGGAATCTTAAAGTGCATTCCTTCATCTAGCGTAACCTCCCGAAGTCCTGTTATTTGGCTGAAAATAATGCCGCGTTCCCCCGGCCCCACCACCTGAAAACAGTTAAAGAGGATCAGCAATACAATGCCCGCGACAATGCCTGCACCCATCAGCTTCGGCGAGTTTGCAAAATTGGGTGGGTTCATTTCATAAGTTGACATTTTTCTCCTTTTTTATTATGGTTGTCCGTTGGTTAAATGATGGCACAGACTATCAGATATAACATGCACTGTGCAAGGGTTTAATTCATATAAGCCCAGACAATAAGGAAGAAAAACATGAGTGCGATTGCTAATCTACATGCACGGGAGATATTAGATTCTCGCGGAAACCCTACTATTGAAGTGGAGGTGCGTTTAGCTTCCGGTGCGCTTGGGCGGGCATCCGTTCCTTCTGGCGCGTCTACTGGGGAACGAGAGGCAATAGAACTGCGGGATAACAACCCGAAACGGTATAACGGCAAGGGCGTTTTATCGGCCGTTAAAAATGTGTCTGAAAAAATTGCCCCTGCAATCATCGGCCTACAGGCAGAAGATCAGGTGAAGTTGGATGAAACCTTAATTGCGTTAGATGGAACGCCCAATAAGGGTGTCCTCGGTGCCAATGCCATTTTGGGGGTCTCTCTTGCGAATGCAAAAGCCGCGGCACTAGACGCCAATCTTCCCCTCTATCGTTATATTGGCGGGGCATCTGCCTGTACGCTTCCTGTTCCGATGATGAATATTATCAATGGCGGCATGCACGCAGATAATAGTCTCGATTTTCAAGAATTTATGATTATCCCCGCCGGAGCACCTTCATTTTCTGAATCGCTTCGGATGGGAACAGAAATCTTTCATGCCTTAAAAGCTGTTTTAAAAAAGGCAGGATACACAACAGCCGTGGGAGATGAGGGCGGTTTTGCGCCAGCAGTGAGATCGCATGAAGAGGCATTGGAACTGATTCTCACTGCCGTTGTGGCGGCGGGCTATACCCCGAAAAAAGAAGTGCTCTTGGCGATAGATGTTGCGGCTTCGTCATTCTGCAAAAATGAAAAATATCATGTTGCGTCCGAAAATAAAATCTTGTCGTCTGACGAAATGATCGATTATTATGCCCGACTCATTTCTGCTTTCCCCATTGTTTCGATAGAGGACGGTCTTTCTGAAAACGATTTTTCAGGATGGAAAGAAATGACAAAGCGATTAGGGGATAAGGTTCAGCTTGTGGGAGACGACCTTTTTGTGACCAATGAGAAATGTCTCAAGCAGGGGATTGCAGATCATCTTGGAAATTCCATCTTGATTAAACTCAACCAGATTGGCACGCTGACCGAGACGCGCAGAACGATTGATTGCGCCAAGTCTGCAAACTTTAAAACCATTGTTTCTCATCGATCGGGGGAGACCGAAGATGCAACCATTGCCGATCTTGCGGTTGGGGTTTCATCGGAACAGATTAAGACGGGATCATTATCCAGAACCGATCGCGTGGCGAAATATAACCAGCTTTTAAGAATAGAAGAGGAACTAGGGACTGCGGCCATTTTCCCGGGGATGCGCTTGTATGGCACTTCAAAATAAAAGTCTAAAAGATATCGCACACAGTCAGAAGAAAAAACATCGCCTTGTTTTCGCCGCGATGCTGTTTGCCATTGGCTCTCTTGTCTTCTCTTTTTTCTTTGGGGACATGGGTTTTTTTAATTTCTCAAAAATGCGGCATGTATTGGCGCAGTCCCGGCAAGAGATCGATTTGTTGGAGTTTAAAAATACAGCACTTCTCCACGAAATTGAGGGATTCAGAACCGATCCGTTTTATGTTGAGGCGATTGCACGGGAACGATTGGGTCTTGTTAAAAAAGGAGAGATCGTCTACGAATTCTACGGGGCACCGGCCCCGGGCGCGAATAGCGGCCTCGTTGGGCCGCTGAAAGAAAACAAGGGCTAGACCTTCGTAATAATGTCTTACAAATCTGGATTTGTTGCTATTGTCGGTCGGCCCAATGTTGGGAAGTCTACGTTCTTAAATCAGGTTCTCGGTCAAAAGATATCGATTGTCTCTGATAAGCCGCAGACGACGCGCAATAAAATTCTCGGCGTAAAGCATGTTCCGTCCGGCCAAATTATTTTTTTTGATACCCCCGGCGTCCATCACACGGAGCGAGAAAAGTCGCGCCTGAATCAGCGTATGGTTCAGACCGCACGCAGTGCCGTTCGCGAGGTCGATCTCATTCTCCTTTTTATCGAGCCTACGCAAGAATCAGAAGATCAGCTCCTGTTTGAGATTCTAAAAAATATAAAAACCCCGAAAATATTGGTTGTTAATAAAATTGATCTAATCGGCAAGAGCAAGTTAATTGCCACCCTAGATTCCTTAAATAATCAAAAGGAGCTAACCACGTCCTATGGCTTTTCGGAAATAATACCGATCTGTGCCAAAACAGGGGAGAATACGGAAAGGCTCATTGATCTGGCATTGTCTTATCTTCCAGAGGGCACGCCTTATTTTCCAGAAGACCAAGTCACCGATCAGCCTGTACGATTTTTGGCATCTGAAATTATTCGCGAAAAAATCATAGAAAAGACACACGACGAACTGCCTTATGTGGTTTCAGTCCAGATTGAGAAATTTAAAGAGGACGAAACAAAGGGACTGATTCATATTGAGGTCACCCTTTATGTTGAAAAAGAGTCACAAAAGCCCATTCTAATAGGACAAAAAGGGGGCATGCTCAAAGAGATTGGCACTGCATCCCGATTGGAAATAGAGAGTCTGCTGGATACGAAAGTCTTTTTGCAGCTTTGGGTAAAAGTTAAAAAAGACTGGAGAGAAAACGATATTTTCTTAAATGAAATGGGGTTGTAGAGACACACCGAAATGCTAAATCGCTTACAGACCCTAAAAGGAAAAGAGGTGGAGGTTGACTTCCACGGGACTGTCTACAAAGGAATCCTGACCGATGTCAGTGAGGATGAGATTTTTATCCGGTCAGGGGACAGCTGGATTACGTTGCCAATGTATGAGGTGGGCGACATCAGACCAACCAGTACGGGCTAGAGCGTGGAAGAAGAAAACCAAGAGATACAACCACTGGGAACTGAAACTGGCCTCCGTGAAAGATTGCAACGGGCACTCCCTGCCCTATTATTTTTCATGACTTGTCTTACCACGCTGTTGACGGGTAGCTATCAAGAGGGCGGGGATCCCTTTTCGCATCCTTGGGATTTGGTGAGAGGCGTTCCGTTTGCGTTTACGCTCATGCTGATTCTTTTTGTCCATGAAATGGGCCATTACGCTACATCGCAGGTGTATGGCGTTAAAACCTCTCTCCCTTATTTTATCCCCGGCCCATGGCCTCCTTATGGGCTGATTGGAACCTTTGGCGCGTTTATTAAAATTCAATCTCCGATACTACAAAAAAAGGCATTATTAGATATTGGGGCCGCTGGCCCTTTCGCTGGATTTGGGGTGGCCATCGTTGCCATCTGTGTTGGACTTTATTCTTCTAAAATTGTCCGAATCGATGAAACATTGTCACTCTTACAGTTTGGAGACTCCCTCATTTTTTCCTTTCTGGCACATCTGATGGCAAAGGCACCCGCAGAAGGATTTGGTTTGGCATTAAACTCCGTTGCCTTTGCCGGATGGATTGGCCTTTTTGTCACCTCTCTGAATCTGCTTCCCATAGGGCAACTTGATGGCGGCCATATCGCTTACGCACTGCTTGGGAAAAGGCAGAAGTATGTTTCAATCGCCATGGTTATTGTGCTGATCCTATTGGGATGGACGGCTTGGGATGGCTGGTATGTTTGGGCCGCGATGGCCGCAATTTTAGGCGTGCGCCATCCGCCCACGCTTGATGAAGATGTTCCGCTGGATTTCAAACATCGCTTACTGGGTGTCGCATCTGTTATTCTGTTTATCATCACCTTTATGCCCGTGCCAATTCGCATAGGACATTCGTGAAAGACCTCATGATGCAATGGAAAAATAGTATGGGTTTCAAAGGGGATTCATGGCGGTTTTTGTTCCGCGTCCTAACCTACATCAAGCCTTATCAAGAATTGGCCGCTTACGCGCTTTCGGTCGCAGGGCTTGCCACCGTTTTAGAGCTGGTCCCGCCCTGGCTCATTAAAAGGGCAATCGACGAAGGAATTGGGAACAAACAGACCTCCCTCCTGATGACCCTTGTTTTAAGTATGATTGGCATTTATATCGTGAAAGGTGCTCTAAACGTTGTTCGAATTCGCCTCAATAATGCCCTTGAGCAAAATGTCATCTTCGATATCCGCAACCAAGTTTTTCAGGCCATGCAGAAACTTTCCTTGTCTTATTTTGATGATCGCTCTACGGGCGAGATTATGTCGCGGGTGAACAACGATGTCGAAAACATGGAACGCATTTTTATTGATGGGGTGGAAAATTTATTGATCGCAGGCCTAACGCTATTGGGCGTCACCATTATGATGTTTGTTTTAGAATGGCGGCTGGCACTCGTAGCCATTATCCCAATTCCCTTTTTGATTTATTTTGCTGTTTTTTTTACGACACACCTGCATCGAAGCTATAAAACGCTTCGCCACGAATTGGCGCAACTCAATGCCTTTCTCCAAGATCGACTCTCTGGTATCCGCGAGACAATGATCTTCAATCGGCAACAATATGAGGCATCCGGTTTTGAAGAACGCAATCGTGCATTGTGTGAGGGGAGCTTGGGGGTTGCGCGACTTTGGTCATTCTACTCCCCTTCTATGACCATGCTCGCTTCTTTCGGCACGGTTTTTATTATTGGATTTGGTTCTCATTTTGTTGCAGAAGGCTTACTTTCGATAGGCGAGCTGGTTGCATTTTTATCCTACGCCGTTATTTTTTATACCCCCATCAATCAGATTCACGCGATCAACCACATGTTGCAACATGCCCTTGTTGCCGCAGAACGGGTTTTTGAATTGCTTGATACAGCACCTACAGTCGTAGAGGCTGAAGTGCCGATTATTATTCCAGAGCGGCTCACAGGCGCAATCTCGTTCGAGCAGGTCTCGTTTCGCTATATTGAGAGTCAGCCTGTTTTAGAGGGAATGAATTTTAAAATCGCGCCCGGTGAAACCTGTGCGCTAGTCGGGGCAACTGGAAGCGGAAAGAGTACAACGATCTCGCTTCTCTTGCGTTTTTATGATGCAAAAGAGGGGAAGATTACAATTGATGGATATGATCTGCGTGAGATGTCTATTAAGTCGTTGCGGGATCAATTTAGTCTGGTGCGTCAGGAACCGTTTCTTTTCAATGGCACAGTAAGGGAGAACATTGCTTATGGCAATCCGCATGCAACATTTGCGGAAATTGTACAGGCCACCAAAGCCGCATGTGCAAACGATTTTATCGAACAGCTTCCAGCGCAATATGAAACACATATTGGCGAAAGGGGGGTAAAGCTTTCCATTGGTCAAAAACAGCGTGTGGCCATTGCGAGGGCATTCTTAAAGAATCCTCCGATTATCATCTTTGATGAAGGGACATCGAATATCGATTCGGAGACGGAAGAAGGCATTCAAAAGGGATTACAAAATCTTTTTGCCAATAGAACAACCTTGATTATCGCCCATCGGCTTTCATCCCTACGAAAGGTGGACCGGATTCTTGTGGTTGATAAGGGAAGAATCGTGGAATCGGGCACGCACGAAAAACTCATCGCCAAGAAGAAGGGTGTTTACGCAACCCTTTTTGATGCACAGATAAGGATATAAGGAGACAACAAATGATTGATCTTTTTTCAAAACATGCAACGGCCATTTATAGTGCTGTCTGGGAGAAAATTAAAAATAAGGAGGAACTTTCTGGAGACGCGGAACTGATCGCTGAAACAATGATTGCCCATCCCGAATTTGATCCTTTTTGGTGTGCGGGCGAAACGGCCTTTCAGCCGCAAGAAATTAACGGGTTTGTGGTCAATCCCCTTGTTCATACGGGTTTGCATGTTACCATCGAAAAACAGTTGGATTCAGACGATCCAGTCGAAGTTAGAATGGCATTGAAAGGCCTTTTAGAAAAAGGGGTTTCCCGCCACGAGGCAATACACCAAATCGCCGCTATTTGGGGTGATCTTTATTTTCGATCTGTCCGTCGAGGCGGCCCGTTCGAGGACTGGACATATACGCAAGGACTGGAGCGACTGGCAGGGGAAATCTAAGCCTTCTCTTGAAATACATTCCTGCCACCTGATACACTTCCGTTCACATTTTTATGCAAGCAATAGACACGATTCGTAAAATTCATTTGATTGCCATTTCGGGCGTGGGCATGGCCGCTATTGCAGGCCT
>Ga0213870_1001392_pt1 | contig 10882 bp, 9 predicted proteins | sample WICALVC2017_Meta_FD_160119 | JGI IMG/M metagenome (GOLD analysis project Ga0213870, IMG submission 160119) | Freshwater microbial communities from subterranean cave lake in Wind Cave National Park, South Dakota, United States - WICALVC2017 | ecosystem: Environmental > Aquatic > Deep subsurface >... | reverse complement strand
CTGATAGCGGCTCTGGTGATAGCGGCTCCAGTAGCAGTTCTTCCAAAGCGCAGTGTTCCGACGCCAACGACAACGACGCCGACAATAAAGTTGATTATCCCGCTGACCCCGGTTGCGCCGATACTGAAGATGATGACGAAACCGATCCCCCGCCGGCGGAAGAAATGATAGTTGAAAAAGGCACTTATGGCGGCGGCGGAACGGACTGGATTGATGACTATGTCCATATCTGCCCGCCGGAGATGACCGACGAAGAGTGTCTGGAATTGATTCTTGCGGAGATAGACGAAGAAGAAATAACCGCCGCTAAAAAAACAAAAAGACGCCGGGCGCCGGTTGCCCAAGACATTGTTTTAACCCTTGACTATAGAGAAAGCCGCTCACGATCCTTGAGCAGTTTTTCCGATCTCACCACTCGTTTCTTTAACTGGGACGAAAAACAAAAAGGATTTGTCCGCGTAAACGATGCCAAAACCGCCCATCTTATCGTCGCTTACCTCAATCAAGAAAAATTGTTCATTGCCGAAGAACCTTTAAGCGGCAACTTTTTAATTGAGGACTGGGAGGCCAAAAGCCGGTTCATCGTGGACAAAGAACTGGGACTGCTTTTCTTGGAAAAACTGGCCGATTCGGCCTCTGGCCCCAAACTCATAAAATTAACCGCCACTCCCTTGGCCGATTTCATCGTGATTGAGGATATCGCAAGCGGCGAGACGGCGCAACTGGCCGGCCTTACTCTGGAAGGCACTCTGCCTCTGGCCCAAGAACCGCGGCCGCCGCTTATCTTTTCACCGGGGTCTTGGGCAAAAACGAGAGCGACGATTTTATTAGAACGGCCTCGGAAAAGCGCCGCGAATGCCACTGTTAATAATCTCTTTCAGAAATGGGCGGCTTGGAATCGTCTGGTTGAAGGATTGATTGAATTGCAAAATTTTGAAGATCTGACGGTTCAACTGGGAGAATTGCGCAGTCAATACCTTAATTTCGCGCTGGCGCTGGGTTTCCCCTCTCTGCAAACCGAAGACGGAGTGGAGCCCAATTTTCCTTCTTTAGACGAACCGGCCGCCCAGTGCGATAAAAAAACCTGTCTGCTTTTCTCCGGCGGGGAGAAATTCATCCCGGCTTTCCCCCAAGATATCGCCCGACCCAGCCAATGGTGGCGGCAACTCCTGTTTCGTTTAGAGTACCAGTCAGAAAAAAAGACGATAACGGATGCGGATTGGAGCAAACTCAAACTTCCCAAAATACTCACCGTGAGCCAGGACCTGCTGGATTACATTGAAGTCCTTAACAAGGATTTTGAACCCAATCTGGCCACGGAATACCAGCTGATTGCGGAACGTTACAAAGAGGCCAGAAAAGAAGAAGCGCGGCCTTCATTCTTCAAAAAATTCAGGAGATTACTGGCTTTTTCGTAACCGGAATATGATATTCCTCCCGGAGCCGGTGTTTGACTGAATCCAGATCCGCCCCGATCTTTTTTCCCGGGTTGAAGATATTTTTGGGGTCAAAAATTTTTTTGACGGTTTCAAACAGACGATATATATCCGGTCCGAAATGGTCCTTGAGATAAGGTGAGCGCATCAGACCGTCGTTGTGTTCACCGGAAAGCATGCCGCCGCAGGCCAAGGCCAGTCGGTAAACATCAGCGGTAATTTTAAATATTTTTTCCCGGTCAGCCGGATCGCCAACGTCCAAGAACGGCTGCAAATGAAAATTACCGTTGCCGATATGACCCCAGACGGCAAACTCTGCCTGATATTTTTCCAAAATTTCGTAGAGCCGGCTCAAATAATCAGCCAGCCGGGCAATGGGCACCACCGTGTCTTCAATAAAAGGCAGGGCGTTTTTTTGGTCGCGGTCTGCGCCGGGGTCGCGGAGCGACTTTCCGGGACCGGCCTCGGCCACGAGCGCCGCCGCCCGCCTCACCTGCCACAATCCCTCCTGTTCCTCATGGTCATAGGCCTCACGGAGAAGGCCGGCTTTAGCTAAAAGCTCTTTCTTAACGATGCCGATTTTGTCTTTAATCGTCTCCAAATCGTCGCCGTCAAACTCAACGAGGAGCGCCACCGCCGGCAACGGCTGTTCAAAAAATTGAAGGGGGCTGGCCCGTAGCACGAATCTATCTACCATCTCCAAGGCGCTGGGCCGGAGCGGCAGAATTTCCAAAACAGCCGCGCCGGCGCTCCGCAAGTCAGAAAAAGTGGCCAAAAGCAAACCGCTTTCTGCCGGCCGGGGAATGGTTTTCAGCCGGATTTCAGTCGCCATCCCCAAAGTTCCTTGAGCGCCGCAGATGAGTTTGGTTAAATCCAACCCCCGGTCGCTCATTACATCCCACAGCCAGTAGCCGCTCGACAATTTGCTGACGCGGGGCCGGTGATTTTCCAGCAAATTATGGTTGCTGATTAAAAGATCGCTCATTTTCCGATAAATATCCCCTTCAAAATCGGGCTGGGACTGTTTTTTTTGCAGTTCGGCCTCATTTAACATTTTGACTTCCATTTCGCTGCCGTCAGCGATCACCATTTTCAGTTGCTTCACATAATCCCGCATTGAGCCGTATTTGACGGTCTTCTCTCCGGAACAATTATTGGCCACGCCGCCGCCGATAGTGGAAAAATCAGCCGAGGCCGGATAGCAAGGCACGAACCGATCGCTTTTGGCCAATTCTTCATTAACCGACCGCCATAAGGCCCCGGGTTCAACCCGGATAAAATCCTCGCCTATTTCAAGAATCTTATCCAGATAATCGGGGAAACGAAAAATGATGCCGTCATTCAATGGCCCGCCGGCCTGATCGGTGGCCTTGCCCCGAGCAGTTAAAGAAAGACGGGGGTGAGACGGCAAGGTATTTAGCCACCGCACTATCTCTTTAAGGTCATGACTCTCTCCGGGCAGGACCACCGCCCAAGGTTTTACGCGGAAAATACTGCCGTCTACGGCATAATGTTCCAGTGTTTTTTCGTCGAATAAAACCTGACCGCTGATTTTTGACTGCAATTCCCTGACCCAGACCGGCGAAACCTTATCAAAATCAGCAATTAAAGCGGGGTTGATGGCGGTTATGAGATTGGCGTAGCCGGGGTTAAAACGGCGTTCTATGTATTCTTCCACAAACTGTTTGATGTTTTGGGGCCGGACCGGCCGGAAATCATTGGAAAAGTTGGCCTGAAGTTCAAGAAGAATCTCCCGAGCGCGAAAATAGTTGGCGGCTGAAGCCAGCAGTCGCAAGTTGGCCATCCCCGACGAGTCCGCCACCGCCTGAATCGCCCAACCCTCGCCGATGGGAGAAGTCGCCGGCATTTTAGGAAAAGTGAGCGGTCGCCTTTCTGATTTTTCCATAAGATAAACTCCGGCCACCGCCCCTTGGGGATGAAAAATATTGCAATGACTGGTTTCATCATCTAAAATGAGGTGAGGTTCCTGACCGATATGTTCTACGACCAACTCCCAGTTCACTCTCTAATTATAGCATTAACTCTTTTAAGCTATCTCTGGTTTTCACAACTCGTCGGCCGGCTCTGGGCAATATTGCCGGCGGCGCTTTTTTTATTTTCCGCTCTTGCTCCTAATCTTCAAAGCGAGCTGCTTCTGACTGCCGGTTTCTTTCTGGCTCTTTTTGGTTTTTTGAATTTTACCGCCGTCCGGCCTTCATCTTTCAATCTTTTATTGGCTGGTTTGGGGGTTGGGGGCGCTTTTTTAACCGGCGGGGAGAGCAATATCCTGATTTTACTTTTACCTTTCCTGATGCTGATTTTCTATCTGGCCGGTCTCTCTCTTGACTGGTCGGGCACCAGTCCCAAGGCCCGCCTGCGACGTTTTAGCATTCGGGGCTTCCGTTATCTGCGGGCGGTATTTTTTATGATTATCATCGGCGGCCTCTTCTTTTTGACGGTTTCCTCCTTGCGGGATAAAGAATTTTCGCCGCAACCGCTCTTAACTTACTTTCAGGAACTAAAATTCAAGCCGGCAATCCCCGATTTTTCCCAAATATCTCTGATAAGAACCCTGTCTTTGCCGGCTTTGATTCTCATTGGTTGGGGAATACTTTTGACTTTAAGCCGCTTCCCGCGCTGGGGCGGTTTTTTGCATTATCTCGCTACCCACTTTCAGGAGTTCAGTTTTTTGATTTTCATCGGGGCGCTGGGATTATATCATCCCCAGTTATCCCTGCCGTTTTTGCCCTATATTTATCTCCTGACCGCCGGCTCGTTTAAAAAATGGCTGGCTGTGGACTCCAGTCGTCTCGGTATTGCCGTCTTTCATTACAATCTGGCCTTGTCGCTTAAAACCCTGATTTTAATCATTTTACTCGGCTGGCAGCTGTTGGACGCCATCTTAATAATTTCTCAATTCTAAATTTGTCAAATATTCACAAGTCCTTGCGATCGCAGTGATTGGTGAGACCGTCTTAACGATAATAGATTCTATTCTCAACCCGCAGATCCAGATATTGCCAGCCATTAAACTCCGACCGGGTCCTTAATTTTTCCAAAGCCGCAAGCGCCGCCGCCGGTTCAAACCGGAGACTGAAAAAAAGCTCGGGGCCGTCCTTGAATTTAACGCTCGCCTCCTGTAATTCCCGATCAATAAAATACTCGCCGCCGCCGTTTTCCTTAAGAGCGGCGATGATTTTTTTAAGATTGGGCCAAAGACGGCCGTCTATTCTACCGGCGCTCATTTCCATATTCGTGCGAATCAGAGGAGAGTCGGCGCCGCCCGTTGCGGCGGGAATTTTTTCAAAAGCCGCTCCTTCCTCATCAATGGTCCAACAATTTTCGTTCTCGCACCAGATGGCGTGGGGCTGTTTTTCAACGACCGTAATTTTTAATTCTCCCCGCCATAAATTTTTATCCACCGCCAGCTTGGCTAAAAGCGGATGGGGGGGATGAACGGCCGCCTCCGACCAACTCAACCAGTGTTTAAAACCCAAGAGGCGGCGCCAGAAACTATCCAAAACTTCCGGCCGGGCGAGCGACACAATCTCCTCCCCGCTCAATCGCCGCTGGCCCTCTATTTTAATTTTTTTGATCTTAAATAATGGAAAATACAGAACAAAGGCCAAAACAGCGATCGTGAGCCAGCCCAAAATCATCAGGAAAAAATAAAATCTTACCCGCCGCCAAAAGCGGCGGCGTCTGACTTGCTTCTCCGGTTTATACATTGCCCTTATTTTACCACTTCTCTATAAAAGAGCGGTCATTAATTCTACCATCGCTCACGATCGTGAGCGATGGTAGATATTTGATTGCGGCCCATTCCTGAATTTTAACGGCTCATTTTGAAAATGAGCCGTTAAAATCAGTATTCTCTTTTTGAAGCGGGCGAGGAGGATGGAACCGGGTCAAAATTTGGCAATGACTGCCGTTAATTTTTTAAGCCGTTTTTGAATAATTTAAAGAAGGAATTGGGGAGGGCGGACTGTGCCGGCGGCGGTTTGATAATTCTCCATCAAGGCAATGATTGTCCGACCAAGGGCGATGGCGGTGGCGTTTAGCATATGGACAAAACCGCCTCTTTCGTATTTGGAGTTGATGCCCCGCGCCTGAAAGTCGGTGGTATTGGAGGCAGAATGGGTTTCCCGATACTGACCCTGACCCGGCAGCCAAGTTTCAATATCGTACTGTTTCGCGTCTGTAAAGCCCAAGTCCCCGGCGCAAATCTTCAAAACCCGATAAGGCAAACACAATTCTTTCATCAGTTCCTCCTGACAACCAAGCAAAAATTCCAGTTCTTTGTCCGAGTCCTCCGGCCGCGCAAAAGAAAACATTTCCACTTTATCAAATTGATGCACCCGTAAAATGCCTTTGGTGTCCCTGCCGTAAGAACCGGCTTCACGGCGGAAGCAGGTGGAAAAACCGACATAACGTTTGGGTAGATCGGCATCTTTTAGTGTCTCTTCCATATGGAGCGGCCCCAAAGTGTGTTCGGCGCTGCCGATTAAATAGAGATCGTCCTTTTCCAAAAAATATCTTTCTTCTTTCTGACTCTCTGAGAGCCGGCCCATTCCCGCAAAAACTTCGGGCTTAATCATTGCCGGCGGAATCACCGGAATAAAACTTTTGGCCACCAGCCGGTCAAAAGCGAACTGAATCAGCTTTATTTCCAATAGCGCCGCCCCGTTTTTTAAATAACCAAAGCGGCTGCCGGCCGCCGCGCCGGCTTTTTTGATGTCAATCCAGTCCAATTTTTCGGCGAGCTCCAAGTAATCCTTGGCCGGAAAAGCAAAGCGCGGTTTCTCGCCCGCTTCCCGGACAAAAACATTGTCATTTTCGTCTTTGCCGGCAGGCACATCTTCGGCCGGGATATTGGGAAACTCCCACAGTCGGTTCTGCCTCTCATTTTGCAAACCTCTCAACTTCAACTCTCCCTCTTTAATTTTTTCTTTAACTGTCTTTCCGGCGGCAATCTTCCGTTCCTGACTGAGGAGATTAAGTTGGGCCCGGGCTTCATCAATTTTTTTTGTGAGCTGCCGCCACCGGCCGTCAATTTCCAAAAATTGATCAACCAGGGCCGGATCCAGACCCCGTTTATTGAGGGCCTTTTTTACCTTTTCCGGATTTTGGCGAATAAGATTGACATCAAGCATCGCTTTGTTTATATTTTTATTCAGGTTCTTCTCCGCTGAAAGCACTTCTGACACGGGGCACCGTACCGTTAAGAGTACTTCGGCGGGAGGGACCTATTTTTTTCGTAAAAGAGGGTAAATTACCGTTTCTCGAACCGGCCGGCCGGCCAAAACGGCAAATAATCTTTCCGAAAAGCCGAAGCCGGCCGCCGGCGGCATTCCATGCTCCAAAGCCGTCAGGAATTCTTCGTCCAACTCTTGGGCTTCGCGGTCGCCGGCGGCCCGCAACCTCATCTGTTCCAGAAAGCGCTGACGCTCATCTAAAGGATCATTGGCTTCGGAAAATCCTTTGCCCAGCTCTGTGCCCAAGGCCATAACCTGAAATCGCTCTACCTGCTCCGGGTTTTCCGGACGTCTTTTGGCCAGCGGCTCAACCGCCGCCGGCGGGTTAATCAAAAAACAGGGTTCAAGAAGATGCCCGCGGACCAATTTTTTGTAAAGCAAATCAATCAGCCGGCCCCGGCCCCAATCAGCCGGCGGAGAAAAAGGTTTGGCTTTATCCATTAAGTCCTCAACGGCGGCTTTTCCTAAATTAATCCCCGTATATTTTTCAAAGACCTCATAGTATTCCACTCTGGGCCACGGCCGGTGCCACCGGTCATTTTTGCCGGGAAAAATTGCGGCGATCAGCTCCTGATAAAACTTCTCTACAAACATCATTAGTTCTTCATAATCGGCATAGGCCCAATAAAACTCGCATTGGGTGTAATCCTGCAAGTGTTCGGCGTCAATGCCTTCATTGCGAAATATCCGGCCAATTTCAAAAACTTTTTCCCAGCCGGCGACCAGCAATTTTTTCAACGGCAACTCCAGCGATATTCTCAAATAGAAATCTTCATCCAAGGCATTGTGGTGAGTGATAAAGGGCTGGGTGTCGGCGCCGCCGGGAATTAACTCCAACACCGGCGTCTCCACTTCTAAAAAACCGGCTGTCTTCAGATAACGGCGCGCTTCATCCCAAAAGCGGCTTTTTTTAACAAAAAGTTCTTTGAGTTCCGGGTTAAAAAGTAAATCCAGATAGCGCCGGCGCAACCGGGTTTCCGGATCCTTAAGACCCGACCATTGGTCCGGCAAAGGCCGCAGGCTCTTGGTTAAAAGAACAATCTGCTTTACTGCCAAGCTGGGCTCGCCGGCTTCGGTGGTAAAGGCCTCGCCTCGCACCGCGATAAAATCGCCGATATCTAAATTGCTCATCCATAGTTCAAAATCAGTCAGCAGGTCTTTTTTAATAACCGCCTGAATGCCGCCCCCCTGCCATTCCAGATCAATAAAAATCAGCCCGCCCTGTTTCCGCAAACCACGAATCCGGCCCCGGATCGGCAATGGGGTTTGGGCCGGATAGGGGTCAATGTCAGCTCTGCGTAAATTCTCTAATTTTTTGAATCTTTCTTTGATTAAATCTTCCAACATATCAGCCGGGCGGAGCGGCGCGTCCCCCGCCCTCCTCCGCGTGTTTATCCGCGCAGTTCCGCTTCTACATCTATTCTATTTTAACAATCTTATAGGCCACTTCGCCACCGGGCGTCTTCACCGCCACCTCCTCTTTTTCTTTTTTTCCCAGAAAGGCGCGGCCCAAGGGCGATTCGTTAGAAATAAACCCGGCTTCGGGCCGGGCCTCGGATGAACCGACGATGGTAAACTTAAATTGTTCGTCGCCTTTTAAGACAATGAGCGTTGAACCGATCTCCACAATGCCGTGGCCGGAAGATTTTTTGATAAGCGCCGCGTTTTTAATCATCGTCTCCAACTCAACGATCCGCCGCTCCACCTGTTCTTGTTCCTCCCGGGCCTCAAAGTATTCGGAGTTTTCCGAGAGGTCACCCAATTCTTTGGCCCGCTTCAACCGCTCTGCCACCGCCAATCGTTTGACGGCCTTAAGCTCTCCTAAATTATTCTTCAACTCGGCTAAATGTTTGGAAGTTAAGTATTGCTGATCCATAATAAAGATTTAAAATGTAAAATTATAAAATGATTTTAACATTTTAAGCTGTCGTTTTACATTTTGAACTTTAAATTTTGCATTTTCTAGATGATATAGCTGTCTGGCCGCTTCGTCAACCGGGAGCGGTCAGTATCCGCGGGCCGGCTTCAGTAATCGCCACCGTCTGCTCAAAATGAGCCGAGAGTGAGCCGTCGGCTGTGGCGTAACTCTCATCAGGCAATTGAATGATATAAGGACTGCCGGCTGAGATCATCGGCTCAATGGCCAAAACCATCCCCGGAGATAGTTCCAAGCCCTGACCTCGTTCGCCGTAATTAAAGACCTCCGGGTCCTCGTGCAATGAGCGGCCAATGCCGTGGCCGATCAAATTGTGAACCGCGTTGAAACCCCGCGCTTCAACATAATGAGCAATGGCCCAACCGATATCACCCAACCGTTTTCCCGACCTGCAAACGTTTATGGCATTCTTGAGGGCGCCCCGCGTTGCCGCCATCAGTTTTTTGGCTGGAGAAGAAACCCGGCCCACGCCCACCGTGACCGCCAGATCTGTATAATAATCCTGATAGAGGACGCCGAAATCAATTTTTAAAAGATCGCCGTCCTGCAGTTTATAGTCGGTCGGCAGACCGTGAACAATGACGTTATTGAGCGAAGCGCAGATGGCCGCCGGATAGGGCCGGGAGGCGGCCGCCGGCCTGTAACCCAAAAAAGCCGGCCGGGCGCCACCTTTCTTTATCAATTTTCTTGCCAGTTCATCTAATTCTAAAAGAGTCGCGCCCATTTCAGCTCTGGCGATTAAGGACTGCATCACGGCGGCGGCAATCGCCCCTCCCTGCCGCATTATTTTGATCTCCGCCGGTGTTTTAAATAAAACCATTGATTAATTTCTCCGTCAGTTCCTTAAAAACATTATCCAGCGGCGGCTCGCTGGAAATCTCCGCGATTTTATATCCCGACTGCCGCAACCAGTCCAAAACCGGCAGAGTTTTTTCTTCATAATCCTTCAGCCGCACCGGGATCGTTTCCCTCTTATCCAAAAAACGCCGACCCCTCTTTAACAACCGTCTTCTAACCGTATCCAGAGAGACCATGAGCCAGACAAAAAACAGTCCTTCCCGGCTGGCCATCTTCTCCAAAAAAGGGACGAGAACCAGCGCCTGTTTTAAATCCCGCGGCTCGCCGCTCAAAATCACCCCGGCCGATTCCCGGCTTAAAGCCGTGAGTCGCTCCTCGCTCAACTTTAACGCCCAGTCAGTATCCACCAGCCGGCCGCTCTCAAATAACTCTCTTTGATGAACAATCTCCGGGTTTTTATTGGTCGCCGGATCGCTCACCAGTTTTTCTATCTCTTCTCCTAAATCAAAATGGACAAAGTTCTGACCCCGGGCCTTAAAATAAGCGGCCAGCAGTTCTGCTAAACTACTTTTGCCGGAACCGGGCGGCCCCGCAATCACCACCGCCTTCATCGGTGGTTTTTAAAAATAAGGCCTTCCAGAACGGAACGCAGTTGTGAAGAATAGGGAGGCGGTTTTTTTTCTAGATACGCCGGATCAAAATTTTTTGATTTCCGATCAATGTATTCAGCCAGCATCTTTATCAGCCGGCGGGGAATGAAAAAAGTTCGCCGCCGCGACCGGACTGATTTTTTCCCCGTCGGAGAAGACGGCGGCGCTTTGACGGCTGGAGCCGCCGGCGGCTCTGATTTAATTTTACCCACCAAATCATTAAAACGTTCTTGGACTTGGGCCGAATACTGTTTTACTTGGGCCGCCGCCCCGCCGCCCCAAAATAGAATGATAATAGTTAATAAAAGAGAAAAAAGCTTAACGGCCTTCATAATTTAATTATATCCTACAATCCCTCGTATTCCCTAATAATCAACTGGGATTCCAGCTGCTGCATCGTCTCTAGGGCCACTGCCACAACTATGAGGAGGGCGGTGCCGCCGATGGTGAGGGTGGCAATGCCGGTCAAAAGCTGGGTAATATTGGGCAAAATGGCCACCAAACCCAAAAAAATCGCCCCAAAAAGGGTGATGCGATGAGAGAGCCGGGCCATAAAGTCGCCGGTGGGCTCGCCCGGCCTGATGCCGGGGATAAAACCGCCGCTCCGCTGAAGATTTTTGGCGATTTCCTTCGGCTCAAAGGTAATGGCCGTGTAAAAATAGGTGAAAATCACCACCAAGGCGAAGTAAAAAGCGGCATAGATCAGCTGGTTATTAAAGAACCGATTGACCCAGTCATTGAGCCGCGCCGACCAGTCACTGCTCACGACGGCCACCAGTTGGGCCAGAAACTGGGGGAAAATCAAAA
>Ga0213870_1001391_pt1 | contig 10882 bp, 9 predicted proteins | sample WICALVC2017_Meta_FD_160119 | JGI IMG/M metagenome (GOLD analysis project Ga0213870, IMG submission 160119) | Freshwater microbial communities from subterranean cave lake in Wind Cave National Park, South Dakota, United States - WICALVC2017 | ecosystem: Environmental > Aquatic > Deep subsurface >... | reverse complement strand
AGGCCAGCCACCATAAAAGACAAAGCGCGCAGTTTTCCGAGTAGCGGCTTTCCAACAAAACCTTGCGCACTGATGGAGACAAAGCAAAACCCCTGACTAGACACAACCTGCGCCTCCATTCCTGTCGCTGTTCCGATAAAAAGCATTTTTGTCTCGTTCTCGCGTTTTATAAATGTATTGGCCAAGGCAATACACGGGTAAAGATGTCCGCCGGTGCCGCCGCCTGCAATCACAATATTCATGCGTGCAGAGCATCCATCTGTACAATCTTTTCCTTCTTTTTAGACCTGCGTAAAGGAATATCTTTGGAAATCCGATAGAGTATTCCTGCGGCAGTCCAATTCATTAAAAGAGAAGATCCGCCGTAACTAATAAAAGGCAGTGCCAGTCCCTTTGTGGGCAAAAGCGCTGTAACGACCCCCATATTCATCAGTGCCGGCATGACCATCAGCAGGGTGGTTCCAATGGCCAGTATTTGTCCAAATGGATCCTCAATGCGCTGAACAATCTTCGCTCCTTTCCAAAGCAGTGCGACAAAGAGAAGAATAACTGACGTTGTGCCAATGAGTCCCCACTCTTCCCCAATGACTGAAAAGATAAAATCGGTATGCGGCTGAGGCAGGAAAAAAAGTTTCTGCAATCCTTCGCCCAATCCCCGTCCAAAAGGCCCGCCACTCCCCAACGCAATATAGGATTGATTGATTTGAAACGACTGTGCAGGATGATCTGCCATCGGATCAATATAGGTTTTCACCCGCTGCAGCATATACGGAAATTGGATCAGCGAAAAAATAACAAATGGAATAACCAAAGAACTAAGCCATGCCAAATGACGCAACGACGCACCGCCAATGAAAAGAAGAATCACCGTGATAATCGCGATCGTTAGCGTTGTTCCTAAATCAGGCTCTATCCAGATCAAGAAACTCATCATGCCGAGCATCAGTAAAATTGGCCAGAGGCCACGCACAAAATCTGAAAGACGCTCCTCCTTTTTTGCAATATAATGCGCAAGATAAATCACAGTAAAAAGCTTGGCGAATTCTGAGGGCTGAAAACTAATCGCTCCAATTCTTAGCCATCGGCGCGCGCCATTGACTTCCACTCCGAAAAAATGCACCAAAATAAGAAGGGCAAAAATACCAGCCGCTACAAAGATGATAGATTCACTCAGGCGATGATAATCTGTTTGAACCATGAAAGAAAATGAACCCACCCCAAGAACAGTCCATAAAATCTGTCTCTTTAGGTAATAGGCGGAATCTCCGTAGTGCTTCCATGCCAGCGTTGAACTGGTACTGTACACCATCATAAGACCGACCAAGCAGAGGGTCATGATGATTAAAAGAAGACCCCAATCGCCATGGCTTACACCCGCTTCATGTTCTTTTGCGTGTACCTTTTTTTTGATCGAAAGATGCGCCGCCTTAGAGGTCTTCATATCTGACAAAGCCCCATCACAGCCTTTTTAAAGACATCGCCGCGGTGTTCATAATTGTTAAACATATCAAAGCTTGCGCAGCCGGGAGAAAGCAAAACCACATCTCCCTTGTTCGCAGAGGCGGATGCGAGCAATAAAGCCTCTTCCATTGAATGAACGCGATCAATCGCAGGATGCCCTTTGAAGCAAGCGGCCAGTTTCTCTATTGCCTCCCCCATTAAAATAAGCCGTTTGACTTTCTTAAAAACGATCTCTTGCAAAGGCGTAAAATCAGACCCTTTGTCTAGCCCCCCAGCAATGAGAATCACGGAGCTGTTAATCCCTTCAAGCGATTTTAGTACAGCGCCGACATTGGTTCCTTTAGAGTCATTGATATAGCGCACCCCTTTTAATTCTCGGACCATCTCCATCCGATGGGGAAGCCCAGAAAATTGCGCAAGCGTTTTTAAAATCGCAGAATGAGATGCCCCAGCAAGCAGTGCGATGGTAACCGCCGCCATGACATTCTCAAGGTTATGGCTCCCAACAAGCTTGATCCCCTTGACCCCAACAATTGGGTCTTCCTTGCCCGTAATACTTGAGATCAGCGTATCTTTAATCAGCGTCACCCCTTGTCTGGGATACAAGGGATCTCCAGATCGGCTAAACCAAATAGGAATCCCTTTGCAGGTGTTTGGATAAGAAGACGGAAAGAGCGGAATCGGCGGAAAGGCATCTGCATTGAGCACCGCATAATCAACCCGTCTTTGATTTTCAAAAATCCGTTCCTTCAGTTTGCGATAGGTCTCCATATTCCCGTGACGATCCTGATGGTCTTCAGTCACATTCAGCAATGCGGCTATTTTAGGCCGAAAGGTTTCAATGGTTTCCAACTGAAAAGAACTGACCTCTACAACGATAAAATCAAACGAACGAAACACCGCCGACGAAAGAGGCGTTCCAAGATTTCCACCGACAAAAACCTTAAAGCCGCTCTCCTTGAGTATTTCAGCCGTCAGCGTTGTGGTAGTGCTTTTTCCGTTTGTACCGGTAATCGCAATAATCGGAGCCACTAAAAAACGCGAGGCCAGTTCCATCTCCCCGATCACAGGTATTTCTACTGCCTTTAACGCGGCCATCGGCAGTCGCGACAGAGGAACGCCCGGACTCACCACCACCATCTCGGAAGAAAGCAAATCCTCGTTGTCAAAATGGCCCAGCTTAAACCGAATCGGAATATCCGATTTAATCTGTGTCAGAGAGGCAGGAGGCTTCGCCTTCTCATCATCCACAACGAGCACATCCGCGCCTTGTCCTGCAAGCAGTGTGGTCGCGGCCTCTCCGCTTTTCCCAAGCCCAACAACAACAACCTTCTTTTTTTCTAAATTCATATTAATATCTATCTGCAAGGGTAATTCCTGCATTGCCCTCTACCTAATCTTTTCACAGCCCCAAAACGGGGTCGGGACGCCGACGACAAGCTGTATGCTCGCCGGACGGGGGTCGTCACCCCCTCATCGTAATTTCAATGTGCTCAAACTTAATAATGCCAAGATCACCGATGCGATCCAAAAACGCACCACGACTTTTGATTCGTGCCATCCTAAAAGTTCAAAGTGGTGATGAATCGGCGCCATTAAGAAAATTCTTTTCCCGCGCCATTTATAAGAAACCACCTGCAAGATAACGGACAGCGCCTCAATCACAAAAATTCCGCCCACCAGCACCAAAAGCAATTCATGCTTTGCAATCACCGCAACAACACCCAGCGCCGCGCCCAGAGGCAAAGAGCCGACATCCCCCATAAAAATAGATGCGGGATACGCATTAAACCAGAGGAATCCAACTGCGGCCCCGATGATTGCGCCGCAAAAAACGGAAAGTTCGCCTGCCCCTTTAATATACGGAATGAACAGATATTCAGAAAGGGCTTTGTGTCCTGACACATAAGCCACAATAAGATATGCCACTGCCGCCACAATGACAGGGCCAATAGCAAGCCCATCTAACCCATCGGTTAGATTCACGGCATTGGACGCGCCGACAATCACTAAAATGGCAAACAGAATATAAAGAGGGCCAAGGTCAGGAGTAAATCCTTTAATAAACGGAATTGAAAGTTGGCTTGAAATGGGACCAGACATATAAATCCCAATGGCGGCAAGCCCTGCGGCCACAATTTGCAAAGAAAACTTAGCCCGCGGCAAAAGCCCTTTTGGATTTTTCTTCACACATTTTAAATAGTCGTCCCAGAATCCAATGCCGCCAAAACTAAGGGTGACAAAAACAACCAGCCAAACATACCGATTGGTGAGGTCTGACCACAATAAAGTCGTCAGAATCAGAACGCCCAAAATCAGCACCCCCCCCATGGTCGGCGTGCCTGTTTTTTTCACATGGGACGCAGGGCCATCATCACGAACAGGCTGTCCCATCTGATATTTTATCAAAAGAGCAGTCGCCCACTTTCCCAACAGAAGACAGAGGAAAAGTGCTGTGAGCACAGCATACACCGTGCGAAAGGTAATGTAACGAAAGATATTTAAAAAAGAATAAGTCGTGTGCAGAGGATATAAAAGATTATAGAACATCAGTGCGTCAGTGCCCCCACCTTGTAAAGAGAATCAAGCAATTGCTCCATCTTCATGCCCCGTGAGCCTTTAATCAGCACGACATCTCCTTCTTGAATTTCGTGTGCAAGGTTTAAAGATGCGACATTTTTATAGACAGAAACAGCCTCTTTGCGCAGGCCCTCTCCCACCGCGCCACAGGCCACGATCTCGGAAAATTGCCCCACGACAATGAGACGATCAATGCCGCTTTGCGCAACTTGACGCCCAAGTCCTTTATGGGCACTTTTCGCCATACTCCCCAACTCAAGCATATCGCCCAATACAGCGACTTTCCGATGACCCTCTGTAACATCAACATACTCTGCGAGGGTTTTTAGGGCACTCTTCATAGAGGAGGGATTCGCATTATAGGCATCTAATAAAATAGTCGCTCCGTTCCATTTGATCACCTCTCCTCGTAACGCAATAGCGGAAAAATCTTTCAATGCGGAACGAATCTCGTCAAATTCATACCCCAATGCGAGCGCTCCCGTTGATGCGGCCATTGCGTTATAAACTTGATGGGTGCCTAATAAGGGGAGTATCACCTTCATCTTCCCGCCGCCGCCTTTTTGGTTTTTATTCAGTGCAAGCGTGAACGACATTTTATGGTCATGCTGTTCTATCTCGGTGGCTGTGAGATCGGCCTCATTTTCAATCGCATACGTCCACTTCTCAGACGCTTTTCCATCCCACTGCAATAAAGGATCATCGCCATTGATCACCACAATGCTCCCTTCCGCCATGCTGTCAAACAGTATTTTTTTTTCTGCGGCAACGCCCTCTATATTGCCCAGCCATTCCAGATGCGCTTGACCAATATTGGTAATGATGCCCATGGTTGGTTTTGCAATCTCACAAAGAAGCCGCATATCTCCCGGGCGGCTAATGCCCATTTCAAGGACAGCCGCTTGATCCTCTTTTTGAAGACGCAACAGCGTCAGCGGAAGCCCAATGTGGTTATTGAGATTTCCCTCTGTTTTTAAAACAGGACCGCGTCTGATTAGAATTTTTGAAAGCATCTCTTTCGTGGTGGTCTTGCCATTCGTGCCGGTAATGCCAATAATAGGGCATTGAAAAGAACGCCGATGCCATCCTGCAAGCGATTGCAAACTGGAAAGCGGGTCTTCCACGACAATCATAAGATGCGGATCAAAAAGATTTTGCTGGCGCTTATTTTTGCCCTTATTTTTCTGCTCTGAAAACCATGCGCGCGAAACCATTACCCCCGCCGCCCCCTTGTCAAAAGCCTCTTCCACAAAATAATGTCCATCTTGTTGGGTTCCTTTTAAGCAAATAAAAACCGTACCGGCACTGAGGGTTTGCGTGTTAATAGAGAAGCCGCTGATCGCGCGATTTTCAAGATTCCCAACAATCTCTGCCCCATGCTCTTTTCCCCATGTTAAAAGGCGATCAACAGACCACATTATCGGCACCTCCCGGACAGGGCGAGACGCGCAGTCTCTCTGTCATCAAATCGCAAAACGCGATCTCCTATAATCTGATACTGTTCGTGGCCTTTTCCTGCAATCACCACGGCGTCTCCTGTCTTTGCAAGCGAGATGGCGCGAACAATCGCCTCGCCACGATCAGGGATAATTTCATACAGGGGTTGAGGCGTTTTATTTAAAAGTCCTGCCTCCATTTCCTTGATAATAGAAAGTGGGGGTTCAGACCTTGGGTTATCGGATGTGAGGATAGACAGTCTGCTATACAAAGAAGCCGCTTGCCCCATTTTGGCGCGCTTGCCCCGATCCCTATCTCCGCCGCAACCCACAACCGTAATCACATGGCCTAATGCAAGCGAGGAGACCGACTGCAACAAACGCGACAGGGCGTCTTCAGTGTGGGCATAATCCACAATCACCAAAAAATCCTGCCCCAAATCAATCTTCTCAAATCGGCCCGGCACTGATTTCATCCCGAAAATGCCTGCCGTAATCGCCTCTTTAGAAAGCCCCGAAGCCACGCCAACGCCGATGGCCCCTAAAATATTATAGACGTTATATCGCCCTGTGAGCACAGAGGTAATATCCATTGCGCCAATAGGCGTCTGTACCTGCATCTTAATTCCTTGCAGGGTCAAGGAGATAGACTCAGGATAGATATCGTGATGTCGGTCTATTCCATAACAAAGCGTGCGGCCGGGGACATCTTCCTTGAGTTTCATTCCCCACGGATCATCCACGTTAATCACAGAAAGACCCGATGTCTGATGAAATAGCCGTTTTTTGGCCTCAAAATAGGAGTCCATTGTTTTATGATAATCAAGATGGTCTTGTGTGAGATTGGTAAAAACAGCCGTATCAAAATTCAAACCGAGAGTGCGTCTTTGGGTAAGACTATGCGAAGAGACCTCCATCACAGTGTCCGTCGTCCCGTTTTTTCTCATTTTTGCAAACAGGGATTGCAGTTCTAAAATCCCAGGCGTTGTTTGAGAAGCTTCTTTTGATTCCCCACCGCAAAGATCATAGTGTATCGTGCCCAGTAGGCCTGTCTTTCTCGCATCCGTTTTAAGAAGGGACTGCGCCAAAAAAGAGGTGGTTGTCTTTCCATTGGTGCCTGTTATGCCCACAATATGCAATTCCTCTGCAGGCCTTCCGAAAAATTCGGAAGCAAAATGAAAAAGGGCATTGTGCGCATCTTTCACGGTGATCACTGTTACGTCTCCATAAGTATTCAAGCCCTTCCCCTCTTCTTTTTCAGCAACAACGGCCACTGCGCCCTTTGATACTGCCTCTTTAATAAATTGGCGGCCATCTTTTTTTGTTCCGGGAATGGCCACAAAAAGCGATCCTTTTGTGGCCTTCCGTGAATCGGTAACAATCTGCGAAATTTCCAATGCTGTCCTTCCCGAAATATCTGTGGCCGAAAAAGACAAAAGCATTTCTGAAAGTTTCAAATTAAACGCCTCACACCGATTGATTCATCAGGACGAATTTTGAGGTAATGCAAAACCTCTCTGCCAATGTCTGAAAAAACAGGGGCCGCAATTTCTCCGCCTGTGCTCTCGTCCGCAGGCGCATCAATCATGACCAAAATGGTCAGGACAGGGTTGTAGGCCGGGACAAAACCGACGAACGAGGTCACATAATCTTTTTGAGAATAAAGACCGGTGACGGGATCAATCTTTTGTGCCGTACCGGTTTTTCCAGCCACCTTAAATCCCGGGATCGCGGCAAGTCTGCCTGTTCCCGACCTCACAACCTGTTCTAAAATCTGTGTCATGGTCTTTGCTGTTTCCGCAGATATCACCTTTCCAGTCTTTCCCTGTGTCTCATTGTTATGAACGATGTAAGGGGTGACCAAGTACCCGTTATTGGCAATCACCGATGCCGCTGAAGTCATCTGTAGTGCTGTCACGCCAATCTCCTGGCCAATTGCAATGGAGGGCAATGACCGATCTGACCACAAATGCGTTGCGCGAAGCAGTCCTGCGGACTCCCCTGTCAAGTCAATGCCGCGTCTGGATCCAAAACCGAACGCGCGCATGTAAGATGCAAGTCTTTGATTGCCCAATCGGGTTGCAACCTTAATCGTACCAATATTGCTTGATTTGGCGATAACATCATAAAAGGCAACCTTTCCGATTTTTTCATGGTCATGCACGGTCGTGCCAGCGATCACGTAAGTTCCATTTTCGCAATCAATGATCTCGGAAGGTGAAACCACTTTCTCTTCCAGAGCCGCCGCCGCTGTGACTATTTTCAATGTGGATCCCGGTTCGTATATATCGGTGATCGCCCGATTCCGCCACTGAGAAGGCTTATATGAAACGACTTCATTGGGATCAAAAGGGGGATAGCCTGCCATAGACAATATCGCGCCGCTGTGAGGGTCCATCACAAGCGCAATCCCTGATTTGGCATTCGCTTTCTCTACGCCGCGCCGTAACGCGCGCGCGCTAATATACTGGATTGTCTCATCGAGCGTTAAAGTAATATTCTCTCCTTGCAAAGGGGCGATATAATCAAACCCTTTTGGATAAATAGAATTTCCGTGTGCATCGCGCACGACGACAATCTTTCCCTCTTTCCCTCGTAATAAACGGTCGTATTTATGCTCAACGCCTTCTAACCCATTGTTGTCCATGCCGACAAAACCGATGAGATGGCCAAATAAACTGCGTTTAGGGTAAAACCGTTTACTCTCCGTGATGACATCAATGCCCGGAAGGTCTAATTGCTCTATTTTATTGAATTGCTCTGTTTTAATTTTTCGGGCAACCCAGACAAAATGTTTTTCGCGTTTGAATTTTTCAACCAGTGTGCGTGAAGGAATATTTAAAACAGGGGCCAATAATTTGGCTGTCCTCTTTGGATTTTCTATTTTATCGGAGATGGCGTAAATAGAGGGAACACTCACATTGATGGCCAATATTCTTCCGTTTCTGTCATAAACAGTTCCGCGGTCAACCTGATCTAATACCGTTCTTTCGTGCTGTGCATTTGCAAGTTGATCCCATTTTCCGTGCTGTAGCCACTGAATAACGGCAAGACGAATCAGGACAAACACAAAACAAACCGTTAAAAACAGCGCAACGATAAAAAATTGTGCAGACCTTGAAAAAGGTGTTGGGCCTTTTGACATGAACCTACCCATCCTTTAAATAAATACGCGTTGTGGGGCCTGCCGGAATCATCCCAAGCTGTGAAATGGCGGCCTCTTCAATTTTATCCAATGTACTCACGCTTTCGCGTTCAATTAAGAGATGCTTCTGAACTTTCAAGAGTTGATCTTTTTGTTTCTGCATGGTTGCTATCTCATACCCCAAGCGGGTCATGCGTGCCCTCTGCCATAAAGAGAGAAAGACGAAAACAATGATCGTAACGACCATGCCGGAAAAAAGAAAAAAATCTTTCATTTTTTCATTCATGCGACCCGCTCCAACGCGCGCAATTTCGCCGATCTTGCCCGGATATTTTTAGAAACTTCCTCTTGCGTCGGCACAATTGGTTTTTTATACAGATTGACAAATTTTTTTAACAAGGGCGTTGTCTGCGGGGCGACTAATTCCCTGAATTTATTTTTAACAGGCCGATCTTCTAATGAGTGAAAAGAGATCACGGCGAGTCTTCCGCCCACGGCCAATAAGGAAACCGCGTGAGAAAGGCCTGCCTCAAGTTCTCTGATTTCATCATTGACCGCAATTCTAAGCGCCTGAAATGTTTTTGTGGCGGGATGCATTTTTGTCCATTTTGATTTTTGTCTCACGGCATGGCAAACAATATCGGCCAACTCTGTCGTCTGCGTAATCTTTCCTTTTTCTTCCCGATAACGCACGATGAACGCGGCAATTTTTCTGGAACCCCTTTCCTCCCCGTATTGATAAATCATATCGGCCAACTCTTTTTCGCGAAACGTATTCACAATATCCGCCGCTGTATTAGGGAGAGACTGATCCATGCGCATATCTAAAGGCCCTGCAATCTGAAAGGAAAACCCACGTTTGGCGTCCTCTAACTGCATGGAAGAGATTCCCAAATCAAACAAAATGCCTGCGACTTCCGAGAGATTACATTGATTCGTAATTTCGAGAAGCGTTTTTAATGAACCCTGACATAAGGTCACCCGACCCTGAAATGGTGACAGACGTTCCTTTGCGATTGAAAGGGCTTGCAGGTCTTTATCAATACCAATCACCCGGCCAAAGGGAGCCGTCGCATTTAAAATGGCTTCTGTATGGCCCCCTAGCCCAACCGTACAATCAAGATAAACGGTGCGTAGTCTGCGATCAAAAGGTTGGCAAGCGAGGGCAGAGAGTGTTTCCTTTAAAAGTACCGGCGTATGATTCATCTGATCTTCCATACTTTATATCCCGAGGCGTGCCATAGCCTCTTGAAGCTGTGGTGCATCTTGAAGAATTGCGGCCTCTTTTTCCTGCCATTTATTGACGTCCCATATTTCAAGCGAATTCACGCATCCAACCAAAACGGTATCTTTATCCAGTTCCGCATATTCTTTGAGATGCGCGGGGATCAGGATGCGTCCTGATTTATCTAACTGACATTCTGCCGCCCTTGAATAAAACAGCCTTAAAAAATCTTTTCTCTTGAGGAAATCTTCCGATGTGCCGGCCTGATCTACTTGAGAAGCGCGGTCTGTAATCACTTTCCACTCGGCCAAAGGATAAGCAACGACACAGGATGTCATATTCGCAATCGTCATAACGACCGTCCCTTCCGAATAAGCCGTCAGATATTCCCTAAATTTGGCAGGAATAGACAGCCGCCCAGTCGCGTCAATCGTATGATCGTATCTTCCTATAAGCCCTATTAGTCCCATTTCATCCCATTTTTTCCCATAACGTGTCAATCTAGGCCAAAAAAACCCAGTTGTCAATGGAAAATAGAATGAAATTTAAAAATTTTTAAAAAAATAAACTTAGGGGGGTTAGAATTGGAAGAAAGTAATGGAGAAAGCTGTTGCTGTGTGGCTTTGATATCTGTTTATCCGCGTTCATTGCGATGAGAAAAAGTGATTTAGTGTTGGTTGGTTGGTTGGTTGGAGCGTTCTGAAGTCTTCAAAGCCCTGCGTGTCTAATGGCTTCGGCAACATTGACATCTTTAATTATGAAAAGATCAGAATGAGGCGCGAAACATTTCGATGTTCCAAACGAATGTGTCCTTTGAAGCAAATGCAGATGGAACAGGCTTGATTGCTGGAAACGCTAATTTTATCTTCCCATTGTTGAGTTCTGCCAACGGGCCAGAGACTTTCATGGTGCCATAAACAGCCCCCAAGATCACACCGATTGCCGCGCCTTTCCCAATATTTTCTGTATGATCGCTGGCCTTATCAACAAAGGCCAAAGTGGCCGCCCCCACAAGCGCGCCTACGGCCCCGCCAG
>Ga0213870_1001390_pt1 | contig 10889 bp, 13 predicted proteins | sample WICALVC2017_Meta_FD_160119 | JGI IMG/M metagenome (GOLD analysis project Ga0213870, IMG submission 160119) | Freshwater microbial communities from subterranean cave lake in Wind Cave National Park, South Dakota, United States - WICALVC2017 | ecosystem: Environmental > Aquatic > Deep subsurface >... | reverse complement strand
GAGTTCATAAAGGAAGAACAATAACCCCAAAGGGAAAATCATTCTTGGACAAGATAGCAACCCAGATCCACGGCATCAGGCCAAAGCAGGAAATTCAAGTCGAAACTAAAAAAGAAATTGCAGAAATAAAGCAGGAGCAAAAGGCAGTTAAAAAATCTGAGGACAAAAAATAATCAAATGCCAACCCTTGACGAAATTAAAAAAAGAAAGCTTGATGAGCTGATGCAGATACAGCAGGAAAGGATGCAGCAGCAGGCCCAGGAGCATGCCCAGATACAGCAGCAGATTGAGCAGATGGAATCCGTTGCAAAGCAGTTCATGACAAAAGAGGCGCTGGCAAGGTATGGAAATTTGAAGACAGCCCATCACGAAAAAGCATTGCAATTGCTTTTGGTTTTGTTTCAGGCAATACAAAAGGGCCAAATCCAAGACAAAATTAATGATTCAACATTAAAAAAAGTTTTAGAACAGTTGACGCCAAAGAAAAAAGAAATCAAGATAAAGAGAGTTTAGGCATTCAATTAAACTAACTACAAAAAAAATATCGAATTAAAAAATGAGAGCGACCTCTTGAAGAAAAGTGATTGAGGTAACCCGCTTGCAAATATATGGCGAGGCTTAACGATATGGTAAGAAAGTTAAGCCGAGCACAAGAATTGCGGAGCATATTGAAAAATTAAAAAATAAATCAAACTCAAGTAAAATGGCGCGATACAAGCATCCAAGCAGAAAGAAGAGATTGGCAAGTTTAAGAAAGCAAACAAGATGGGCACCATTTTGGACAGTGCCGAAGATATACGGCAAAACAAGAAGAATCCATCCGGGAAGGCACACAAAACTAAAGAGAAGCTGGAGAAGGACAAAGACAAAGGCGTGAAGATGATACCGTCAATTGCTAAAAAGTTGGAAGGAGAAATCTTAAGCGATTATGTTTTTATTAAGAAAGGTGACTTTAAAGAAGAAGTCCACTTTAGAACAACAGGTGGTTATTTCAGTCTGAAAACAGGCATTACACAAAGGCCTACAGTGCTAGTAACTACAGAGGTACCTCTCAGTATTCAAATGCATGTTGCATATGAAATACTGCAAGCAAAAAAATATCAAAAACCAACATTTATTTTTCCAGATACACAACAATATTAAAAATAAAATATAATGGCCAAAAAAGAAGAAGCATCAAAAACAATTTTGGAAAGGGTTTACAACATTCCGCTTAGAAGGGAGACTCTCAAAGTCCCTCCTTTCAAAAAGGCAAACAAGGCTGTCAAGGCAGTCAGGCAATTCATCTCAAAGCACATGAAATCAGAGAATGTTGTGATTGGCAAATACCTCAACCTGAAAATCTGGAATCATGGCGCAAAAAATCCTCCGCATCATGTTAAAGTAAATGCAGCAAAAGACGACAAAGGTAAGGTTTTTGTTGAAATTGTTGATGCTCCAAAAGAACAGCCAAAAGTCGAGGTGCGCGAACCAAGTTCGGCACCACCTTCGATGGAAAAGAAAAAAGAAGTTGAGAAAGAATCGAAGGCAGAAGAAAAGCCAGAGGAGAAGCTTGAAAAGGAGATTGAAGAGATAAAAGAGGAAAAGGCAGAGGAGGCAAAAAAGATAGAGAAGGAAGAAATAAAGGAATTAAAAAAAGAGCATCCAAAGCACGCTCCAAGAATGCCTGCAAAGCCCAAAATGCAGGAAGCAAGGCCAACAGCGCCGAGAAGTGTTTGAACAGTTTTTAAAAAATAAAAACAATAAGATTGTTGATTTTGAGAAGATGTTGCTTAAGGTTGATATAATATTATGTTAATGGTTTTTGTTTAAATAATCCACATGCCTGTAGTACCTTGCTAATCTCTGGGTCGGTTCAACAGTAAAATCATCTTTTTCAATTGAGTAAGTCACATAGCCTTTTTTTCTCATTGAATCTATAGCACTCACAAAATATCTGGTTGCTTCTCTTCCAAATGCAGCATTAAAATCAACAGGAGTCCACTCTCCTTTCTCTCTGGCTGCCTTAAGAAGTTCGTCCCCAATCCTTTGTTTGATATGATCTCCAAACAAGGGCCTGTTTAACCTGTTGTATTCTATACTTCTAGGATCGATATTGATTTCTAATGTTTTCATTTTTGCCTATCCTTAAAAATTGAATTGAACAACTAAACAAAAATTTATCTCTTCTTCTTTTTCTTTGTCTTCTTTATGTCGTCTTCCAAGTCAAGCTCATCCAAAAGTTCTTTGTACCTGTTCCTTATAGTGACTTCTGTTACTCCAGCCACATCTGCAACTTCCCTTTGGGTTCTTTTTTCGCCATGTATCAAAGCTGATACATATAAAGCAGCAGCTGCAATTCCAGTAGGTCCTCTTCCAGATGTTAATTCTGATTTTTGAGCTTGCTCTAGAATTTCAATTGATTTGCTTTGGGTCTCTGCACTAAGCTTTAATGCAGATGCAAACCTTGCAATGTAATCAGCTGGATTTGAAGGCAGTATTGTAATTCCAAGCTCTCTTGTTATAAACCTGTAAGTTCTGCCAACTTCCTTTTTCTCTATACCGCTTGCTTCGCTTAATTCGTCAAGGGTTCTTGGAACATCATGCCTTCTGCAAGCAGCATATAAAGCTCCTGCTACAACAGATTCCATGCTTCTTCCTCTTACAAGTCCTCTTTGAACAGCTAAAGTGTAGATTCTTGCGCTTTCCTCTTCAACTGATTTAGGCAACTTTAAGTATGAGCTAACTCTTTTCAACTCAGCCAATGCTAATTTAAGGTTTCTTTCAATAGCAGTTGATATTCTGTACTGCCATTTCCTTAACCTAAAAAACTTGTTCCTGTCTTTTCCGCCAAGCTTGAACAAATCAGCCTTTTGGCCAACTTCTGTGCCTAAACCTTGGTCGTATTGAGTATAAGTCATTGGAGCACCACTTCTTCTTCTTTTTTCGCCTTCCTCGCTATCAAATTCTCTCCATTCCTGAGAAAAATCAACCATTTTTTCTTCTATAACTAATCCACAGTCTCTGCAAATAATCTCGCCTCTATCTCTGTTCCAAGAAAGGTTTATACCGCCGCATTCAGGACATTTTTTGACTAGTTCTGGCATTTTGCTCACCTATCAAAATCTTAAAAATTTTGGAGGTGCCAAAAATCTTCGATTTTTTAGCACCTATAGTTTTGTTTCTAATTTACGATTATATGACAAAGCTTATTAACCCCTTTTACCCCATCTTAATGTCGATAACTTTGATAAGATTTATAAAGAAGTAGCAAGAGGTTATATATAAAGGTTTCGGTTTGAAATGTTGGAAAATGTCAAAAATTAAGCAAAAAAACGTCGAAGAACCTATTCCAAAGGACCTATTTGATATTCTGGCTTGTCCTCTTTGCAAAGCAGATTTAGAGTACACAAAGGACAAGAAAGGGCTTGTTTGTTGTAATTGTGATGCTAAATACCCAATTGAAGGAGGAATTCCCGTGTTGTTGCCTCCTAAGAAAAGAAAATCATCAAAATAAACCTAAACAATAAATTTATATTAAACCAAAAAACTTTTTCTATGCCGACGTCGCATAACCTGGCAAAAGCTTCGGCTTTCAGGACATTGCGTCAGCCTTGAGCTTCTAAAAGAAAGCTGATTCCCGCAAGGGTATCCCGGTTCAAAACAGAAGTGAAATTCCGGGCGTCGGCGTTTTTTATAGTTGAAAGTAGGTATACTACCTCAGAAGTATGTTCCTGCCTTTTCTTTGCGAGTACATGAAATCGTCCTCTGTATCTGATTTTGCACTTTCTATAAACTCTATTATTTCGGCAATCTTAGAGCTTAATTCATCTGCATAGTGCAAGGCTATTGCTTCTGGAAACATGGGTTCTTTCGGTGATCCAAATTCAGGTTTTCCGTGATGGCTGACAATTAAATGGAGTATCTTGCTTTTTATATCATCGTCAAATCCGGCAATTTCATCCATTTTATTGGAAACATATATGGCACTTAAAACAAGATGGCCTGTAAGTTGGCCAAGATTGGAGCCTTTTATTCTTGAAGTTACAACTAATTCGTCTAATTTACCTATATCATGAAGCAAAGCACCAGCAATCAACAAATCCTTATTCATTTGTGGAAATTGCTTCCAACTGAGCTCGCAGTAATTAAGTATTTCCAAAGTATGCTCCAACAAGCCCCCAATCCAGTTGTGATGGATTTCGATAGAGCCTGGATGTGTTTTAAATTTTTTCTCGATCACAGGGTCGTTAAATATATTTGTCAGCAATTCCTTGATTTTTTTATTTTCTACACTATTGATTGTTTCCTTTAGCTTGGCGTACATTTCATCGATATTCTTTTTAGGGGGTTTAACGAAATCTGTTTTGGTATACTGGTCTTCTTCTAGCACTTTTATTGTAAATGGCTCATTTGTGGTTAACTGAAGTTTACCGTTGTAATTTGACACTCTGCCTTGGACATGCACTACAGAATCAGGCCTTATGGAATCATATATCGCTTTGACTTTAGACTCGTCTGTTGCGCCCCAGTACCTGTAATCTATTGTTTTTCCTGTATTATCTGATAAAAGAAGTTGAAAGCTGTAACCATTAGTGTATTTAGACATTCCTTTCTTTATTTTAACAACAAAGACATCATCAACAATGTCCCACTCCTTCAAAGAAGATATTGGTTGCTTTTTAACATATTTTTTCTCAACAAGCTTCAGTTCAGAATATTTTTCTTGCTGCATTGTTATTCATCTTTTTGTTTGTGATTTTGATGATAAAATCATTAAAGTATATAAAGATTTGTCGTTTTTAAGGAAACTTGAAGAAATTGATAAGTTAAGGAAATTTCCTTTACCTTAAAATAAAAACCTTTGTGCTTTTCGCCACATCCTTCGCATACTCAAACTCATGCTTGCCTTCTGCGTATATTGTAAATAACTTTTCTCCTCTTTTTACTTTGTCTCCAATATGCTTGTAAAGGTAAATCCCTGCTCCTTTGTCTTTAGGAGCGCCTGCAATTCTTGCTATTCTTGATATAAGTATATTGTCTATGGCAATAACTCTGCCGCTTTTTGATGACAAAACATCATGAAGATATTTTCCAATCTTTATGTCTTCAGCTGCAATTTCTTTTCCATTTTGGGCTTTAATGATTTCAACCATTTTAGAGTAAGCTTTGCCAGAATCTAGTATTGATAAAGCTTTTTTAAAGCCATCTTTTAATCCAACCATGCTAAATATATTGGCACACATCATCATGCATTTTTTCTCCAAATCAATAGGTCTTTTAGGGTCCCTCTTAAGCACCCACAAAACATCTCTTGCTTCCAAAGCAGGTCCTATGCCGTTGCCAATTGGTTGTGTGCCGTCTGTTATAAGTACCTTGATTTGCTTCCTCAGCCTTCTGCCTATTTTCTCAAACTCATTTTTTAGCTTCAAAGCTTCAAACTTATTCTTTACCTTTGCATCCTTGCCTACTGGGACATCAATCAAAATGTGCGTGCTTGAAACAGAATGCTTTTTTGCCATAATTGAAGCAAGCAATTGGCTTTCAGCATCTATCTCCAGAGGCCTCTCAACTGCTATGATTTTATCATCAGCAGGTGCAAGGTTCAAGGCGCCTCCCCACACAATGCATCCATTTGTCTTAAGCACGATTTGCTTCATTTTCTTTAATGGAAATGTCACATTGGCTAAAACTTCCATTGTATCGGCTGTGCCTGCTGGGCTTGTAATTGAGCGAGAGCTGGTTTTTGGTATGTAATAGCCAGCAGCTGCTATCACAGGCACAATAACAAGTGTAGTTCTGTTGCCAGGAATGCCGCCAATTGAGTGCTTGTCAATAACAGGATACTTATTTAATTTTAACACTTCACCATGATTAACCATTGCTTTAGTCAGCAGAATAGTCTCTTCAGTGCTCATAACATTTGTGTAGCATGCTGCAACAAAATATGTAAGTTCAACTGCACTTAGTTTGTTGTGAACAATGTCCCATACTATCTGGTCAATCTCTTTCTTGGTTAATTTTTGCCCATCCAATTTTTTCTTGATGTAATCAATCGACAATGGTTTGCGGGCAATTGAAATTTCAACCGTATCATTATTCTTAAGCTTTAAAGAGTTAATAACCTCTTCAAAAACTCCAAGCCTGCCTTTTGGGACTATTTTTTTGCTTTGCGCTATATCAACAACAACTGTCTCGATTTTCTCCCCTTTTTTTATTTTTATCCTGTCCATCACATGCAAATCAAGCATTGCCGCATCTTCATGATTCGTGACAGCAATTAGGGGACCACCACTTGCAATGTCTATATCCTTAACTTTAAGCTTCATTTTAGTCAAAAATATTTTTCAAGTTCAGCTTTTTCCTCTTCATATATGTCAACAAATGTCATCAGCAAGGCAAGCATAATAGGGCCTAAAATCAAGCCTATAAATCCGAACAGGGCCAAGCCTCCTAAAACGCCTAGAAGTACTAGAATAGGATGCACTTTTGCTTTTGTGCCAATCATTTTTGGCTTCAAAATATTGTCTATGCTGCTTATAACAAATATTCCGTAAATAACAAGGGCTACGCCTCTAATAGTAGATGAGTTGTCATTTTGCAAGTAGCCTATAAATATGAAATTCAAAGCTGCAGGCAGCCATATTATAGCTGTTCCAAAGTATGGAATCAATGCAAAAATCACCATAACAAATCCCCATAAAATTGGAGATGGCACTCCAACAATTAAAAATCCTATGCCGCCTAAGATGCCTTGCAGGATTGCTATTGAGATATTGCCATAGAAGACTGCATAAGTAACATCATGAAACCTTTCCAGCACATGCTTCTTGTGCGATTCTTTTAAAGGAAGTACATCTTTAATTCTTTTTGCTATGGATTCTCCGTCTTTAAGCGAGTAATAAACGACAAACATCATGACAAAGAAATTCAAAAGAATTAAAGGAATCGATGCAAGAAATTTTGAGGCATTATTGATTACGAAGACTGTGATTTTTTCAATTGTAATCTTCAAATAGTAATCCAAATCGCTTTCAGGCAAAAAGCCGACAAATGACTTTATGGTTCTGCAGGATAACAAGCTTTCGTCCTTGCAGATTATTTTTAAAAAATTTGTCCCTAGGTTTTGTTCGCTTAATGTTGTATACGTGTTATAAGCTTCTTTTGAAACAAGGCCAAGCACAATCACAATCGGCACTGTGAAAAGCAAAACAATTAATACCACAATAATTAATGACGCAAAACCCTTGTTTTTGATGTACTTAAGTGTTTTTTTGTACAATGGATAAGACAAAAAAGCAATAATCGCTCCTGTAAGAAGCGCTGGCAAAAATGGCTTTGTTATGTAAAATGCCAGCAATAAAATTGCCAAAAATAGTGCAGAAAAGAATAATTTAGGATAAAACTTTGATTTAATGCTCTCACCTATTTTTTAGTGTATATAATGGGCCTGACCAGATTCGAACTGGTGACCTTCGCCGATTCGATTTTTATTAAATGTCGAGGCGATGTCATAACCGCTAGACCACAGGCCCGTGAGTTGTGAGCGAGTGAAAGTTGTTCGCGAGCACGAGTTGAACGCGAGCTTGCTCGCGTTCTCGCAAGCATGGCGAACTCGCGTGCAGGTCGAGCTCACTCACATATCATGAACTCTGAGGTTTTTGTGGGATATTTATACTTTTCTGGTTATCATCCAAAAATTGATGTACCCAATGGACTGAAATAAAATAAAAAGAAAGCTGTTGTTAATCCAAAAATAGCCAATATTACCTCCTGCACTATCTGGTGGAATCTTGTGAAGTCTCTTGTAGCTTCTATTATGTCTGTTTCTGTTATTAAGCCTATTAACTTATCGTTTTCCACAACAGGGAATCTTTTGATTTTCTTCTCTTTTAGAGATTTATTTATTTCTGAAAAGGTTGTCAGCGGTGAGACAATCATAAATTCCCTGCTCATCACATCTAGAACATTTGTTTTTTTAGAGACAATGCCTTTGATAATGTCATTCTCGCTTACTACTGCAATAGGCTTGTTTCTGTCAACAACCACCAAGCTGCTTACCGACTTGGACACCATCAGTTTTACAGCCTCCATTATGCTCGAGTCTTTGGATATTGCAATAACATCCTTTGTCATAATGTTCTTTGCTTTTATCATGTCAAAAATCACCTTTGCAATCACTGGAACATGTTGCTTACGCAAAGTTATCCAGTGATTTTTGAGCAGTGAAATGCGAAAGCTTGAGTTGTCCGCGAGCATGCTCGTGGACTCGCATTCATCTCTTTCGCTCGCTTATGTCACGAAATTCCACTGAGTCATGCTTTGATTATTAAACCACCATTCTTTTTGAATGGTGGAATTCTGATGTTTTAAAAACCAAAAGGCAGATATTGGTATAGGTACCCATAAATCACAAAAACAAAAAACTCGAATAAAACAAAAAGTATTAGCACGATATTTTGTATATTCCTATGGAGCCTTAAGTTATCGCTTATTGCATTTACAACATCTTTTTTTGTGACTAATCCAACTAAGGCTTCGTTCTCAACAACAGGATACCTTCTGAATTTTTTTGTGTCAATGATCTTTAGCGCTTCATCAATCTTCATGGCTGGCGTCATAAGTGTAACCGGAGAAGTCATTATTTTGCTTACATTTTCTTTTAAGTTCTTGCCTCTAGAGACCATACTTCTCACAAAATCAAGCTCTGTTACAATGCCTATAGGTTTGTTATTTTCAATTATTACCACGCAGCCAACTTGATTTTGGGCCAGCACTTTAGCTGCTTCTTCTATTTTCGCCTCTTTTTTCAATGTTGGCACATCAGTTAACATTATCTTATTAACTTTTGCCATCAATAATTTTATTAGGCTGGTTATATAAAAAGTTTTCGAAAGTTTTCGAATAAATCTGTATTTAGAAAATTTTTTAAATATTACTGGAATTCTTGCAAATTGGGGGTAAATAGTGAATAAAAAATATTTAACATTTTTGTTGACAGTTGTATTAATTTTTATTTTATCTTGTGCACCTGTGCAAGAAGCGCCAAAAACAACAATTACGCCAAAGACTGAGTCTAGTACATCAACTAAAACACAAGCAGAAACAACTCAAGAAAAGCCAACAGTAATTGCAGCAGATGTTAAGGACTTGCTAAACAAGTACAAGACTAAGGTAAGCAGTATTTACTATAAATACAGAGGGCCTGAAACAGGCAGTAACTTTCACGAGTTTTATATCAAGGGGAATAAAGTAAAATACAAACCTTATCTTGAGCTCAAGAGCCTTGACCGGCCAGAATCTTATGATGCTATTTTTATTGATAAGGTTGCTAAAACTGCACAGTCTTACTGCACAGCTGCATATTGCGCCTATAAGGGAAAGAAAGCAGATTTGAGCTATGAAACCACCTACATATCAACTGTATTTGACTGGGTAGATGTTACTTCAGCTGAGAAGGTTGGTGAAGAGGTGATAGACTCAAGAAGCACATGGAAGCTCAATACCAATAAAGGCATATTGTGGGTTGATACTTTCTATGGTGTGCCTTTAAAAGTAGAATCTAGCGGCAAGACTTATAGGTTTGAGCAAATTTCCATTAACACTGTCACAGATGCGGATGTTGTTCCTTCTTAATATTTTACTTTAACGGCTCAAAGTTTGTTTCAGCAACAACCAAAGGCTTATTTCCAGGATCAGCAGCATCAACTAGCACTAATTTGAAATTTTTAGCCAAATAAAGATCATCAAATGATATGCTTACAAATGCCTGCCTTGTTGTATGCTCTCCTGCGTTTAGCTGCTCAATATCAAACTGTATTTCTGCTTTTGGCTTGAGCCATTCTTCTTTGAAATCTTTTTCATCGTAAAGCAAAGCAATCAGTTTTGGCTTGAAAGCGCCATGGCCTTTATTTAGTACTGTAGCAGTTATTTCTATTATCTTACCCCAGTACTCGCTTTTTATTTCGTGCTTGATATTATCTATTGAAAGGGATATATTATTTTGAGTGCTTACAATGCTCTCAGGATTAAACTTAAATTCATCAATTGTTTCTTTTGGCTCTTCATTGATTGTGGCTTTATTGTAATATTCCTCCCCAGTTTTAATCTGTATTTTCTGCTCATCAGTTTGATTTTCTTCTGTATCTTTTTCAGTCATGTTTTGCTGTTCAGCCTGAGGCGCATCTTCATAAATATTGGCTTCAGAGGCTATAGCTTGTCCTGTAATGTTATCATTAGAAGCGCAGCCTAAGGTTATTGCAAGAACAGTTAAAAAGACATAAATCAAAACCTTATTTTTAGGCATCTCAAACCAACTTTCTAAGAATTCAAAATTGGAATATTTAAATTTTATTGTATTTTCTGATTGATATTTTTATAATAAGCCTCTGAGGGGACTTGCAATGCGAAAGTTTGCTGGTTTTCGCCTATTTGCACCCCCGACCTTTGCCTTTTTATACACTATACCAAGGCAACGCAATTTGCAGTACTCGGGGCTTTATGCCCCGCAAATGTCAACTGGTTCCAGTTGGCTGCTATGCTACAGAGGCGTTAAAATAAATAATGCGGGGGAAGGGACTTGCATGCGAAAAGCATGCTCGCTTTCCACAATTTGAACCCTCGGATCCACTAAGGAACAGGATATCCAATCTACACATTGGTGTTCCATCTTAAGTCCTGCGCGTTTGGTCTGAAATCGGAGATTTCGGATGCTTTGAAAATCTCTGATTTTCAATTGGCCAGACTTCGCTTTAAGGAATTCCAAGCAAATGCTTAAGAATTACCCCCGCATTGTCTGGCATTAATTTTTGAGTTAGAAAACAATATTTAAATGTTGCGAAAAACATAAGTTTTTCGAAACCCAGAAAATCAGGCGAGTGGTGAGCGAGGCGAACCTCGCATCTCACTGA
>Ga0213870_1001389_pt1 | contig 10892 bp, 13 predicted proteins | sample WICALVC2017_Meta_FD_160119 | JGI IMG/M metagenome (GOLD analysis project Ga0213870, IMG submission 160119) | Freshwater microbial communities from subterranean cave lake in Wind Cave National Park, South Dakota, United States - WICALVC2017 | ecosystem: Environmental > Aquatic > Deep subsurface >... | reverse complement strand
ATATATTTGTGGATATCAATATGATTATTTTGGTCCCCATGAATTTTGGAAAATATATCGGGTTTGTTTATCTGATGCTGTTAATCCTAATCCAATCCCTTCCTTTTTTGTTATATATTTTCTTTCTTCTGTAGGAATTCATATTTGGGACTTTGCTAGTTACAATGATAAAAGAAAAGGCAGAAAGAAGTAGGTCTTTTTAAGAAAGGAAAACAAATGATTAGCAATGGGTTGGAAAGAATTTCTAAAACCAAATGATGTAAGAAAAGTAGTTTACCCAATTATTCTTACAGTTATATTCTACGTATTATTTGAATACCTTAAATCATACTATTGGAGAGTATTTGGACGCTGTTTTCAAGAAGTTTATCCACCGCCAGACTACTGCTTTACTTTATATCATAATATCTACGCTAATTTCGTTAATGTTGATCTTATTACATACCTAATTTCAGCTCTTGTTATATCGTATTTACTTTCCTGCACCTTAGTTTGGATTCAAAATAAGAAAATCAAAACTAAAAAGAAGAAATAACCTTCTTTTTAATTTCTTTGCTCTTAATTATCAGCTTATTTGGTGTTTTCATGGACGTAGAGTTTTGTAGTTGTGGTGGTTTGCTTTCTCCAGCGGGTCGCGGAGTTTTGAAATGTAGATCCTGCGGTGCTGAATTGAAAAAAGAAATCCATGGCAAGATTACAACGCGCGCAACAAAAAAAGAAATTGTTGTTATAGAAGATAACAAGCCCGATTTGCCGACAACAGAGAAGCAATGCAAAAAATGCGGGAATGGCAAGGCTTATTGGTGGCTGATACAAACAAGATCAGCAGATGAGCCGCCTACGCAGTTTTTTCGCTGTGTTAAATGTAAACACGTATGGAGAGAGTACAAATAATATTTTTAATTAGGAAGGAATCCCGAGGATGAAGGAAACCTAAGGTTTCCTGCGCCTATGCAAGCATGTCTGGCGTGAGTACAAATGAAGCAAAAGACAAAATTGTTTGCATTAATTCTTCTCGCAATATTTGTAATAATTGCATTCGCTTTCTGGACATTTTACGGTTTCAAACCTTCTGTAAAGGATAACGTTGTGAGCAAAATAAAATTGCCGCAAGGTTTTGCAATTGAAGTTTTTGCAGGTAATTTGGGAGGGAGCGATGTTTCCAATCCAGGACCGAATCCTGGGCCGAGGATGATGCTGCTAAAAAATGATGTTCTGTTTACATCCATTCCAAGCCGCGGAACAGTTGTTGCGTTGCCCGATAGAAATAACGATAAAAGAGCGGATAACGTTATAACATTCATTTCTGGTTTGAACAAGCCGCACGGCATTGATTTTGGCGACGGCTGGTTCTACATAGCTGAAGAAAACCGTGTCATTAAAGTAAAAGATGAAAACAATGATTTGGTTGCCGATAAAGAAACATTACAAGTTCTTATCAATGATTTGCCAACAGGCGGTCACTTCACTAGGACGATAAAAATATACAATAACTCACTTTACATCAGCATCGGCTCTTCCTGCAATGTCTGCCACGAAGAAGATGAAAGGCGCGCGGCAATAACAAAATGCGATTTAGATGGAAAGAACTGCAAGGTTTTTGCGAAAGGCTTGCGCAATGCCGTTGGCTTCGTATTTCATCCAATAACAGGAAAATTATACGCTACTGATAATGGCCGAGATTGGTTAGGCGACGACCTGCCGCCTGATGAGATTAACGTCGTGGAGGAAGACGGTAATTACGGCTGGCCGATATGTTATGGAAAAAACATACACGACACAGATTTTGACAAGAATGTTTATGTGCGCAACCCATGCGAAGAGCCTTTTGAAAAAGAATCATTCATCGATCTGCAAGCCCACTCCGCTCCTCTAGGCTTAGCATTTTATTACGGCAATAATTTTCCTGAGCAATATAAAGGCGACTTGTTTGTAGCTTTCCACGGCTCATGGAACCGCGGCGTGCCAACTGGTTACAAGATTGTAGTAATAGATATGAATGATTTCACAGTAAAGGACTTTGCAACTGGCTGGCTGCAGGGCAATAACGTTATCGGAAGACCTGTTGATATCATTGTTGCTGATGACGGCTCATTATTTGTGAGCGATGACAATGCCGGAAGAATTTACAGGATTTATTATGAAGGCTGATCAAACATAAACTCCCAGCAGCGAGCCAATCAAATATCCCGCAATCGCCGCCGTCATTCCAATAGCAGACATTTCCAAACCGCTTTTCCACCACGTTCCTAAAGTAAGTTTTGCCTTCACGCTGCCAGTGATGAACAAAGCTGTTGTTGATACGATAACTGATGTGATCATCGCATCATTTATCGGCAAAAAGAAGAAAGGAAGCAGCGGTATCAACGAGCCTATAATTGCTGACACACCAACCACAACCGCGCTTTTTGTTGGATTCTCGATATTACCAAGGCGAATACGATGACTCTTGTAAAAATCTCTGCTCGCTTTGAATGATGTATAAGCAACAGCAGCCATGGAAATGCTTTCCGCGAATGTTGCTGCTAGGCCAGCAATAATAACGATGCGGACATTCTGCACAGCAGTAGCGACGCCCAGAATAACGCCTAGGACATTTACCAAACCATCCTGGCCGCCTAGAATAAAATCACGCAGCAATGAGCCGCCTTTGTGCGCTTCTTTATGTAACATCGCCCGGGACATGATTTTTCTTTGCGATAGCGCGATTTAAAGATTTTTTATTGATGTTTTACTGTAAGTGCCTCCGTAGCTCAGTTGGATAGAGCACTTAGTGTCTAAAAATAAGGCACGTGCAACTCTCCTAGAGGTGAATTGAGCTTTGCTCTGCAAAGCGATGATAATTTCCTGAAGAGAGGAAGGGGTCGCGCGTTCGAAACCAGCCCTTTTCTTTGAAAGAAAAGTGCTAGGTTACCCCAAAAGAAATATATTAATATTTTATGAGAGGAGAGATTAGGAGTAACCTGGAACTGGTTCAGCTGAATCGGTTTTGGCGAATATCGCGCCGGGGGCGCTTATGAGAACTGAACTTACGATTAGGCGAGTCATACCTGAAGGTAGGTATATGTATAGATCTCAAGTTCACGAATCAGCAAAATTAGGAGGCCTGGTTCTAGGACTGCAAGCTGACTATAGATTTTCATCTGATTTGGAACTGGAAACGAATGAAGGCTACCACTTTCTGGCGCGGCGTTATGTGGAAAGGAAACCATTATTTTCTGGTCTTGAGGGATATATAACAATTTCAGGCGCTCTTGTTGAAGCAGCACGTTTAGTAGGAAAAATTATGCTGATAGATATTCCAGACGTAGGAGGAAACAGAATAGAAATATGGAGTAAAGAAGTCTACGAATCATGGCTTGAATATTATAGGCGTTTCAAACTTGAAAAAGATCTCAAAGAAACCGTTTTAGTTCTATAATCTTTATATTTTGGCTCGCAAAGAAATTAGTTAGTGGGCATGATGAAGAAGTTGTTTTTATTATTAATACTGCTTTTTGCTGTACCTGTATTTGCGCAAAATCTGACTGTTGTGACTTCTATAAACGGTACAACAGCGTTCATAAATTCAAGGCAGAACCTTACTGTATTTAACATAAGCGTAATCCCCCAAGGCAGTGTTGCAAACATAACAGGGCTTAATGTAACAATAAATAGCGCTACAGCAGGTAATGTATCAGGTAATATATCCAAGGTACACGTTTTGAATGGCTCTCTAAGTGGATTGCTTCTCGGAACAAATTCTTCTATAAATCCAAACCTGTCTTCAGGGAATCAGATATTTGTTAATTTCTCTACGCCGCTTATAATGGGAATCGGAACAAGAACGGGTTTGTTCGTAGTCTTTGAGATGGGCAATGTAACAAGAGGCATAACCATTGGCGGTAACCTTACTGGGGTAGGAGATATTATTTCAAACCTCACTGTCGTTTCAAATGTTTCATTACCGAACTTCACAGTTGCAACTACTCGTGATTTGCGTGCAAATGCAACGATATCACCTAGATTTGTGGATACTTCTGTCGTTAACCAAACTTTTGTTTATACAATAGTGCATACAGGAGTAGATAACATTAGTACATTATTAATTCAAATACCAAGTAATTTTACGAACGTAATATTCCAGAACGTTACATATTCGAATTCAAATTTAAGTCCGGGTGTATCAGGTGCTGTTACAGGAAGCGTTATAAACGTGACAGCTACCACTCCGGTGTCAACTAGGATTGAAGTTTATTTTACAGCCAATACGTCTGCTGTAAGTACAGGAAGCTTAGTATTTTCCTCTTTCCTTTATGGCGGAAGTATAGATAATTTCACCACAGACGCTACAAGCATCGGTGCGGTAAATGTCACTACGCAGCCTATTCTTAATCTTTCAAACATTACTATAACAAAAGGCACGGCTATTGTGAATGGCACGGATTTCTGGGAATTCAATATAACGTTAAATTACACTGCTAACGTATCTTCAGGCGGTCTAATACAGTTCAAATTGACAAACTGGAATACAACTTCTGGGGACATTATTAACATAACAAATACCAATTGCTCCGGAAGCAGATGTGCCACGCTCAGAAATGATACTAATTTCAACGCAACAAGCGGAAAATTCAATGTCACGAACGATTATGAATCACTTACAAAAGGAATTTCTGTTTCGTCAATTACGCAGGGTAATCTAATAACCGTGATATTAAGAATGGTAATTCCTACGGGAACTGCTATATCATCAGGCTGGCAGGCTACGTATGGATTTTTGTTTAGGGCAAGTCCTTGATTAATAATGATGCTTAAATCGAATGAATCTAATAAGTTAAAGGATTACTGGTTTGCTTTACTCTTCTCTATAATTTTGCTAATTTTGTCTTCTGCTACAATCGCTGAAACAACTGGTTCAATAAATGTAACGACGCAGGGCAATATCTCCCCAACCACAGGCCTTTACGGCTACACAGTTGATTTTTGCAATAGCGACTCAGAGTGTTTCGATTATAAATGTTTTCTGGATTTTGACGGTTCTGCTGGCGGCGGCAAAGCTGGCTGGTGCAATCAGACAACAATAACAAGCTGTTATAGCGCAGGTACTACAATAAATTCAGGTATTCTTCCAACTCCAACTGGTTTAAGCATATGCGTAACTAACACCACTTACAGAACATGCACAAACGGTAACTGGTCTGCTGCCACTTCATGTGCTTCTGGCCAGACATGTTCGGGCAATGGAACATGCTCTGAACCTGCTGCTGCTGTCGGAGGAGGAGGCGGAGCAGGTGGTGAAACAGGTACAAATGTTACAACTACACTAAAGGCTTCTGTAGAAGTTTTGCAGGCGATAGCAGATTTTGAGATTGTTCAGGGCGAAACTGCAACAAAAAACGCGACAGTGAAAAATAACGGCGACCTTGTTTTGGGCAGCGTTTTATTAGAGCTAACAGGCATTACTTGGTACTCAACAGACCCGACAAGCTTTACCAGATTAAACAAAACTGACAACGCTACGTTTAAGGTTGTTTTTGCGCCACCGAATGACACAGAAGTGAAGTCTTATAGTGTTCAAGCAACTGTCAAAACAAATTATACAGATGCAACAGCTTCCTTCACGTTTAACATAAAAGTTCTGCCAAGCAACGAGACAATACAGAAACAAGTGATACCAACATACGAAGAATATGTTTTGCTTATTGGGGAATACGAGAAAAATATAACTGTTTTAGAAAGAGAAGGCTACAATGTTACGGAAGCAAAAAGCGTTCTTAATACACTGAAAGCTAAAATACAAGAGGTTAATCTTTCTTTAGCAGGCAACGATTATTTCTCTGCGTCCACGAAGCTAACAGAAATGAAGTCATTGTTCGAGGAGCTTAATAATAATTTGGCCAAGCTGACAAAAGAAGAACAGAAAGGAGATTTAACAATATTCATTATCATAGCTATAATCATTGTGGTAGCTGTAATTGCATACTTATTCTGGCCTGCGAAAGAAAAGCCTTGGCAGAGAACCACAAAGTGAGCAGAATGTTTGAAAAAATTAATTTTAAATTTTCTGTTTTCCCATTGGTATGTTTTATTTTATTCTCTTTTTTACTGAAAACGAGCGGCTTGTCATTGCTAGGTATAGTTAATCTGAACAACGACTTGTTTAAAAAATCTATCATTGAAACGGCTGGAATGAATACTTACCAAACATTAATTTTCATTCTATCGTCATACAGCTATATATTTCTTGCATTATTGTTTTTTGTTTTAGGCCTCGCATTCATTGCAAGCTACGGTACTCAGAATAATGATTATATAAACTCTTTATTACCAAGCTTTATCGGCACTATATTCGCTATATTTTTTCTAGGATTTTCAATTATAACTGTTTTCATTTCAATAGCAATGATAATTTCTTCTTTGCTTGTTTTCAAGTATTCCGGCTTATATTTTGAAGAAATTCAGAAATGGAAATATTTTCGCACTGGAGGCAAAGCAATAGGCAATTCACTTATAGCTTTCAACCTTATAATTGCACTGGGCGCGCTAATAGCTGTTAATTCGGCGCAGGATTTTTATAAATCCGGTTTTGTTGCGGATATAAAAAGCACGCTGACAGAAATAGCTTTGAAAGAAGTGGAAGGGGAAAGCGAAGATACGAAGAATACAATCAGAACGCGCATTGAAGGCGTTGTGGAAAATTCCGAAATGATTCAAGGTTACTTAAGATTTTTGCCAATTGTCGTTGCCATTGAAATATGGTTTTTACTTGAAATTACAAGGCTCTTTATTGCTAACATAGGCGGCTTATTTACATATTTTATATTAAAACACGAATTAGAATAACGTTACGTTAAAATTTTTCTTGGCAACCTGTCTGCAAAGATTTATGAATTCATTGTTTATTTCGTCGCGATTTTTTTTGTCGTAAATAAGTGCTGCAATTCTTTTAACCTCGTTAGTGATTTCGCCATCAGAAAAAATTTTTTCATTCTTGCCTCTAATTCTTCTAAGATATTGGGAAATAGCTGGCTGAGAAATGCCCATGAGCTTCGCTGCTTCCATTTGTGTTAATCCATAGTTCTCTATAAGTTCCCTTGCTATTACAGCTCGCAAAGAAGGAGCAATATCCTGAACAATGATTTCCCAACCCAATTTCATACTATATTGAAAGAAAACAAAACTTAAATACTAAAAGGAGAAGAAACTACGTTTCTCTCCCTCTACCCTCATTTCCTTATTATTTTTTGATAGAACTTTTCTTCTTTCCTTAGTTTGTTTCTTCAAAAATTTATGAAACCAAAGGCAATCAATGCTGTAATTAGAACAATGCTTGCCACAAATATCCAGAAATAAGTGTAAACATAATCATGTGTTGATTTTTTCTTCATTTCAGACACCTTTTTTTCTTAATTCAATCCCAGCTTCGCTGTAAACAACCTCGAGAATATCATAGTTTTGCAATAACTTACCCCACTGCTCTATTCGAGCTTCATGAACCTTAAATCTTTTTGCAGCGTCCCTTATCTTTATTCTTTTTTTCTCCATCACAAGATGAAATAATTCATCTAATGGTGCAGAATACCTATTACTCAGGTTTTCAATCCTTTCTTCGTCAGTAATAATGCCCTCAGTAGCTATTTTTTCCAAAAGTATAACGTTATCATCAAAGGATTTTTTTGCAGGCTTAACCAATTTTTCCTTTACTTCAGCAACTAGCCTAGAAGTGTCAACAGGAATTTTTTTCAGCAAATCCTTGTATCTTTCTAACAAGAAATCACGATCATTTTTAAGTTCAATGTTCTCGCGCTGCATTTTTGCAAGTACATTTCTTAACACAGAAAAAGATTCCTCCATCATCAAAAATTTTCTGTTAACGTCTCTTTCTAATCTTACTATTTTTCTTTCTAATTCTCTTAATCGTTCGTCATCTGTTGATAGGAATCCCATACAAATTTTTTCTATTTTATCTTAAAAAGCTTATATGGCAAGGCGACAAAAACTTATTGTGTACGTATTGAAAGCCAATGGGCATCGTGAGAAATTCAACGAAGAAAAAATAATTCGCACATGCCTGAAAGCTGAAGTAAGCAGGAAAATCGCATTAGAGATAGTAAAGAAAATAAAATCCGCCGCAAAGGACGGTATCAGAACGAAAGATATTTTCAGGATGATTCTGGACGAGTTGGACAGAATACAGCATTCGTCGCTATTTTTCTTCCGTCTCCGCGATGCTATAGCAAAGCTGGATTCTGTAAGCTATGAATTGTACATTAAAGAAATTCTCGAATCTCATGGCTATGAATGTCAGTGGAACAAAATTATAAAGGGAAAAAGCGTCGAGCATCAGGTTGACGTAATCGCGAAGCGGACAAAATTGTTTCTTGTAGAATGCAAGAAGCATGTAAACCCGCATCGCTTCTGCGGCTTGGGAATTATCCTACAGGTGGAGGCGCGTTTGGAAGATATCAAAGACGGATTCAACGAGGGCAAAAACAATTATGATTTCGACCAGGCATGGATTTTCAACAATACAAGGTTTTCTGAGCACGCAATAAAATACGCCGAAGCCAAAGGCATTTTGCTGAGCGGCTGGGGCTACAAAGGAAAGCTCGCGATAGAAAAAATGGCTGACAAAAACAAGGTTTATCCTGTAACAATTTTGAAGACAGAGCCATCTGTTTACCAAAGGCTTTTGCATCAAAGAATCATAACAATCCAGGATGTTATGAAAGAAAAGATAAAAATCCAAAGCAGGATTGCAGATGACTTGAGGAATCAAGTTTCTGCCATATTAGTTTAGTTCTTAAAAATTATCTGTGCAGTTATTACACAAGCCGGCGTCGCATAACCAGGTTAGTGCACCAGTCTCGAATAAACTTCTTTAGAAAAGAAGTTTAGTCAAGAAAGAGTAAACTGGCGTCCTTTGGACATGCAGGTTCAAAACAACCCTTTTTGCTAACGCAAAAAGTGTTGACGGAAAAAGAAGGGTTGGGAACATCCTGCCGCCGGCGCTTCCTAACTTCTAATAATAAAAATGAAGAACTAGAAAAAAAACAAAAATTACTGCACACGACCTGAACAGGTTGCTTGGTCAACGTTACCACTTATGCCGCCGACAACATTGTATGTGACCTGTATGGTGTATGTGTACGAAGAACCTGATGTTAGGTTTGTAGGGTCGTTGACGCCTGATATCGTGAGCTTCTGACCTTGAGATGCTGTTGTTACCGATGCTCCTTGGTCATCTGTCACAGTAAGAGCACCTACGCCACCATTACCTCCATTCACGACTGCTAGGTTTGTAACTTGAATGCTTTGTGCTCCATTTAGAACCTGGATTGTGAAGTCGTTTGTCACCATTTGTTGGTCTTGGTAACTGAAGTATGTGAATCCTCTGCAGCTTTTCTGAGTGTATGTGGAAGGATTCAATACGCCCAATGCAAACAGAGCCGCTCCGACAACCACTATAACAAGCAAAGCCCAACCGTATGTCATCAGGTATTCAAGAGCCCCTTGTCCTTTTCTCAAATAAATCACCTGTTTAATTTTGTCTATGCCTTATATATAAGGTTTTCTGTGAAGGGCTGCTGTTGTTAACCAAAGGTAGGCAGCACATTGCCCACAATCGCCCTTACAGTAAAGAAAACAAAAAATGAAAGAACAAAGAGTATAGGTATGAATTTTATTCCTGCTTTTGCATCGCCATCTTTGACTATTCCTATTATGAGACCACCAAAGAATGAGCTTATCGTCAGAGACAGCAAAGCAAATGTTACAAGAAAGCCGGGGCTTATGTTAAACTGTCCTTGAGCAGCCTGCTGGGAAAAAGTTACTACGGAAAAGCTTGGGAACTGTTTGCCTACTGCGCCTACAAGATATGTCGATATACCGAAAAGTATCGGTGCGCCTATTCCAGCTGCGAAGAATATGAATATAGCGTACATGAGAACATTTGCATGCACCTCGCTCTCTGTAGCCTTTGTACTTTGTATTTCTTCCGCTGTCTGCCGCAAAAGATCAGAAAGCTCACCACCGCTTTCTATGCCTTCCACTATAAGCCTTATTGTCCTGTCAAATAATTTTGATTTCACATTACTCGTCATGTTCAGCAACGCGTGCTTTATTGGTTTTCCTGCAAGAATCTGCTTTCCCGCCTTGTTTAATTCATTTCTTAAGGGCCCGAATTCAGGCAATGCTGACATAATCAGAGCGCGGTCCGCTGTAATGCCAGATTTTATGTTCATTGACATAAGCAGCAAAGCATCGGGCAGAATGTTTTCAACATATTTGCCTCTACTGTCCGCCCTTAGCAAAAGTAGAACGTAAACAACAATTTCAAACAGAGCGTAAGTAAGTATGAATACAAGCAAAGATGCATTTATTGAATAAGAAAAAAACAGCACGGCATTTAATGATACAGTAAAGGCAATGCCCAAACCGAAAAGAAACATGAATCCTATAAAGGTGTCATAGTCTATCTGAATGTCGCAGTATCGCAAAAGCGCCTTATAATTGTTCTTGACTACTTTTGGAAGGATTTTCGGCGCGTTTTTATACATATCTTCACCTTAGATCAAATTAGGCCTTCTTGATTTTATCATGCCAAGGAACATGAATTGAAATAATGCGATAATGCCAAGTATTATCCAGAACATAGATTCTGTTATCGGTATGCGCGAAAAAGACGACAGTACAATAAGGAATGTTATGCCTAATGATGGCAGAACAACAGCAATCATCATGTATGCGAGGGTAATAGGGTTCAATTGCGAACCGTAGCGCTTTATCAGTATTTTTTGCTCAGAAGAAATGTACTCAATAATATTTTTAAGTATGTTCCTGATGTCGCTGCCGGATTTCATACCATTAGAAATCTGCCACAATGCCCTTCGGAAATATTGCGAAGGATT
>Ga0213870_1001388_pt1 | contig 10893 bp, 9 predicted proteins | sample WICALVC2017_Meta_FD_160119 | JGI IMG/M metagenome (GOLD analysis project Ga0213870, IMG submission 160119) | Freshwater microbial communities from subterranean cave lake in Wind Cave National Park, South Dakota, United States - WICALVC2017 | ecosystem: Environmental > Aquatic > Deep subsurface >... | reverse complement strand
AATCGTTTGTGCCAGTGTTGGATTAATATGCAAAACTATACACTTTATCACGTTACCAAATGTATAGCGTTTGGTTGGATCATAAATAAATCTATTTTTAGTATCGACGATGACAATTTCCTGATTAAAATGCCGTAAGTGGTCCAATACAAATTGCAAAACCTCATTTGATAGAAAATTATTCACAAGATACTTTCCAGTTTTGCCCTCATAAATCCGCGCGCCGTTGTCCAAAATGATAGGGTCATCAACTGATAATGATTCCACAAGACCTGACACCCAGTCTAAAGATCTGGCAGTCGACAAACCAAATGCTACACCTTTCTGTTTCAACTGAGAAACGGCATGCTGTAACCGACTTGAAGCCTTTGTAGAAGGATGAGCGCTCGGTGGAATCAATGTGCCATCCACATCAGCATACACTGCTTTATACTTTTTTATCATTTTTGTGAATCATATTTCTAATAGACAGTTTTAGCAACCAGCACTTATGTAAACGATCGTATGAATAAGTGCTGTTCGTTTACGCGAAAGACGCTGATAGAATTTTTACGGCGTCTTGTGGAGTTTTTAACAGAATGTAGAGTTTTTGAATTGTGGGAGGCGCAAATCCATGTTGGATCACGTGGTTCATCAATTGTTCAAATTGGTCAAAAAATTCGTCGACTAGGATCATTGGTTTTGACTCCTCAATATCAAGTTTTCGCTTCAGAGCTATTACCTGAAACACTTCATAGAACGTTCCTACTCCTCCAGGCAACGCGATAAATGCATCGCCTAAACTCAGAAGACGCTCCTGTCGTGGAGCAAGATGTTCAAATAATTCGCTTGTGGTAAGAAATGTAGAATGGATGCGTCCTGCCACGGAAAGTTTGATACCAATTGTCACGCCACCGTTTTCCACCGCTCCCCGACTCACCTGATCCATAAGTCCCGGCCCGCCGCCCGTCACTGTGACATATCCAGCCTGCGCCAGAAGCTTCCCCATCTCGTAAGCCAAACCATAGTAGTACTTTTCCTTCGCGGCAACACACTCATTCCCCGCAAACACAACAATATGCTTTTTGCTTTTATTCATAAGAATAGATATTAATTATAACTTACTTGAGGCTTATGCTACTAGATACTTGGGGGTGTAAGTTATCAGAGGACGCCGGTGGTATTTTTTTTCGATTTCTTCTATCATTTTATCTACCTTTGATGCGCGTTTTGTGGAGAAAACCTCATCACCCACCACCATGACGATACTTCCCCTGTGATTATCCCATTCTTTCAAAAGGGTTTTTTGTTCTGTAGATATAGGACTATCTTTTTGTTTTGCCATTGCTGTAATAATTGTAACCATGTTTGTGTAGTAAGTCAAAAAAGAATTATACTGTAGCTACGATGAAAAAATTGGTTTTTATCGCAATAATTCTTGGATTTGCACTCTTGATACTAAAAGCACGAGATTTTATGGGATATAACGGTACCAGTAGAATCATGGAGGACGTGTCTCCCATTGATGCGCAAACTTCTCCAATTGCTGTCACATCAATTCCTACTTCATCACAACAAACAAGCGATGTACCCTATCGTATTGAAAAAGTGGTCGAAAATCTCTACGTTCCCTGGTCTATAGTCTGGACTTCGCCTTCTCGAATGATATTTACCGAGCGCAATGGGAAAATTCGTGTGTTTGAGAATAATACACTTAGGCCGCAACCGCTGATTGAATTTTCTGAAGTATCAGCAACATCCGAGGAGGGCTTGATGGGAATGGCGCTGGATCCGTCATTTGAAACAAATAAACAACTGTATGTATGTTTGGCATATCCTGCCGGAGGCAGTGTTCTAAAAGATAAGATCGTGATGCTTAGGGATCAGGGAGACAGACTAACGGTTGAGAAAGTAATTCTCGATGGCATTCCGGCAGCACAATACCATGCTGGTTGTCGGTTACGGTTTGGCCCTGATGGCAGACTCTACATCACTACCGGTGAGGCGACAGACAAAGAAATTGCACAGGATTTATCCTCACTTGGCGGAAAAATACTTCGCATCAACTCTGATGGCTCAATCCCGCAAGACAATCCGTTTCCCAATTCCCCCATTTGGAGTTATGGTCATAGAAATCCCCAAGGCATTGATTGGCACCCAGTCAGTAAGCTTCTGTTTTCCAGCGAACATGGACCGTCTGGATTTGACGGTCCGGGAGGCGGAGATGAGGTAAATATCATAGAAAAGGGAGGCAACTACGGCTGGCCTTTGGTGTCGCATGAAAAAACAAGAGATGGAACGATTGCTCCCAAAATTGTATTTACTCCCGCTGTCGCTCCCGCATCAGGTATGTTTTATTCCGGAAATCTCTTTCCTCAATTCAAAAATAATTTTTTCTTCGGACTTTTGCGTGGTGAAGGTATTATGAGAGTAGTGGTGGATGACAAAAATTCCGCACGGATTACATCATTTGAGAAATTGCAAGGAATTGATGTGGGACGTATTCGAGATGTGGCTCAAGGTCCGGATGGAGCTATTTATTTCTCCACCAGCAATCGCGACGGACGAGGCAAACCCACTACAACAGATGACACTATTTATAGGATTAAAGCTGAGTAAATAATTCCTCTTAACTTCTTCTTGGTACATTTTCAGCTCGAGCAGAATTTGTACCATTTTGGTTTTTGATACCATTGGTACGATTGGTACTATTGTGCTTATACTTTGTGGCAAGTTTAGCCACAAAGGAAAGTTTCCCCAAAATATCACTATGAACTTCCTTCACAGTTCCAATCGCATAGGGCAATCCATATTTGCGACATACTTTCTTCACGAAGGGAGTCAAAAGATTTAATTTGTTTCTGGGACAGGCAGGGAACAGGTGGTGTTCGATTTGATAGTTTAATCCTAGGTATAGAAAATCAGTAAACCTACTGGGCGCTATGTTTCGCGCGGTCACAATCTGTTGCTCCAGGAAGGAAAGCTTAGCATCGGCAGCTATCATCGGCATACCTTTGTGATTGGGGGCAAATACATTGGACATATAAAACCCTGCAGTGAAGTTGGCAATGATGGTAAAAAGGAGTGCCTTCAATGGCGCAAAAACTATAAAGGGTCCTACAAACCACAGCAGAATCCCCATCACAAATACAAAACCCGTGGCTAACTTCTCCGCTCTCATATCACGCAGGTAATATGCCAGAGAACCGATTCTATTGGTGAGAAACGCAAATGATCGGATTGGGTAGAAAAGATAGACCTGAAATTGTGTCAGGAATCGTGCGAGACCTTTTTGCTTCTCAAGCTGTTCTTGAGTGAAAGAGTGAAAAATGATCCCCGCATCCGGATCTACCTCTTCATTAGGATTGGCGTGATGACGATTATGTATAGATTTCCATTCATCAAATGCCATCACCGCAAACGCACTATAGAAATTCCCGACCAAATCGTTGATGCGTGTGGAGGAAGCAACGGCTCTGTGACCGGCATCATGCATGAGTCCCCCAAATTGAACAGTAAAAAATCCCGCGGCGGCTGCACTCAGGACGAGTAAGAGTGGATTTCCCAAAATTGCAAATGCGACCAGACTTGCGACAAATCCCAGCGTGACACATGATGTCAAAATCGTGTAAAAACCATATGAACGCCTTAAAATACCCGCTTGTTCGACATCCCGTCTCAACTGCGCATATGCACGAGCACCGTCAAGTGGGGTAATTTTTGGCTTTGTGAGGACAAGTGTCTGAGGGATGGCTACTAACTTTTTACTCTTCATTTGTCACTTGGATTGTACGCGAATTCCAAAGCCCTGTACAGAAGGAATTTACTACACGCGTGTATACACCGCGTGTAGTTTACTCCACTAATACTACCTCGACTTCATCCACTTTTCCAAATCCACAACCGCCGGGATCGGGGACGAAACTTCCATCGATAGCCTGTGCTTTAGCATGATCCTTGGCGTGGTAATGAGAAGCCTGCACATTTCCACTCATGCATTCCGATCCCTGCCCGGTTGTTAACTGGGTGAGAGCAATCATTTTCTCCCCGACTTTTATGGCTTTTGTTTTAGGCGTTGCTTCTGCTGGTATGCTAACCTGATTAATTGGTTGGTAAGTTTCATCACTGCCCTTTGTAGTTGTAGTTTGACTGCCCACAAACGTTACTAATCCAACAATAATTAACGCGGCAATTGTAATGATCCCAAAGGGACCTTTGGCAAATGCGGCAATTTTTGCCAAACCCCCTACTGTCGATTGACTCGCTTCTCCCTTTTGTTTCAGGTGTAGTTCTGCCTGAATACGCTTCACCTCTCCTTTGAGATCCTTCCAGGTTTTGAGAAGAAGTAATATTGCGCGTTTTCGCTCCTTCTCTTCTTTTGTATTCTCAGGAAGATGTTCAATCGTAAGTTCGACAATTCTACCTTTTTGTAATTTTTCAACCTCGGCTAATCGTTTCGAGACAAAAGAAAGGTTCTGATCTACTCTTGTATCGATACCTTTGAGAAGCTCACGTATCAATTCAAACCTCTCACGCGTAGTGGAATCAGCATTGAGTAATTTGAATGCTGCTTCAAGTTTCTTTTGTGTATTCATGGCCGTAGTGTATCAAATACGTACCATTTTCGCATTAATCTCAATGTTGACACAGAAGTGGCGCTCCGTCGCAGGCTGTGCCATCGCCGTCACCATCTCTTGCAGTACATCCACAATTTTTGAGTTGAAATTGCGCTTCCTCACAGGAGGAAATACGACTGCATGCCTTGTTACAATCACAGGTAAAACCGCTCCCTGTTATTCCCAACGTGTTTGTGGTTGATACCGCCTCACATGCGCTTCCCCACAGCCCCTTTTGTTCATCTCTGGCTAATCTTTGGGCGTCAACAAAGAGACTCTGATATTTCACGTCGGGTGGGTAGGAGCTGGAATGAGCATACCCTTCGCGAACCAGAAATTCATTCACCAATACATTATTAATATATACATACCGAAGTAATCTCCCAAATTTATCTGTTTCTGAAACATCTTTCTCAAGTCCCACACTCTTTCCTTCCACAAGTTCTCTGTTTTTCTCATAAGCCTGCCTCCCAAAACACTCTACGCTTCGTCTGGGATCACTGGTCTCTGGAGTATCGATCCCGATGTATCGAACCCGCCTACCATCAGAAAGCTCGATAGTATCTCCATCAATTACACGAGAAATTGTGACTGTCTCCAAATCTGAAACAGTCTCAGTCGCGACTGATACAATAGTTGATTGAACAAATAACCTCAAGGTTGGAGAGGGGTTGAGAATCTGGGATACACTCGGTCGTATTCCGGGACTTTCGATTGATTTTTCTTTGCGTATTGATAAACCGGTAAGAAATGAAAGAATTGAAGCGCTGATGACAATAAAAATTACATTCCTTTTGAATACTCCCATGCACACTGATTATAGCAATATCGAATAGGGCAAACTCGAAAATAACTATTACACTCTGTTATTTTCGATTCGCCACAAAGGGCCGTAATCCCGATGTCATCGGGAACGAGCCCTTAGTGCTTTATTGCAGTTTTAACTTTATTGACTACAACAAATAGCGTAAGAAAAAGAATTGTTACTCCTGAAATTGTAGCACCAATTGTAAAAGACAATGGTTCAAACGAAAATATGACTGTATGTTTTCCCTTTGGGACGACAATTGCTCGGAATGCAAAATCTGCGCGATAAATCTTGGAAGGCTTCGCGTCAACGGTGGCTTTCCAACCCGGATAATAAGTATCAGATAAAAAAAGAATTCTATCGACATCCGTATCCACTTCTAAGTCGACACGAAGTGGTTTATATATCTCCAAAGACACCGTGGCTTTCCCTTCAGTGACTCCGTCTGTAGTTGATGATATATCAGAGGGTTCCTCCTCCAGAATGACCGTTTTGCGCAAATCGTTTTTTTGATCAAATATCTGATCTATGATTTTCTGGGGATCTTTTTCGACTATATACCCATCTGCAAAAAAAGCCCGTGGATACGCACGAGTATTTTCATATGCGTGCCAACCTTCTTGTTTCCATAAAGGAGTAAACGTATCTTGTGGAAAAAGAGAGTCAAGCACTTCGGGATTCTCGTATTCTTTCTCATAATTATACACGCGTGTCACTCCCAGCAAAGACATTAGTGTATGCACCCGAGGGTCCTTTATGACGCCGTAATTATCTGAATATTCAGACAGACTTACTTCAATACGGGCAATTGTATCGGTATATTTTCCATTGTTTTTGGCTGCATACACGAGCTGTCCATATCTTTTGGGAAATACTGGGTCTATACCATCAGGAGAGTACACGTGTTTTTCCAGTCCCACATCGCCTACGATCGGCAGTCCAAAACTAAGAAATCTATCTGCCATATTCTGATGAGTTTGAATATCGGTAAAGATGAAATGATCAGGATAGAGAAATTCTCTCTTTCCCACAACCACATATTTATTGAGAAAATATAATTGTCCCACACCCAATAAAAATACAATAATTACAACAGCAACGCGCTGTTTTTTCCGCATGATTGTAAGTGGTATGAGAGAAAGCACCATAGACAAGGGAAGAAGTATATTTCGGAGACTTGTTTTTGCATTTTCCGCCGTGAGATAGAAATGAGGATTTATGATCAAACTTATAGATCGAACCCATGTATTTTCGTTTTTTGTAACTACCGACAAATGATAAAACGCTACAATAAATATGAGCACTAACGCCAGTAAAATGGCAGTACTCTGTAGAATCCGTCGGCTCTTTTTTGTGTCATGCTCCAACCAATAGGAGAAGCCAAAGGCTGATAAGATAGCAAGACCAGTTGAAGCTACAAAAAATACTCTACTGGGAGTAAAGGTATTTACCAGTAAAATTGGCAACCGATAAAACCAATCGGTAACTGGTGATTTAACTCCAAGAAGAATTGAAAATAGACTCACCCACGAGAAAAATAGAACGATTTTGTTTGTGCGATACTTTATAAACGCCAACACGGCAAAAACGAGAGGGATTATACCAATATAAAAAATGCTTTCGTGATAGAATCCTTGACCAAAATAGTTATATGTAGCCGGGTTACCAAAAATATCAGGAGCCAATACACGAATATAATAGCGAAGCGGTAATAAATAGGTTTCCAGTACCGACTCTATGGAGGATGAGCTGCGTGCGGATTCATAAAACGCTTCTATGGAAGGTATGATTTGAATAGCACTCAGCAGTAAACTCACAAGATATGCACACGTAAACAAAAAAAGTGAGTATTTTCTCATATGTCTTTTTGCTTTTATCCTGTATACGCCGTATAAAAAGGTAACTAGAAAAATATAAAATGACACCTGTAAAAATCCGGCAAATATACATATTGCCAATGCGAAAACCAGGAGAATGAAATTTTTACGGGAGGCAGTTGTGATCAATTTTTCTGCTGCATACAAAGTAAGAGGAAACCAGAGTGCAGCTTGCCCAACCACCGCATTTTCCTGTGACCAGACAAGGATAAATCCCGAAAAACCAAAGGCCAGGGCTCCCAGAAATGCGGCTGATTTCTGAAAGATAAAAAGACGCAAGTAGAGATACATAAAAAGGGTTCCCAAAAGGGGCTGAATAATCACTAATAAACTCCATGCACTGATCTGGGGAAGAAAAAAATAGATAATATTCAAAGGATAAAATACAGCGGATTGAAAATTAGCCAATATCGGACTACCTGAAAAATTAAAAGGATTCCACAAGGGTAATTCTCTATTTGCAAATGATTCATTTATAAACGTCCTGTAGGGATAAAACATCCGTATGTTATCGTTGCCTCCGATCGGTTTATTGGGGATACCATTGGGATATCCCTCATAGGTATGGGTCGTCCAGGGAGAATAAAATGTGGCTAAAAAGTGAGAAGAGAAAGCGATTTGATTATGGAAAATTACGTCTCGGTAAATGAATCCGATGCCCAAAAAGAGAATGAAAATAGCAATAAATTCACCTTTTTTTATGACCATTGATGGCGAGATTGTAGCACAAATAACATATAATACAGATACATGAAGCAACGGGAAGCTCTTGAGATTATGAAAATGGGCTACAATGTCTTTCTCACGGGAGAAGCAGGAACGGGGAAAACCCACGTCTTACATCAATACATCAAGACCCTCAAAAACAAACGCATACCTATTGCAATTACTGCCTCCACCGGTATTGCTGCAACTCATCTGGAGGGGGTGACAATTGACGCATGGAGCGGATTGGGCATAAGAGACGTTGTGACAGATCGAGATCTCTCTGAAATTTCACATAAATATCATCTGAAAAACCGCCTTCTCAAAACAAAAGTTTTGATTATTGACGAAATTTCCATGATACACGGTCACCGATTTGATGCCATCGATAAGATTCTTCGATTTGTGAGAAAAAGCGATCTACCATTTGGCGGAATACAAGTTGTTCTCTCGGGTGACCTCTTCCAACTTCCACCAGTTTCACACGATAGAAACAACATTGATTTCATATTTAGATCTCGTGCTTGGGATGAGTTGGGTCTGCGGATTTGTTATTTATATGAAGCGAAACGCCAGTCAGATCGGGAGTTTTTGAAAGTCCTCAATGATATTCGACATAATCAAGTCAACCAATCGACTTACGATATCCTCTCTCAAACGAAAAACCATAATTATTCAGATTCATTCACACCAACCAAGCTCTATACACACAACGTGGATGTGGATGCACTCAACAAACCTGAGCTGGACAAAATCAAAAGTGAATCACATTTTTTTCATATGAGTACACTAGGCAAAGACACTGTGGTTGACGCACTGAAACGGACGTGTCTTGCTCCGGAAATACTTGAATTAAAAAAAGGCGCCGCCGTGATGTTTGTGAAAAACAATTACGACAAAGGATATGTGAACGGAACTCTAGGCAAAGTAGTCGGATTCGATAGAAATAACGATCCTACGGTCGAAACAGTCACACACAAGAAAATCACGGTAGAACCAGCTACGTGGACTATATCTGAAGATGAGAAAATAATCGCCCAAATCACCCAACATCCATTGCGCCTGGCGTGGGCGATCACTGTGCACAAAAGCCAGGGTATGACACTGGATGCAGCAGAGATTGATCTTTCTAAATCATTTGTGGAGGGTATGGGGTATGTCGCGCTTTCACGAGTGAGGTCGCTTACCGGTCTTAAGCTTCTGGGTCTCAATGATATGGCTCTTCGGGTCAATCCGCAGATTAGTGCAATCGATGAAGGTCTCAGACGTACATCAGATGAAATTGAAAGTAACTACAAAAAACTTGGGATTATCAGACGGTGGAAGAAAAAGTACAACTTCATGTACCGGCTCACTTCCTAACATTATTAATTCACGCTTCCATTGTGTATCAATCAAATATAAATTTTACGCCGACCAGAAATATAGCAATTAACACCACTTTGCGAAATACTTCGTAGGGGAAACGCTTCACAATTTGTTTTCCGATGTATGATCCGGTAAGGGCCAGGATAAACAATACCGGCAAATACCAATAAAATGCACTATCAAGAAAGCCTTGACGAAGATAGATGGGAATCCTTGTCGCATCAACGGCAAGGGCAATTGCTGCGGCTGTAGCAATGTATGTATCTTTAGGCAACCCAAATCCCGTCAAAAATGCACCCCGCAGTGCACCACCCGTGCCGATGAGACCTGCCAAAAACCCTGATACGCTACCGCCAATTACCATTCCGGCAGCCAACGCTTTTATGCGAAAATTTTCTTTGTACAATGAGAAAATTGCGTATATGGCAAGAAATAATCCGAGGATACGTTTCAGTGTATCCTGCGGGACGTATGACACGAGTATTGCACCGACCAGTGTTGCAACTACGCTGGGAACTCCAAACTGAAAAAGTATTTTTCTATCCAACCCTTTTTTGAAAAAGCTCATCCTGCCAATGTTGCCAACTATGTGAAAAAACGCAACGAGCACAAGTGACGTCCTGAAGTCAAAAAAAAGAAGCGACAAAGGCAGAAGTATTGTGGAGGACCCAAATCCCGCCATAGTTCCAATAATCTCAGCAAAAAACGCTGAGATAAAAAACAGCATCTCCATGGTTTCGCAAGTTACTTCGTCTCAAATTCCAAATGTTTGATATACCAAGCGGCTAACTTTCTGTGAAGACTCCTCCCGATCGGTCGGGAGGCTTCTTTAAGGTAGAGTCTGAAACCCCGTACCGACCAGTCAGACTGGTCTGGTACTGGGGTAATTCTCCGTCCATATAAGTACATTTGAAATTCTTTTGATCATAATCGTTACTTTTCGTAATCTGTTTAATTCTAAGTTATATACGATGAAATAGCTTGGTTGAGAGTATCTCTCCCTGATTTTTGTTTTGAGGAGTATGGTATGACAACTGAATTTTTATATTCGTTTCTAATGAGAGTAAGTTGGTTTTCTCTCTGACTTAGTGGTACGTTGTCTATTTTGTTGGCAACGATAACATGGTCTATATGTTTTTCGCGAAGAGTTTTTATCATATCAGCATCAAAAGCGGTGACACCCACTTTCGCATCGATAATCAGCACGACAAGTCTATTTTTCACCTCGCTATACAGAAGATACCACAAAATCATCTTTGCAAGTTTTTCCCGCTTTTCCCAAGAGTGTTTCGCATATCCATATCCGGGGAAATCCACAAAATACTCTTTGGCATTTATGAGGAAAAAATCCATACGTATCGTTTTGCCGGGACTTGAACTGGATCTGGCCAGAGTATCCATGCCGGTAAGTGAATTGATAAGTGAGGATTTGCCTACGTTTGACCTACCCATAAAGGCAACCTGAAATTTCCCGTCGTAGAGGATATCATCGGTTCCTATAATTCCCTTGATAAACTTCGCCGAAACTATCTTCATGTAC
>Ga0213870_1001387_pt1 | contig 10899 bp, 14 predicted proteins | sample WICALVC2017_Meta_FD_160119 | JGI IMG/M metagenome (GOLD analysis project Ga0213870, IMG submission 160119) | Freshwater microbial communities from subterranean cave lake in Wind Cave National Park, South Dakota, United States - WICALVC2017 | ecosystem: Environmental > Aquatic > Deep subsurface >... | reverse complement strand
CGGGTTTACCCTGAGGTAACGAACCTTGAGGCTGGAGGATTTATACCCAGCGTCTGCCTTTGAAGTAAGCCAGCATGATAAGCACGATTGAAACCATCATTGCACTTATAATCACCAAGGCGAGTTCATGCTCGGCAAACGGCAGAAAGGCCAGGTTCATTCCATAGATCCCCGCCAGAAGATTGAGAGGAAGCATGACGACAGAGATGATGGTAAGAATTTTGATCGTTTCGTTGGTACGAAAACTGATAAAGCCTTCAAAAGTTGTGGAAAGGTTGTCGGTGAGCTCTTGTATATCCTCAAGTCGATCCCAGATTTTTTTCAGATGGTCGGTTATATTGGAAAAATAAGTGAGAAGATTTTTGTCCATCAGTTTGTGTTTGGATTCCTCGATTCGAGCAAATGAGTTCAGTTCTGGCTTGATAAGCGTTTTTGCAAAGATGATGTTTCGACGAAGAAATGAAATCTGCTCGGCCACGTTGTGCGCCTGACTGGAGAAAACTTCTTGGTCGATAATTTCAATGCCTTGTTCGAATCGCTCAAGAACGGGGAAAATGCTATCCACAAGAGTATCTATAAGTTGGTACAAAAGATACCCGGGACCCTGTAAAAAGAGCTCTTTACGGATTCTTCTGGATTTTTCCAATTTATCCAGCAGTTGGTCTACGGCAGGCATGGCCGAATCCAATACGACGATGACCTCATGGTCGGTGAGGAAGAAATCAACCTCTTTTGAGATGATTTTCCCCGATTTGACAAAAATTTCCGGGATATGAATGACCATGAATATATAATGCTCTTCCTCATCAATTTTGGGCCGTTGGACGGCAGAGGTGATATCTTCCAAATGCACAGGATGGAAACTGTAATGGCTGCGAAGATAGGAAACTTCTTCTTCACTCGGATTGGTGATGATCGTGAGTTTAGTAGGTCCATGCTCAATCACCTTTATATCTGATTTTACGTGGTGAGGAGGGGGAGTAGGCTTCCCAAAAAGTTGCACCCGGGAGAGAGGATTAGGAGGATTGGCAAAAAGCTTCAGAAAAAGTTTATGATCGATCATAGAATCATTCTAGTCCCGTTGTTTGGGAAAGGTCAAGGTATGGCTTGTGGTTTGAGCAAAGATTTTGTATTATTATCACTTAAGTCACTTAAGTTACCTAAGTGACTTAAGTGTTTATGACCTACAATCTCTCCACACTTGAGAACGGCCTTAGAGTCCTGACCATTCCGGTTCCTGCTTCTGAATCTGTGACTGTTCTCATCCTGGTGGGTGCGGGTTCCCGCTATGAAGAGAAAAAAATAAACGGCATCTCGCACTTTTTGGAGCACATGGCCTTTAAGGGTACCCAAAAACGGCCAACGGCTCTTGCTATTGCCTCAACCATTGATGGCATTGGCGCCGAGTTTAATGCGTTTACGAGCAAAGACCATACTGGTTACTATATCAAAGCCGCTAAAAAGCATCTCCCTCTTCTACTTGATGTTCTTTCAGACATGCTGCTTCATTCCAAATTTGATCCCCAAGAGATTGAAAAAGAGAAAGGAGTAATCATCGAGGAGATCAACATGTATGAGGATACGCCAATGCGCAAAGTGGGCGATCTGTATGAGAATCTTTTGTACGGTGATACCAAGCTAGGGCGTGATATTGCCGGCCGCAAAGAAGTCATTAAAGCAGTGACACGTGAGGATTTTCTTTCTTACATCGATCGCTTCTATGGGCCTGGCAATACTATTGTGGCCGTATCAGGAGGAATAGACGATGAATCCTCAAAATCCAAAATCCAATCCGCCAGCTGGCGGACAAATCAAATCCCTGCCTCGCTGGCAGGCAGGCAAAATCCAAACTCCCAATTAATGAAACTTATCCGAGAATTATTAGGAGGCTGGAAACGAAAGTCAATTGTAGAGCTGGAAAAGATGAGGGATGAGCAAAAGGATCAGGCCACTCTGGTAAAATATAAAGACACGCAGCAAGCACATCTTTCAGTCGGGGTCAGAAGTTACAATCTCACCAATCCCAATCGGTATGCACTAGGCGTTATGACCAATATTTTGGGTGGTGGCATGTCATCGCGGCTTTTTATCGAGGTGCGGGAGAAGAGGGGATTAGCTTATTACGTACGATCATCCAATGAGATGTATACCGATATAGGCAATTTCGTGACGCAAGCAGGAGTCGATGTAGCTCGTATCGATGATGCTATCAAAGTGATACTTTCACAGTTTAAACGTATCAGTGAACATCCGGTGACAGATGAGGAGCTCACTCGTGCCAAGGAAAATCTGAAAGGAAGACTCACGCTTGAGCTTGAAGATAGTAGAAGTGTGGCATCACTTCTGGCTACAGCGCAGCTTCTTGAAGGTCAGGTACGAACTCCCGAGGAAATCCTTGCCCACGTGGATGCAGTTACAATGCTTGATGTGCAGAAAGTCGCCCGCGAAATCTTTGTGGAAAACCATCTCAACCTTGCAGTGATCGGACCGTATAAGGAAGAGGGGAGATTCAAGAAAATTCTCAAATTTTCTTGAGATAAAATATTAAAAATAAAATATCAAATATACATATCAAATATTAAATATTTTATAAATATTTGATTTTTACTATGTATTTTTTATCTTTGATTTTTGATATTTAATATGGAAAGGACGATAGTCCTGATTAAACCCGACGCGGTAAAAAAAGGAGTCATCGGCAGAATCATCACCCGATTTGAGCAAGAAGGTTTTACTCTGATTGCTGCCAAGTTCATGCGGCTTCCTGACGATCTTCTCGATGACTGGTATGCCCATCACAGAGAAAAGCCCTTTTTCCCGGAACTAAAAGCCTTTATGACTTCTACTCCCATCATGGCGATGCTCTGGGAAGGGAAAGATGCAATTGCCAGTGTACGGGAGTTGTGTGGTCCCACAGATAGCACAAAGGCTCCTAAGGGTACAATTCGTGGAGATTTTGGGATTGATATCCAGAGAAATGCGATTCACGCATCTGAGGATGCCCACGCCGCTTCCAAAGAACTCGACCTCATGTTTCTTCCCCACGAAATCCACAACTGGCGACGATAGTCACATTTTTGCAAGTTTTTCCAGAAGTTTTCGATTTTTCTTCATAAAGTCATCCAACCATGCTTTAAATTCAGGATCCCGTTCTTCAAGAGTGAGATGCTTTTTAGATTTTTTCTGATTTAAAGCAATGTTTTTACGTTTCATACACATTCATTATACACATTAAAGATCATAGAAATCCACGAGTGGCGGGTAGAAGATAAATTTGACTCGATGGTGTATAATGCATAAATAATCTTAACCATGAGACGAATTTTTGTTACATTCTTTAGCATTCTCATCACAGCATTTCTAGTACAGTCTGCGCATGCAGAAAACTCCCGAAAAGAATTCCGTCTACCTCCACAAGCCAAACCTATATCAGAAAACGTCTACCTATTGGGTCAAGCCATGGAAGATGGACAGAAGGTGGAAGGCGTGGCAATCCTCCATCCCAAAAAGGGTAACGCCAAGCCAGGGGTAGGAGCAGCCGGAAAACCTCCCACAGCCTGCTACGGTTACATTGCCAATGGTGCCCGCTGGAGGACGACAGAAAATTACCTCGTTGACCCCACCAATTCACGTGGTATGGATGTGGGGGGTGTACAAAACGCCATTGCTACTGGTTTCTCTACCTGGGATGATCAGGTAACCTTTGATATCTTTGGAAGTGAAGTTTCCGGCACCGTGGATGGTGTGGATACCACTGCAACAGATGGGAAAAATGAGATCATGTTTGGTAATATCGCCGAGGCCAATGCGATTGGTGTAACAGTGGTGTGGTATACCATTGGTTCTCCCAAAACGCGTCAAATTGTCGAGTACGACCAGATGTACGATGACGTCGACTACGATTGGTCGTTAGGGGATCCCGCAGATCCCACTAAGATGGATTTCCTCAACATTGTTACTCATGAAGACGGCCATGCTGCCGGTATGGCAGATCTCTATGATACAGTGTGTTCTGAGGAAACCGAATATGGCTACGGTACTGAAGGTGAAACGAAGAAACGCGACCTCCACACCGGTGACATCGAAGGCATAAAGAAACTCTACAGATAAACAGCAATTTACCCCACGAAATCCACGAGTGGCGACAGTAGCCCTCTTGACGGGAAACAAATGGACGGCGTAGACTGGAAGAAGAATGCCAAAGTCAAGAAGAAAAAAGACCCTTACACAAGTCTTACACCACAAAGCCCGTGCCGTGGGCTTCTGGCATATATTTCTGGCAGTTCTTATCGTCTGCGCCTACTTCGTGATAGGGTACCTACTGGGCTACAAACTCCGTTTCCACTAAATTTCACTAATATACAAGAATATACACATACTAAAAATTTTTGTACATTTTCTGCTCGAGCAGAATTTGTACAATAAATTTATTAAACCTATGCTTAGGCGATAAAGAAATAGTTTATGCTACAATGGGCCATGGCAATACCTTTTGCCCTTGTTGCACTTGTCGGTTGGGGAGTGGGGGATGTTTTTATCACCATAGCCTCACGAAAAATTGGAAATGGGTTGACGACATTTTGGTGGCTTACCTTTAATTTGATTCTCAGTCTTCTCTACCTACCATTTGCCCCTCCAATTACCAACTGGGGTATGGTTGCTCTTGCATTAGTAATGGGACTGGTGGGTGTCGTGAGTGTCCTTTGGTACTTCCGCGCTCTGGAGATTGGTAACGCTTCACTAGTTGGTACTATTGCCGGGTCTTTTGCGATGATCACCGTGCCGTTGTCGGTGATTTTGTTTGGCGAACAACTCGTCCCGCAGCAAATTGTGGGGATTATCCTTATTCTTTTCGGATTAGTGATGGCAACCCTCAAGAAAGAGGCCATCAAAGAGATCAAAACTGGCAAAGTATTCTCTGATCCTGGCGTAGGATTGGCACTTGTCGTCATGCTCATTTGGGGGGTGTATTGGACCCTCATTCGTATACCGGTAGAAACATTGGGCTGGTATTGGGCTGGAATACCGACATATTTCTATTTCATGTTGTTGCCTATTATTGGCGTTGTGAAAGGTAATCTTTTACAACCGCTTCGTAAAAAAGGTGCACTTCCCACCCTTATTATTGCGACATTGCTTACGTTATGGGGTAACTACTCTTTCAATATAGGCATCACGTATGGCTATTCCTCACTTGTTGCTCCCGTGGCTGGGGCAAGTCCGGTACTTTTTGTAATCCTCTCACGATTCGTATTCCGCGATAAACTTACGACGCAGCAAAAAGTAGGTATTGTTGCTACCCTTTCCGGTATCATCCTCATCGCATTTTCCTCCAGTAGTTAAACGAATATATGCTATTCTGTTCTCGACCGAGAAATGATTAGTATATATTTATTTGGATATTCTGATTAACCCAAATCGATCCATTCATCACAGCCATACGCGGCCGCATAAATCTGTGATGATTAGTAAGTATACACATAAGTCTCAATATACTGTACCTTTACTTACTTGGTTGTAGCGGTTACAATCATACTATGAGATTTTTCAAATTTACCGTTGTATTTTCGCCTGAAAAGGGAGAAGATATATATAATGTTTTAGTTCCCGCACTCCCCGAAATTGCTACCTGTGGCGATTCTATCCAGGAGGCACGATTTATGGCACAAGATGCGCTCGAACTGGTCGTTTTATCCCGTCTCGAAGAAGGTGAAGAGATTCCAGTAGACAAAAAACCTACAAGAATTCCTAAAGGTGCAAAGGTAGAAGAGATTGTTGTAGCAGTTGATCATCGGGTGACAGCTACTCCTGCATCACATGTCAAACATGCCCTCTTTCAAACCGCGTGAAGTAGTAGAGATTCTATTTACTGCGGGATTTGAAAAGATCCGTACCTCAGGCAGTCACATCCGCCTAAGACGTGGTAAATTCATTGTTACAGTGCCATTCCATAGTCGGGGGACAGTTCCTAAAGGAACGCTCGCAAGTATCATCAGACAATCGGGATTAACCAAGGAGTTTTTTTCTTCGCGGGGTAAACCAAGATGATTTAGGACTACCAGCCGACTATTTTCCTCCTACGCACATATTTCTCTGCAGAAATGATCGTACCTCACTACGAACCTTCTTCGAGCCGTGGGAGATTGCGCCGTGTCGGGAGAAACGCGGTCTTTCACCACTACATCATTTCTAGTCGGGTCATCCACTTCTTCGCTTTTGTATACCCATCTTACTCCGGTCCCGATTTAATCGGGAGCGGATTAGATGGGTATATACTGAAAAAATCAGGTGCAAACCTGAGTTTTTGTAGTATAAGCGTCTTTTGGATCTCCCCACCAGATATTCATCACTTTTCCAACCGGATCAAGTAGTATTTTCACTTTGGCCATAGTTTTTCACCTTTGTGTTTCACCTTTGACGTTTGGTAACAGGTGACGACGAATCCATCACCGTTGAGATATTTTACTACATCAAATAGGGGAATTCTGCAAGGCCTCGCCTTGCGAAGCTAAATTGACAAAATTATGCTATAGCATAGATTTGTCAACAAATTCTACACCTCCACAAAGCTTTCATTATATTGGAGTGTGTAGAGGTGTATACTTACCGTAATGGTCATTAAATCTCCTTCAATAAAGACAAACCTGTATCCGAAGTTACCTACTTGTCTTACCACAGTTACGCCAATTTCCAAATGTATCGCTGTAATTCTGTTTATCGTACTTCCTTTTGTTGGTTTCTATCTCGGTATTTCCTATCAGAAGCGGTTAACTACATCTGGAAATGTTAACCCAGCCGCGGATGGTAATTCCCGGGTCACACCTTTACCAGTGACTGATACACCAGCATACATTCCACCATATGTGTACAACTCAACGCTCTATTTTCTGAGAAATGACACACTTTACCGGTTATATCCCCTTAATTCTGAACCGACCGTATATATGGATACCGTGGATACGTATTCATTTTCTCCTGATAAGAAAAGAATCGCCTACATCAAATACTACGGTCCGGAGATCGACAACAGTGTCTACGTCAAGAATCTGGTGACCAACAAGCTACTGACGATCAAAAGCGACGAGTGGGGTGACAATCGTGCCGTGAATTGGTCTCCCTTGGGGACACTCCTACTTGTGGATGCCGGAACGGGACCAGAGGGATCATTGACTGTATATGACTATATATCGGGAAAGAAATTGAGCTCCTTCGGTGATGGAAAGTACGAGTGGCAAAATGAAAGAGCTATTGTGATGTCACAAAGGACCGTGGTTGAGCCTGGCCGGCCATGGGGCGGGGGAGAAGGATACAGTCTGGCAAGAGTCGATGTCACCACTGGCATTTCAGAAACGCTCATGAAATCCGATGCGCTTCACGACTACCGCGTAATGAAAATTGACGAAGCGTGCGTATACTATGTGAGAGAACAGGTTCAAGATCCCAACGATTGGGGTGAAACTTCAAAAACTGTTTCCCAATATTTCTGTTACGATTTTAAAACCAAGACTTCCAAAGCCGTGTCAGGTACTGATTCACAACCTGATGCGTACCTGCTTCGTACAAAAGTAGAGAACGCGTTCCCTGAGTTTGGTGAAATCAACAAAAACGAAATCCTTCATATAGTCGCGCATCCTCTTTATCCCAACTGGATTATCATGGAGATCTATCACGGCGAGTCCGTATTCAACAGCGACATTGTTATCTTTAATCTGGATTCACCCAAAGAAACCTACCGCAAAATTGCTACCGGAGCACAAATCACCTGGTTCTAAAGTTTAAGCTACCTTACTTAAATCCCCGATCGTAAGATCGAGGGATGGAGTTATCCCTGCGAAGCAGGGCAAACTTGTAAAGTTTGAAATAAGCTAAAACCCCGACCGTAAGGTCGTGGGAAGTTTATAAATTTCACACTTGCTCACCTTTCAATAATTTATCGTAATTAAAAGTTATTCACTCTAAAATCTCAACCAACAGCCCATTTCTCCATTTAGTAAGTATACCCATCTTTATTGACCGATAATTTTCAAATCGTTCCTAATTTGAGGTATTGACTGATGTCATAAATATATACTAGTATAATAATAAATATGGATTTTTGAAAGGCGGTGAGAATTATAAATAATAAAAATATTCTTACAAAGGGCGTTGCGAGTGTAGGATTACAATTAGCAGTACTGGGTGTTGTTGCCTTGTTTACCTTTGTCGTAGGTCAAAGAACTGCATATACAAATCTAAATAGAACGTCTACCCTGGGTATATCCAACTTACCCAACTTACCCACAGATGGCAATCTTGACTTCTCAAAATTTGTTCAGCCAGGAAGTAACTTTGCCAACTGGAGAGACTTTTCGGAACTCCTGACACAAGCTGGCATTGATCCTGCCGAGTTGGGGTCAAGAATAGAAGCAGTGAGAAGCTGCGCCGAGTCTTCACTGGGTACGGTCGCATCGACAAATCTACCGCTCAGTGGTGCTGACTTGCAAACTAGCCTTGGTACTATCATGACCAGCCGAGCAATAGGAATCGATGCCAGAAAGGTAGCCGAGGATTGTGTCCGACAACAACTACCGCCTGAAATTCTCAACATGATTGGTACAGGCCCGCTGAATGCCGAAATGCGTAAAATAGCAGGTAAAGTAAAAAGCTGTGCTATGCAATGTATGACAACTCTTAAAAACCAGGCAAATAAAGGTATAGGAGATTTCCAAAACCTTACACCAGCGCAAGTACAAGAAGAGCTTAAAAATCAGGTTCAAGCCTGCGTTGAGGTAACTTGTGGTGACTTGGCTATTCCTGAAGGAGTCTTAGGCAAAATAGAATCAGGATTGTCAAAATGGCAACAGAGGGCTCAATCTGAATCTGCCGCACAAGGAATTGAAACCACGCCAGAGGGAATTGGAGGCTTTTTGCAAAGAGTTCTTGGAGGCTTAAATTTAAAGCCAGGGAATTGATAGTTTTAATCGGCCTTCGCGGAAATCCGATGGGTTTTTAAACCTCGCGGAGGGATAGCGATTTGCGCTTCGGACGGATTTGCGCTTCGGACGAAGCGCATTATTAAGATTCCCCGACCGTAAGGTCGAGGGAGGTTCAATGGACGAATGAACGTAGAGAAATTTTAGCGGGCTCAAACTGTTCGATGTTTTCTGAAGCATCCAAGATTTCTATACCCAACACTTTGCCGGATTTCGTGACATCCACCATGATAGAATCGGTAATCTTTTTGGTCTTGCTGTAGGTACCTTTCCCCATAGTGATATATAAAGCATCAGTTTTTTTGTCGTAATTGATTTTCATTTTCGCCTTCCAAATAATATTGGGTGATAATGGTAATATTTGTATCTTCCGTTATAGTTATTACCTCCAGAATTGTATCACCAAACAACCTGCGTCTCAACATCCTCCCGCGAAAGCTGGGAATAGTTTCATCTGGACTTTTAACAGTTAATAGGACGCGATGCCGAGGAATTTTTCTTTTATGAAGAGTGGTAAGAGCATGAGGACTAAAACGTATCACTTCTACATGATAGCAAAAATTTCAGGACGGGTCGTACACAAAGGTGTTGGGGTGGAAGTTGGTTAATTTTTGTACATTTTCTGCCCGAGCAGAATTTGTACAAAATAAAGAGATTCAGATTGAGGGATGGGGCAAGTCCCATCCTTTTTGTCATTCTCTCCCGTTTTGTTTTCTGCGATAAACTCACCCGGCAGCAAAAGGTAGGCTGCTGCAACTGGATATGCAATTGCCCGGATGGGCGTGGGGCATGCTGGACCTCTTGAGCAAACTTCGCATGGAATTCTTTATGCAGCCCACACGTTTTCAGGATATATTGCACCTGCTTATCAAACGATCACCGGTGTATTAGCCAAGATTGGAACATTTATAGGGATGAGACATCGTAAATAAGTTATGTTACAGGATCCTCGAATAATCATTGCTCGCGTACTTACGATCATTGGCTATACAGGCCACAAGAAAGCCTTTTCCGAGCGTTTTGTGGGACTTATTCTTGATCAGGCATTCCTTACAATAATGGTGAGATTATCAAATAAGAAAAAATTGGCATTGAGAGAGAAACTTTCAGGGGAAAACGATAAAGAAAGAATAAGTATTATTATCAAAAAATATGTTGATCAAACAATATACAATCATGCAGTAGAGGAGGCAACGACAAAGTTATTTACCGATTATGTAAACACTATCCTCCCCACACTTCGCTTGGAAGAAGAAAAGAAGCTTTTTGCCTACCTCTCAACATTTGATCATTTTGTATCCACTAGATAGATTGTAAGAGTGGTGCCACTTTCTCCAGAGGTAACCCAATCACATTGGAGATAGAGCCTTCGATTTTGGTGATGAAATTTTGGGCAGAGGAAATGGCATATCCACCCGCAAATCTGGTATAGTCTGTGACTTTAAGATACCTTTTGATATCCTCATCCGTCATCGTGCGAAAAGTGACAAAGCTTCGCTCGATATCATCGAGAAGAATTTCTTTCCGAATTTGACTAATTGGACTAATTAGACCAATTTGAATGATATATGTACACGTCACAAAATCATGCGTCCGGCCAGAGAGAGTACGAAGAGTATGAAAGGCATCCTTATACGTGTGCGGTTTGCTGTAGAGCTTGCCATCCAAGATCGCATCGGAATCGGCAGAAACTATGAGCACGGTCATTAGAGATTGGTCATTAGTCATTTGTCTGATTGATTGGGTTATTGGGTTATTGGATGATTGGGTTATTTGTTTTGCTACTTCTTCCCCCTTCATCTTGGCTCGCAGTCGAATCGTCTCAACGGGAGATGCGCCTTCTATCTTATCTTCATCGAGACTGCTTGGGACTATTTCAAAAGGAATTTTGAGGTATTCCAATAGCCTTTTTCGACCAATTGATTGG
>Ga0213870_1001386_pt1 | contig 10899 bp, 13 predicted proteins | sample WICALVC2017_Meta_FD_160119 | JGI IMG/M metagenome (GOLD analysis project Ga0213870, IMG submission 160119) | Freshwater microbial communities from subterranean cave lake in Wind Cave National Park, South Dakota, United States - WICALVC2017 | ecosystem: Environmental > Aquatic > Deep subsurface >... | reverse complement strand
GACTTATATCTACCTTAAGTGGCACATCGAGAAGCACATTCTCTTTTTCACCAGCAAGCAAACCCAATGTTTTATCAGGATCTCCTTGTCTTGCGGCAATCTCTGCCATTTTTGATTCCTGTTGGCCTATTGGTTTTTCTGCTACAGCATGTCTAATCTCTACTTTGGGTGCCTCTATTTTTGGAACTTCAATTACCTCTGTCATTAATTATCCTTTCCCAGATGTCGCTTCTTTAAGCTCCTTATACGCTTCATCCACTTTCCCGCTACCAATGAGTTTCTCTACATGTTGTACCACGATGCTTCGGACTTTTTCGTCGTGTTCATTTATGACAGGCAAAACTGCTCTTGAGAGTTCAGAAAATTCATCATCAAGCGTTGGGGCAATCGCGTAGATTTGTTCAAGTGTCAGAGGAGGATAAAGTTTGTCAAGTACCATTCGCGCAATAGCTTGGGCGCGCTTCGCATCCATTTGGCCGCTTATAAGTTTTTCCTCCAAAATTTTTAGTATATCCTGCTCAATCTTCTTTCGATACTCTTCCGGATCCATGATTCCAGTCTATCCAATTAAAAAGGGAAAGACAAGGAGGATCTAATTGAACATTTATTATTTAACTTTATTTAAAACATTAAGAAAATCTATTGGTCTTACGATCTTTATCCCTCTAAAATCTCCTAAATCAAGAACGTGATGGTCGCCAGATACAATATAATCTGCATTCCCTTCTAAGGCAGTAGCCAAAACGACGTCATCGTCTGGATCATCTTTTATTATCCCTAATACTGGTAAGTTGTCTTCAACAAACACTGCTATTTTTTGAATTTGCTGGATTAATTGCGAAATTTCTTTATTTCCAGTTTGCTTTTGAAATTTTTCTCTATGTAAAACTTCTGTGAGTTCCTCAATCAAGGGTTGTGAGGTAATCAAGATAATTTTTTGTCTTAACCATAAATCAACTATCTTCTTTGGTTTCCCTAATTTAAACGCAATACCAGATACAAAAACATTAGTATCTATTACAACTCGTAACATGAATTATTGGAGGTGTCTTTGTTTCCTTACCTGTTGTACTGCCTCATTGGCAAGCTTCATTGCTTCATCTTCGGATATTCTTTTACCCCTTGCTCTAATTTTATTTATCAACTTAAAAGCTTTATCCCACTCTTCTTTAGGAATAAAGTTTGCAGGATTGTAATCCTTAACGCCTACAAGAACTGCTTGAGATTTGCCATTACGGGTAATAAGAATCCTCTTTTTTCCATATACTGCTTCATTGAGGATCTCGGAAAAATTTTCCCTAAACTGTTTGGCAGAAACTACTTGTGTCATAGATAAATATTACTACCAAGTTACTCTTGTGTCAATAGTGTACATAGTTGTTATTTCTGCAGGTGTCGCGTCAAAACGCGACTACCACGTTTGACGTGGTGTCAACGCAAACCACACCGCGAGGGGAATTAGCCTTGCAAGGTGAGACCTTGCGAAGCTCCTTGCGAAACTAGACCTTACGATGCTAATTTCAATTATTGCGAGCGTTGAAACAAAGGCCGTTAAGTTTTGCGAAGTGAGCGCATCAGGGGGAACCCGTGAATTCGGAGGGGGTGTTATCACCCGATAAGCGAACGAAGCAAAATAGGCCGACTTTCACTAGCTCGCGAGTTTTGGTACTTTTGCGACCAAAAGTACAAAGAAAGAAGAAATTGCTTCGTCTCCGTCAGATGACGGATCCTCCCAATGACAGTCTCGGAAACACGTACTTACTTCGTATTAAACCTATTCATCGCGGCTTCTAATCCAACTTCAAGTCCCATCTCGATTGCTTTTGCCCCTCGTTTTATAAGATCCTTGATCTTCCCCCGCTCCGCTCCTGTAAACATTCCCAAAACATAATCCTCAACGTTTTTCAACTTCTGATTTCCAACTTCTAACTTCTGACTTCCAACACCAATTCCAAGTCTAAATCTCCAAAATTTATCGCTTCCCAGCTTTTCCATTATTGATTCAACTCCATGATGGCCGGCAGTTCCGCCGCCAAACCTTATCTTCATATTGCCAAGTGGCAAATCTATGTCGTCGTGAATAACCCAAATGTCAGATATTGGGATATTAAGATATTGGGATATTAGGGAAACTGCCAAACCTGAGTTATTCATATAGGTTTTAGGTTTAGCAAGGATTACTTTCTCTAAAGCCCCATGTTGAGGCTGCCATTCAATCCGAACAATGTCGCTTTTAAACTTGATGGAATTATCCCAAAAAGTATTACGCACAGGCTCAAAGTCTTTCAAAAACTTCTCAACCACCATAAATCCTATATTATGACGGGTTCTTTCGTATTTTGCGCCAGGATTACCTAAACCAACTATTAATTTCATAAGTTACCGTTGTCATTCTGACGAAGGTCAGAATCTCGAGCGAAACGAGATCCTGAAACAAGTTCAGGATGACATAAGCGCAACCACTTCCTCATCCTCAACCTGAGGAAAGTCCTTATAGAATTGTCCCACCGCATAAAAATTCGGAGCTATCTCCAACGTAATAACCTTATCAAAATATTTCTTCATATTATTAAATGTGTCTTTCGCAATTACAGGAGTAGCTAGCATTATTGATTTTGCTCCAACTTTTTTCAAAAACATATTAGTACAAAGAACAGTTGTCCCTGTTGCTACGCCATCATCAACAACTATAACTTTTTTATTTGTAAAGTCAAGAGGCTTTTTTTGTCGATTTATTGTGTCTTCTAATTTCTTAAGCTCAAAAGATTTCTCTTTAACAATTGAAGATTTGTATTCTTTGTCTATCCCAAGACGTTTTATCAAATCCTCATCCCAATAGATTGTATTTTTTGGGCTTGCCTCGCCGACAGGCGGGCCCAAAGCTCCGATTGCTAGCTCTTTTTCATTTGGCGCTCCTAATTTCCTGATTACCAAAGGCGCCAAAGGCAAATGAAAATAATCCGCAATGACTCTGCCCAAAACTATTCCGCCCCGCAGAATCGCAACTATTACGAAATCTCTATATTTTATTTGTTTTTCGATTTCCAAAGCTAGCTGTCGGCCTGCTTCTTCACGATTCTCAAACATAAAACACCAAAATTGCTAAATTGTTACATTGCTACATTGCTAAAAAAACAATTAAAAAAGTTTAACAATATAACAATTTAACAATGAAACAATTCTGTCTCAAAATCCCAACCCCATCTGCATCTTTTCATCTTCTTGTTTATTTTCAATTCTAGATCCATCATGATTCCAGATTTTAACTTTCCCATACTCTCCATCGTATCCAGGATCTATAACAATAGTTCCTTTTCGCACTTTTTCTATCCCTTCTGCAATTTTTTTCCCTACCCTGTTTTCTATTAAATCTATTGGGGTTTTTAAGAGAACCTCAATTTCTGAACTAAATTCCTCACAAAGACCATCAAACATTGCTCTTACTTTTTGGCTTGCTACCGTTGATTCTCTGGCGAAGCCAGATCTCGCTCCGCGAGACAAACCCTGAGCTACGATTTCCAAGAGAGGAACAAGTTTCACATACGGCGGATGATTTTTAGCTTTATCTGTATACCATTTTATATTATTTGAATTCATTTTGTTATCAAAGTTTCCAGCAAGCGATTTATCGCCTAATTGTGAAACTCTATACAAAACTCCTTCTGTAAGAGTTCTTTTGCAAACAGGACAGATATTCCCTTCCTTTTTTGTCTCCTCTGGGCCTCGTACAACTTTGCAATTTCTGTGCCCTGAAAAATGATACTTCCCTTCTTCGGGATAAAACTCTATAGTATAAAGGATTCTTGAAGGACTGACGACAGAAGACTGAGGACGGATTGCAGACTGAACAGATTCTACAGAGGACTGATTTTCTGTCTTATCTGTTTCTTCTGTTTTTCTGCCATCTGTCTTCTGTATTCTGTTATCTGTCTTCCGCATTATCGCTTTCCTTATATTCTCATAACTTGGCTTTTCTAACTCAAACACCGTTGCCTCACGAGCCATTTTTGCCGGTGAATGCGCGTCAGAAAAAGAGAGAATTGAACGATTCTTTAACTCTTTCATTTGCCAATTCATCTCTGGATCGCTAGATAATCCTGTCTCAATACCATAAATATATTTACTAAACTCACCGAAAGCTTCATCCAAAGAATCAAAGCCGCTTGCAGAGCCATAAATCCCAAAGTGCGGTGTCCAAACGTGGCATGGAATAAGCATTGATCGATCATCTATTGATAGCACAAGCTCTAATAGGTCTTTGGATGAGAGCCCAACAATCGGTCTTCCATCAGCCATAAGATTACAACCTCGGCGCACCAGTTCTTTATTTATTTTTTCAACTGTTTCAAAATTTGGCGCAAAAACAAGATTGTGAATTCTTCGCACCTTTTCTCCTTGCTTATAAATACTCGCAATTTCTGTAGAGAGAAGAAAAAGAGGGTCTTTTTGAACATTTTCAGCCAGAGGCTGATCCGCCTTTGGCGGAGAATTTTGAGCATTTGAATTTGTTTCGAATTTCGGATTTCGAATTTCGGATTTTAGTTTATATAATCCTTCTCCGTCTTCTTGTAGTTGGCTTCTAATTTCCCTCAACCAAAGTGGATGTGTCCAATCTCCTGTTGCAAGAATATCTAATCCTTTCTTCCTCCCCCACTCCGCCATAATGGGCAAAATCATTTGTTGCGAAACCGCGCGTGAGTACTTACTATGTAAATGTAAGTCTGAAACGAAGTGCATAAGTCAAATTGTTTACCCCGTCAAATCGCTCTTTGAGCCGCTAGGCGAAAAGTAAGATTATACGGGGCATAGAATACATTGTAGCACAAAACTAATTGACGTCTTGCACAAAATCTATAGATCTGCTAAAATTTCCACCATGCAGGAAATAGAAATAGCGTATCGTCGGGCAATGGAAGAAACACAAAGACATTTTGCTGAGCTTAGAAGGCATTTCGAACATGTAGGGCTTATGTGGTTTGGTATAAACATTGATAAACCAACCGGCAAACTCTATGGACACAATCTCATTCCTATTGAACAAAAAAAAGAGCATTACGTAGAGACCTTAACCACTCTTAAAAACAGACCTTCTGAACAACGGATACAGCTACTTAGGGCTTTAGCTTCGGGCATGCGGTTGACAGAAAACAATACTTATCCAGATGTTGATCCAAAATACAGGAGGTTTTTTCGCATGGCCCCTCTTGGTTATTCGGGTGATAATCCTTTAAGAGTAAGTTTTACTAGACCATCTGCATTTTTTATAGAAGCTATTGGCGATATGTCGGGTCATTCAAGAGAACAACAAGAGAAATTTAGAGAATTTATGGTAAGAGAAGCAGGCTTAACTGGAAAAGTGGGATTACCCCAACTTTTTCCTGGTATCAGCCGATGGATTGACCGCGGTAACTCTCGTATCTCTTCTTAGTAAGGTCTACAGAGATCTCTGCAAATTTGGTTTCCGCAATCCATATTTGGAGCGCAAATGTAAATCGGTCTATTGCAGACAGCTATTAACTCTGTTACAATTTACATAATATGGGAATGACAGAAGTAAGACTTAAAGTTAAGAATCCTATGATTCCTTCAAAAGTATTCGAAGGTAAGTTTTTAGTAGACAGTGGAGCAACTTATACAGTCGTGCCTAAAGAAATTCTTAAAAAACTTGGCATTAAGCCAGTGGGAGAAGAAGAATTCTCCTTAGCAGATGGGAGAACGATTTCAAGAAAAGTAGGAAGTGCGCTGTATGAATATCAAGGAATTGAACGTGCAGCCCCAATCCTTTTTGGCGAAAAAGACGACAGCTTACTGTTAGGCACATTTACCCTCGAAGCCCTCGGGCTCACCCTTGACCCTTTCAAGAGAAAACTATATAAGGCGTTGTTGAGAATGTAAGTTAACAGTTCGATAGTTCGAACTAATGAACTGTATCTTTAGGTTCTTCGGGTGCACGTACAATAAGCGCAATTCCTCCCTTAGGCCCTCTCCATCTTCTGACTCTTGGGTTAGTTTCCATCAGGTTACCATGTTCATCCACCGCTACCAAATCTTCCCTAGAACAAAGAGCCTTAATTACTAGTCTTCCTTTTTCTAAATCCTTCTCTGTCTCAGCTACAATAAAAAATAAATTAATACCTCTTCTTAAAGCATCTTTCATATATCTAACATACGTATCTGGTTCTTGTATGCTATTTTTTAATCCAATCACGCTAAGGTTTAATTGTCCTTTAATATGTAAGTTTTTAGACTCCATCTCCTTTACAAACGCTTCAACCATTTTCACAAATGGAAAACCTGATGCTCCTTCTCTCTCTTTCATAATCATTTCTTACCCTGCTGCTTATACATACTAATCAGTTCTCTAACAGTCGTCGCATCCTCGGCGCGCTTGTCCGATCCTCTAAACGACACTAATCGCGGAAAACGAAGAGCATAGCCGGGCTCTCTTGTCCCCCCATTAATTCTAGCACCTGCTGTATGTAATGGCGAACGCGTTATCTCATCCGCCAAAACTTCAATTACAATCTTAGGGCTAACCCAAACACTAGGCGTAATTAGAGAATTTACCCGTGCCGGCTTTTTCTTAAGTTCTAAGTTCTTAGTTCTAAGTTTAATACTTTGCCATTCCTCATCTGTCAATCCAGTGCCGATTTTTGAAACAGTTACAAACTCGTCATTCTTATCATCATAAACTCCTACCAAAAGCGCTCCTGCGCCAAACGCAGTTCGCTTTCCTTTTCCAAAAATATACCCCAAAACCACACAGTCAATTGTATCTTGCAATTCTCCAGACGAATGTCTCTTTAACTTTACCCAATTAAAGTTTCTACCTCCTGCCTCATATAAAGAATCAATTTTTTTTACCACAATTCCCTCAAGTCCTTTTGATATCGCATCATCAAGCATAAGCTGTAAATCTTTTGGGGTATTAAGAACTTTCCCAGGAGATGGGATAAGTATTTCATCCACTTGAACGGTTTTTTTTAATATTTCTATTCTTTTTGCAAGCGGCGTATCGATTAATGATTTCCCGTCCACATACAAAATATCAAACACAAATGCCCTTAAAGGCAGACTTTTTGCCATCTCTTCAATTTTGTACTTGCGGCGTCTTTTGGTTGTTTCTTGAAACGGCAGAAATTCTTCGGATTCTCTTTGATAAGCCAAAGCTTCTGTATCCAAAATCGCTGTTTTTGCCTTAACTTGTTTCAAAGTCCCCTCTATTAATTCTGGGAACATATGCGTCATATTTTCAAGATTTCTCGAAAACATCGTAACTTTATTTCCATCTTTGTGAATTTGCACCCTAAATCCATCGTATTTTGGAGTAGCATGAACGCCAATGACTTTATCCTGAGCGGAGGGACGCACCGTCTGGTGCATCCCGGAGTCGAAGGACATTTTTTCAAACACTTTCTCAGGAGTTGGCAGCCTTTCGCAAAGTTCCGAGCGGATTGGCTTTCCAACCAACACTTCTAATTTCCCTACTCCTTCTAATCCTTTTGTCCATAAGGTTTTGGCGATAAGACCAAGATCCGAGGTTCTATTGTACGCTCCTTCCAAAAGCTTTCTCTTGCTTTTGTCGCCTAATTTTGCTGTTGCTAATCCGTCCAGAATTGTAGAATCGCCAATGCCCAAGCGAGTGTTGCCTAAAGGAATTCGCACCAGATGTTTTGCTGATATTGGATCGAGTTTTTTGAGAAGATCAGAAAGCAACGTTTGCCTCTTCTCAACCGTCCCCTCCCCCGAAGTCCTGGCTATTTTTGTCAGTATTTCAAAAACCTCTCCTACCGATATATTCTTGTCATGCTGAACTTGTTTCAGCATCTCGGATTTTGAACGCTTACTTATTTCCTCGGCTACAAAACCCATATCACCGAGTTTGTTATATTGTTTCAAAATATCTTCTTTAGCAAATCCAAACGCTAACCCTATTGCTTGCGCCACTGTCTTTTCTGCCATTCCAATTTCAGTTGGTTCAAAAAACGGCGCGATTCTTCCCTGAATCAAATAAATAATCTTATCTATTTCCTCTTTTGCGTCAGCCCCGTCAGACGTGGCTGTAGCCGCGTTTGACGCGGAAGAATGTTTAAAAAGGTCAGATAAAATATCTATCAAAGCAAGTCTGGATGAAGTCAGCTCTAATTTCTCAAAGTAAGAAGAAAGTTCTGAAAATATCATTATCTTATTATACTACATAAACCCTGTTGAAAATTAGTGGATAGACTGTCCTCAAGCTCCTTAATTTAGAATCTGTACGAATTTCGGAGTTTTCAATCTGGAGGTCCGCCATTTATCAAATTTTGAGATTGGCTAGAAGAATACTCTGGAAGCAATTCAGTTACCTGCTCTTGGGGGAAGGCTTGTGCTCCTTGCCAGGATTCCGCTAACTTTTCTCCAACAGAAGATAAGAATTCGTCTGGATGGTCTGGGTTATATCCACGAGTTGACAAAACAGTATGCATTTTGCGTCTTGCTTCAGGAGGAGCAATAAAGCGTTGCCCATTAAGATCAGTTCTTGTCATGTCTGGCATAAAAACTAAATCCGGCTCAAATCTTTCTTCTCCTTTGTAAGCTCCTATGGCAACTCTAGTATGCAGAGTCCCACCATTTTCTAATTGTGACTCTTTAACCACAATCCATAAGTCTGCATTTTGAAATCTTCTATGAGCCATTGAAACTTGGTTCTTAGAATCAGCTATAAACCCTCCTACCACATTGTCTATCTTATCAGATAGCCCCCCAGGCAATCTTACAAGCTGAGCTTCTTGTTGGCCACTAGACTCGGTCTTACTTGGAAATTCTTTTGCCATTTTTATTTGCTTTCCTCCAAACTACACTATACTTGATACTTGAAAAAAGTCAATACCAAAAACAGTAACCGTTCAAGAGTTTCCAATGTCATTCCCGCGAAAGCGGGAATCCAGAAATTATTTATATAGATTCCCGATCAGGTCGGGAATGACAAGGTGGGATTTTGTCAAACCCTGAACGTCTGCCAAAAACAGAGTTGGACAGTATCAATAAAGCAAGCCTTGAAGAAGTCCCCTCCAGTTTTTCGAAATAGGAAGATAATTTGCTAAATTGCATGCTTAAATCTTGCTAGTTTGAGGAACTTGAGCGCGTTTACCAAACTCCCCAGCCAATTGAATTCCATTTTTAAAATCTGGTGACTTAAAAGGTTTTCCCATTACTTGATGTATCCCTTTCTTTCTAAGCTGCTCCGTAGAATTTTGATCTTGTACCTCTGAAGCGCTTGCTGTAAATAAAGTTACAAAAGGCGTTCCAAACCCCTCCTCTTTTACTGCCTTTGCCAAATCAAATCCATCCATCTTGCCTTTCAAACCTTTGTCCGTAACAATCCAATCGAAAGGCACACCTTGACTTTCCCTTAACTTCTCTAGCGCTTGCTCTGCATTATCAAAAACAGTAACGTTATGACCTTTCAATGCATTTTTTATAAGAGGCACTAAATCCGTATCGTCTTCCACTAATAATATATTTAATGGCTTTCTGCTTTCTGTCTCTTGATTACCTGGCCCAACTTCTCTCAAATTATTATCCATATTATTTCTCTACACCATTATGTACTTTGCTCCCTTTGTAACTCCTTGTTTTTTGATTATACCATTCTTAAGAAGGGGTTTCAATTCATTCAAAATAGTGTCCTCCGAAACCATGGGAAAAAGCTGGGAAAAAGCCTGATTTTGCAAGTAGCCTGTTTGTTGAATGTACTCAATAATCTTAAGCTGCCGATCTGTTAAGAGAATTGGCTTGCCGCCAAGTTTTTCCTTAAGCTTGCCATCAACCGATATTCTCTCTACCCTTTCCTTTATTTTAGAAAGCTCTATTGCTAGACCTTCTGTAAAATACTCAAGCCAATTTGTTAGATCATTATTGTTTTTTTCAACGCTCTGAAGAGCATTATAATAATATTGCGCGTTTGAATCAAAATATTCTTCCAAGGAAAAAAACTTTCTTATGTCATATCCTTCCAAAAACAAAATAAGAGTAGACAAAGCCCTCGCAACACGTCCGTTTCCATCCAAAAATGGATGGATTCTTACCAATTCGTAATGAACAATTCCACTCTTCAAAACTGGATGAATATCTTTTTGTTGAGAGCTATTTATAAACGCAATTAAATCCTTAATTTGCTGAGAAACAAACCCAGCTTGTGGCGGCCTAAAAGAAACCTCCAGAGTCCTATTATTCTTTACCACAACCTGCGTTTTCCGATACGCCCCGCATTTATTTTCTGGCAAAATCTTTGCAACAGTAATTTTGTGCAATATTTTAACTGCCTCTTCCTCAACTTTGAACTTTGAACTTTGAACTTTGAACTCGCTAATAAAGTCCATCGCCTTTCTATAATTCATAACTTCCTGAATATCCCGATCCCGCCCAACAACTTCTCCTCCTTGTAAAACTTTCTCTGCTTGGGATAAATTAAGCTCATTCCCTTCTATATGTGTTCCATGATGTACGCTTCGAGTCAAAGCTTCATCCCTGAACTTTTTCTCGTAGTATGGCAAAAGCGGCGCATTATCTATTACTTCTCGACACGCTTCGATAATGCCAATATTCTTCAAAATCTTGTTTGTAATTATAAACTTAGGAAAATACATACTAATGCATCCTAATAAAAATAATCCGAATTTATTCGAATACATTCGAAGTATTATTATTCGGATATATTCGCATTCAAAATACGTTTATACATCAACTTTTCTCCTCTAAAATTAGCAAGAATACCTAGTTGTAGATTTTTGACTTTCAAGTAAGACCTAACTTGTCTAAAATGAATTGGGAGTAATCTTGGTACAGCCTTAAGCTCGAGTATAATTTTATCTTCAACTAAGAAATCTAAAAAATATTTACCAATTCTATCTCCTTCAA
>Ga0213870_1001385_pt1 | contig 10900 bp, 13 predicted proteins | sample WICALVC2017_Meta_FD_160119 | JGI IMG/M metagenome (GOLD analysis project Ga0213870, IMG submission 160119) | Freshwater microbial communities from subterranean cave lake in Wind Cave National Park, South Dakota, United States - WICALVC2017 | ecosystem: Environmental > Aquatic > Deep subsurface >... | reverse complement strand
ATGTGGAAAATGGCGCTCCCTGTTTGGATCCAAATAGCCAGTATACACACTGTATATTCCTGGCATAGCCGCCAATCACACACCAAGTGATCCGCTTTATCCCGACATGATGCTGGCGGACGGTTACCTTAACAACTACGAGATTAATGGTGATCAATTACGCTACGATACCGCTATACCCAATATCGGTGATGGACCGTTACACTTGTATGGAGGAGCTGTATACACCGATACCGGCACACAGGATGTTTATCAGCGGGTCTTTAAAACTGATGGAACTTACTCGGACTCTTTAGTTGGGGCTTTTGTCTTCCATCAGGGACACGGGCATATACACTTTGACGGTTATAGTCAGGCAAACATTCGGACAGTAACTCCCGATGGTGGTGTCGGATACGTGGTTGCGCAAACTGATAAGCTTGGGTTTTGTTTTCTCGATTTGCAGGTGTTTGACCCTAATCACCCAAATATTCCCCCTGCTCCTGTCTACAATTCTTGTGGTCAGGTACAGGGTGTATCACCGGGATACATGGATGCATATGAGAGATCTATCGAAGGACAGAGCATAAATATTGCCAATGTGCCTCCCGGTGATTATTGGCTTGAAGTGACCGCTGATGTAGATAATAAACTTTTAGAACACGGTGATAAAACCAACAATACCGGTCGTGTACGAATTACCATACCTCCCCCGCAGTCGGTTAAAAGGTCTGGAGTTTTTGCCGGTGAGCTCACGCGTTCTGATCGCTTTCAACTGGATACTTCTCCTGTTCTCAAAAATGCAATCAGTAGCGATCAAGCAAAATTCGATAGGCCGGATTTGCCTAGTCATGCCGATGTGTATATTGGCAAACCACAGATGAAAAATACGATTATGCGTCACGGTTATCCTCATACAAAAATTTAGCCACGGTTCTGGTTGTCCTCCGACGAAGAACTCCTCAACCGCCCCGGGCCTCGTATTCTTTCAGCTGCCGCAGCAATACGACGACTCCTTTCTGCAGTGAAAATGTATTAATACATTTTTACCCACCCCGACACCCTGGACTCCACGCTAGAATCTGTGCTACACTACGGCCATGGTAGATCTACCCAAACCGATGTTGCCATCTGTAGGAACAAATCCCATCACTTTTTTGCGCGAGGTTAAAAGTGAGCTTTTGCGCGTCACGTGGCCGAAGCGAGAAGAAGTAGTGAAACTTACGTTTATTGTAATAGCCGTATCTATCGCTCTTGGACTCTATGTAGGAGGTTTGGATTTGGTATTAACGAAGCTGACGGATTTATTGATTGCCAGATAAAGGAGCGTCTAGTTATCAGCGTCTAGCGTCTAGTTAAACTGAACGCTGAATGCTGACCGCTGACCAACTGAACGCTGGATTATGTCTGATACTAAACAAATCGTAAAGGAAGACCCGAAAGACAAAACTATTGTTGAGGCGCAACCCAAGGCTATTGTCGAGGCTGAAAAGAAGGAAATTGTGGACGTAGGGCTGGCTGAGTCGGCTGATAAATCTTCCGAAAATCAACCCCCCTCCGCTAAAGCTACGGGGGGCAAGTGGTTTGTCGTGCATACCTACTCAGGGCATGAGAACAAGGCCGCCGAAGCGCTCAAACAGCGAGTGGTGGCGATGCATCTGTCGGAGCGCGTCTTTGATGTGGTGGTCCCTACCAGAAACATCGTGGTCGTGCGCCACGGCAAGAAAGAACAGCAAAAGGAGAAGATTTTCCCCGGTTACATTCTCGTCCGCATGATTCTGGATGATGAGACGTGGCTGGCCGTGCGCACAACCCCCGGAGTCACGGCGTTTGTCGGCATGGGCAACAAACCTACACCCATCTCTGACAAAGAGGTCGAGGCAATCATGAAGTTTATGAAGCTTGAAGCACCCACGTTTAAGACGAAATTTACCGTCGGGGAGGCAGTCAAGATTGTGGATGGACCCTTTGCAGACTTTTTGGGGACGATAGAATCCCTCGACGACGCCAAAGGCAAAGTAAAAGTACTCGTCTCTATCTTCGGCCGGGAGACCCCCGTCGAGCTGGATTTCCTACAGGTGACGAAGCTGTAATCTTTGGATTTCTTCTTTTGGTATACTTACTACGTGGAGTATCCTACGTCTCAATCCAAGGTAGATGGAACATTTATCAACTACGTGAAAGTCGGCTGCGGCCCTCCGATCGTATTTATCCACGGCTGGTCCAACAACTGGCAAGGATGGGCGCCAATCATCCCCTTTCTCAAGGAGCGTTTTACCCTTTATCTGGTCGATTTACCTGGTTTTGGTGACTCCGGCAATTTGCCTGCCTATTCGATAGAAATAACTGCAGATACAATTGCCGAATTTATCAAAATAGAAAAGATTGTGCCTGAAGCGGTGGTGGGCATTTCTATGGGTACTTTTGTCGTGGGAGAATTAGGCATCCGCCATCCTGAGGCTTCCAAACGAATTATCCTGACCAGTCCGATTCTGAAAGGGAGCAAGCAACGGTTTCTTTCCAAAGATGTACTCTATAATCTCAAATTTCTCAATGCTTCTCGTTTTACCAAAGGGCTTCTCAAGTCTATCATGTCACGGCCCGTCACGGCTCATTATCTATCCCGCTATCTGATGATGTATCACTATGATAAAAAAGTTGTCGACGAATGCGGGGTGATTGGCAAAGCCAAGATGCGTATCGATGCATTTATACAGATGGGAATTTCAGCTTGTCACATAGTCCCAACCCAAATGGTCACCTCAATTCCCGTCAAAACACTTCTTATTGTGGGTGACAAAGATAAGTTAGCTTCAATCTCATATATTAAAAAAGAGCTTCTGCCGCAAAATAAACAACTGTCTCTTACAATTGTCGCCGACGCGGGGCATGCAGCACCCTGGGAGAAACCGGAGGAGATAAGTAATGCTATCAAACAATTCATTACCCTAAATTAACCTATATAATTCGTGAAAAATTTACTATAGGTATGTATGTGGATAACTTATCGACAGCCGATAGTTTAGTAGCCTCTGAAGTTCTTGCGCTGTTTGTATAAGTTCTCCGTGAATCCCCCTTCTCTCATGTGCTTTTCCTTGAGAGACATAATGAGCCGGTCAATCAGGGTATTGGCTTGATTAATGAGAGTAAGGAGGAGGTTTATAGCTTGTTCGGGGTGAGCAGGGAGATCAGGGAAATTAGGGTTATCAGGGAGAGTTGGAGTTTTCCTTAGTATCACCCAAATCTCCCCTATCTCTCTTATCTCCCTTTTTGCCTTCTCTGCTGACCAAACAGTGAGATGATTTTGACGGCAATACGCCAAACAATCTTTCAACAACTCTTCTAAACTTCCCCTTGCAACGCCGCTAAGCTTGATATATCCCGCTAGACTTTGCTGTTTATATCCTTCGGCAATATTTTGAGTTCCGCTTCGTGCAGCTTGAGTCCACTGATCGTGGGTACGACTGAATCTACTAATATATTTGTCGGCAAATGCAACTGCATAGTCGTATATTGGAATGGTAATTTTATAAGCCAATAAGTATTCGTACCCAGCCTTTCCTCCCATGCTTCCATTGTACACGACCATTTACATTATCAATCACTTTTGTTATACTCCCGTTACCTCGGTTAATACCGAGGGAGTTGGTCCAGTAGAGATCGACGAAAAATCATCTTCGGTTTTCCTCTATTGGCTATCTGCGTGATTACTATCTGAAAATTTTTGCATTTTGACCTGTAATTTTGAATTTTTAATTCTAAATTTTTAATTTGTCTGACTGAAAGGAAGGAACATGCCGGCCAAAAAAGTAAAAACAATTCTTAAACTCAACCTGAAGGCAGGCGAAGCAACTCCTGCGCCTCCTGTCGGACCAGCTCTGGGTCAACATGGCTTGTCTATCATGGATTTTGTGAGAGCGTACAATGAGAAAACAGCCAAAATGAAAGGCCAAGTCATCCCCGCAGTCATCACCGTCTATACTGATCGGACGTTTTCCTTTATTACCAAACTCCCGCCTGTGGCTGAGATGATCAAGAAAAAACTCAACGTCGTCAAAGGTTCGGGCAAAGCCGGCCACGAACAGGCGGGACTACTGACAAAAACTATGGTTGAGGAAATTGCAAAAGAGAAAATGGGAGACTTAAACTGCGATACGCTGGAGGCAGCCTCAAAAGTCGTGGCAGGAACGGCAAGGAGTATGGGAATCAAAGTAGAATAATAATTTTTAATTTTCAATTTCAAATTTTTAATCTCCCGCCATCAGTCCCGATGGATCGGGATGAGGCGGGAAATTTTACAATGTGTTTAATTTTTTAAACATTTAGAAATTAGAACATTAAGATTTGATTAGAAATTAAGAATTAGAAATTAGAAATTTTTTAAGTATATGGGTAAAGTAAAAGTCGCAACACTTGGATCTGAGGAAGAACAAAAACTGCGAGAAAAGCAGCGGACTGCCCGCGAGCAAAAGAAAAAACGGGAAAAAGCAGGTAAAGCGGAGAAGGTGCATATCTCAGGGATGAAAGGCGGAGAGCGTATAAAATCAGTGGGTGCATCAGCTGAGGAAATCGAGAAGATGGCAAGATTGACAGAGGAAGTAGAGAAGGATCAAGCGGAGGGCATAAAAGTAGAAGATAAGAAACAGAAGAAGGTCAAAGTCCATGTACATGGCAAACGCTACAAAAGCGCGCAGACCAAAATCGAGTATGGCAAACCATACCCCATAGATGACGCTTTCAAACTCCTCCGAGAAGTGTCACTGACGAAATTTGATGCCACAGTGGAGCTACATATAAACACCATTGAAAAAGGGCTTCGAGGGTCTGTCACGCTCCCCCATGGAACGGGTAAAAAAATACGAGTTGCAATTGCAACGCCTGAAACGATTGATAAAATAGTCTCGGCAATTGAGGGTGGCAAAATCGACTTTGACGCGCTCGTCGCTCATCCCTCGGTCATGAGCAAACTTGCAAGTGTGGCTAAGTTTTTGGGTCCCCGCGGGCTTATGCCTAATCCCAAAAACGGTACGATATCCCCTACCCCCGACAAGGTAGCCAAGAAACTGGAAGCGGGCGAAGTAAACTGGAAGACCGAGTCTGATTTCCCCATCATCCATCAGGTCATCGGCAAACTGTCGTTCAAAGACAAGCAACTTGAAGAAAACTTTACCGCCCTCCTCATGTCAATCGGCGTCACCAAAATCAAAAACATTACCCTCAAGTCCACGATGAGTCCGGGGATAAAAGTACAATTTTAATCCACCATGCTTGCCTCGCCGAATCCTGAGCTTGTCGAAGGAGAAGGCGGGTCCCCTGGCATCAAAGTTGCCGTCTCCTAAGCATGCCATAACTTCTTTTGATTGTTTAGTATATAATTCCACAGATGAATGCTGGAAGAGAAGTTCTCGTACGGGCAGACCCCCGTAATAGACATATACAAGCATCACGATTATTTCCTGAGTTACAACCGGGAGATCGAGTATTGGATGTAGGAGGATTTGTAGGAAACAGTGCTCTTTCCTCTGTCACTCCTAATGCGGTAACTATAGACAGTATCAACATTAATCCAGAAACACATGGTAGAGTTCCAACTGTCTATGGTAATGCCCTTAATATTCCCTTCAAAGAAGATTCCTATGCGCTAGTGTCCTGTGTTGACGTATTACAGCAAATTCCGTCATATCTGCGTCTCACTGCGGTACGGGAAATGATGCGAGTATCCAGGGATAGAACAGTACTTAGTGTCCCTTTTGATTCTGAACAAAATACGCTATACGATCTACGCTTAATAAAAAACATGCAAGAAAGTGGATTGCAACCCAAGCAAGCCGTTTTAATACAACGACTCGTTGGCACTCCTCGACTGAGTGATTTAGTAGAAATTGGACGTGAACTGCGATTTCCTTTTGAAGTGCATGCGTCAACTGTAAGATCTACGCTCTTTCAAGCCACGTCAGATCAGGTAGCGGTACATGCCAAAGTTAGTGCACAACAGGCAGATCCAGTCGCGCGAGCAATTGCTCTTAACGCAGAACAACTCCTTATTGAGAGTCCGCAACCTTCCTGGGAAGAAGCATACAGAGCGGTTATGTCTCTCAAGAAAAAACGTAAGGGTACTCTTATAGATGATCCTCAAGCGCTGTTTCCCTCAAGAAATGAAATTATGGCTTATCAAGCTGCTCTTCGACAAGCAGGATGGGGTCATGTCAAGGATAATGATATTGAGCGTTTTTATAAAGAGAATCCTCTCAGAGGTAGAAATATCGTGATCGAAGGTCCTGAAGGCTCGGGAAAAACGACGATTGTACGAAAGGTAACACAGACACTTCTAGACTGGGGTTATACCCTTACTGTACAGACTGATCACGGTTTGCGACAAAGTATAAGAGACATGGAAAAAAAGTTTAATCGGGTTATTTCAGACCCCGAACGAGCGGAATATTTTGCTTTTGCTATGATTGAAGCGGCGGTTGCTGGAAATGCATTTTCACTTTTGGGACCATGCTATATTGCAATTAACGATAGAGGAATAGAGAGTGTACGAATGCATCATGGGTGGCATTGTCCGGATAATATAACAATTCCGCATCTTTTGGAAGATGAGCAACCAATTTCCGTACCTCCCGATCTCACCATAGTTTTAATGGTTCCTGATGAAGAACACAATTTTTGTCTCATGCAAAAAGATGGTGATCTGGTAAATGCAACTAAGGGAAAGGATGCATTACAATTTCAGAGAGAATTTTATACTAGACTAGTTCTTCGAGGCGGCTCTCAGTATACGGGTCCAGTCGTACATATTCCAAACCCAGGAACTGAAGGAAGTATAGATCAGGTAGTTACGAACGTATTAACTGCTATAGAGTACCATTGTAAAATCCCCACAACCCTTGATGCTCCTCGTGTTACTTCCTGAGCAAGTTAATGATAGATACCTAAAAACTATCTTTAGTTTGCCCCAAAGCCCCAAACCTGCTATACTCCCCGCTTACAGAATTATTGCGTACAAATGTTATACAAAGTACGCAGTTTGGGCCAAAAACACGATGAAAAGTATCAGTATAAATCTCATCACCGCGCCTACCGTACGGATGCCCTTAGTACCTCACAAGGCACATAAAGTATGTATCTTTGCGCAATAGCACTATTTATTGCAAATATGGCGATCATTTCAGGAGGCTTTATTCCACTCGTCACTCGTGTATCCCGCGGCGCTGTCGCAACAATTGCCGCTTCATTTTCTCCCTTGCTCTCACTACGTCTCGCGCAAACCCTTCGTAGATAAGGCACATCGTTGATAAACCAAATATATTGTCTCAATAATCCAGATCTTTACTTTCATCACAATTATACGCGGCAGCGTAATCTTGTGATAACGAGAGACATATGGATTGATATGAAAGTCTAAGGGCTCGTCCCCGATGGATATCGGGGTTACGGCCCTTTGGAAGGTACCGTCTGGTACCTCCCTTTGTGGCGAATCGAAAATAACAGAGTGTAAACGTTATTTTTGAGTTTGCCCTAATTTGATTAATAAAAGTCTAAAAAATAGAAGGTAACGAACCTATTGGGAAGAGTATTTTTTGATATTTAATCTAACTCAAAATGTTTTCGCAAATCCTCATCGTCCTCTATCCGCTGCGCAACCACATACCGGGCATTGACAGAAACATACAGTAGTTCCCGAATAAATTCCACCTGATCCAAACAAGGATACGGATGCACCCATACGCTCTCTTGAAATTGAAAAAATCCCATTTCTTTAAGCTTTGTCCGAAATGCATCCCGCAAAACTTTTTCCTTCTCCGGTATATCAAATACAACCATTCGCCATTTTTTATCCCATTTCTTTGGTTTCTCAATTCGTATATCATCAATCTTGTATGAAAGTGCTCGTACCCTACCCGCTTCTGTAATCTTCAAAACCATCCTCCCCTCCTGCATGACAAATTCCACCATTTTTTGTTTTTTGAGGCGTTTTACTGTCTGATTGAATCGGTATCCCTGAAATTTACGTCTGTCAATGAAAAGCGGTGCGAGAGCCAAAGGGGCAGTGGGAAACGCCACGGTCAATCCGATGATCATGCCGGCCGCAAGCAGTTTCAAAAGATCTTTTGTGGATAGAAACTGATTATTTTCTTTAGCCAACCTTTGGAGAATGATCTTTTTATCTGGTCCAAAAATATGGGCGACCTTTTCCCAATCTACATGGGCAAGTGTCACTACACGGCGACGACGAGAAGATTTCTTTCTGCGTAACGACCGAATATTCTTTTTTCTCTTCATATTTTATTTCTACTTTTATTTCTGCGACTAACTTTATTTCTGCGACTAATTAGGACAATAGTAATAAAATAGTAATAATATGATAATACACATAAATCATCACAACTTCAAGCGGCCGCGTAATGTTGTGATGGTAGTGAGGGTTTAGATTGATATAACAGGTTAATTTGAGCAGAGGTATAAACTATATCGTGGTTATTCTTTTGTTATTTGAGGGGGATGTTGAGGAAGGGGACGGAGCCACCGCCCACCACCTGGGGGAGTTTGCCGTCCCATTTTTTGAGTGCCTCAAGCGTAAGATACTCCTGGGTGAGTGAAGCTTTTTGGAGTGCTTGAGCTTGGGCAAGACCTTGGGCTTCGGCTATCTTGGCTTGTGCCCTCTGGGTCGCCTCTTTCACCTCAAACTCAGCCTGCTTCACCCGCTGTTCTGCAATTACTTTGGCTTCAATGGCTTTGGAATAGTCCGCTGAGAAATAGACCGCTCGCAAAAGTACCTTATCGATTATCATATTTTTGTCGGCAAGCAATTCTGCAATTTCCTTCGTCATCACCGTCTCTGCTTCCTGCCGCTTTTCGGAGTAGATTGATGGAGCCGTATAACGGGAAATAACCATACGAATTTGAGATCGCGAGAATGGTCGTATCAACTTGTCGATGAAGTTGGGTCCAATGGTCCGATATATCTCTGGTGCTTTATCAGGATTGATTTTAAAAAGAACTGTGACATCTACACTTACCTGCTGCCCATCAGATGTAGGAGCATCGAGTGAATCGTCTTTGAGGCGGGCTCCTTCATCGGCGACGCGAGACATTGTGTACTCCTGAAGCCTGGTATCCATAAGGATTATCTGCTGCCAGAAAGGAATCGCGAAATTGAGTTCAAAAGGAGTATTAGGGACGTACACAGAATATACTATCTTGACATTGTTATTTGAAATAATTAGCATGTATTTATGCCTCGATACGCTCGACTTACTGCACCCAATTTATTCTACCATATCATCAACAGGGGAATTGAGAAAAGACTCATTTTCAGACAGCAATCAGATTATCTTAAATTTCTGAAATACCTTTACCGGTGCAAAACGAAGTTTGACTGGATCATCTACTGCTTCTGTCTTATGCCTAATCATTTTCATCTTCTCATACAAACGCAAGAAGACCCTCTGGGTTCAGTCATGAAATCGCTTCAGACGGCTTTCGGAGTATATTTTAATCACAAGTACGATAGAGTAGGGCCGGTCTTCAGTGGCAGATACAAAAGCATCATCTGCCAGAAAGACGAATACTTATTGCAGGTTTCAAAATACATTCACTTGAATCCGGTAAAAGCGGGATTGGTGAAAAGACCAGCGGATTATCCGTACTCAAGTTACAAACAATACGTTGACAGAGCTAATACTGATACAAAAATTCTCGATAAAAGAGCCATGAAAATATTTCTTGGTGAAGACAGTAAAAAAGGCATGGAAGAATACAGAGCATTTGTAGAAGAAAAAGATGATTTATTTGAATATAATCCGGTTATAGACGTATTTGGCAATACAAGATTTGTGACAAAATTTAAAAGAATAAATTAATCCAACAATCTATTTTGTGTACGTCCCTCAATCCACTCAACTCTTTTTCCCCGACAAAAAACCAGCCGATTATGCGTTGACTTGGATCATGTGCGTGTTAGAATAGATTCATGACTTCAAAAATACAACCACTGCCCAATATCAATCCAGCTGAAATAGCACGCAAGGGTGAAGAGATTTATCAGAGAGAACTTAAAGCCAAGTTTGAAAAAACTCATTTTGGAAAGTACATCGCAATTGAAGTGGACTCAGGTGAGTATTTTTTAGGTGAAAATCAGATTGATGTATCAAGTAAAGCAAAGAAAAAATTTCCCGACAAAATAACATATCTTATTAAAATAGGCTATCCTGCGGTAGTTACTATGTCCCACCACTTTAAACCTCCCTCATATGGAAGCATTTTTCGATGAGCGGGATCATCCAACAGTGAAACTTGTTGTTGCAGGGAGCAAAAAGAAGCGGATAATCGCTGCAATTTTAGATACAGGTTTCGATGGATTTCTCTCACTACCTGTTACTGTTGCGGTAACCTTGGGATTGGAACTTTCCAATATCGAACGCGTACAGTATGCAGATGGTAGGATTAGTGAAGAGCTTGTCTTTATCGCCAACGTTGAAATGGATGGTAAAGTCCAAAAAGTTAAAGCTACTCTCACGGGTTCTGTTGAAGCGTTGGCCGGTACGCAGCTATTTGCCAAAAAGAAAGTCTCCCTAGACTTCCTCCACAAGAGCATTCGTATTTCGGATGCATGAAATCACTTCTAAATAATCGGTAAAATTGTAAATCCTCACACCGCTGTTATAATACGTTTGATGACTTTCATAGTACTTCTTGGATCAAATTACCGTACTGAAACCGGAATTGAGGGAGTCGAGCAACAATTGCCCCGGCTTCTTTCCCGGTATGGAAAGGTATATTGTTTTGAGTATCCGCAATTTAAAAAATCCCTTAAAATCCTCAACGGATCATCACCGCTTTTTGAAAAGATAGGGAGAAATCTCCATATATTCCGTTCATGTGGCCTTTTGCCGTATGGCCGATCGGTCCCTTACAT
>Ga0213870_1001384_pt1 | contig 10901 bp, 10 predicted proteins | sample WICALVC2017_Meta_FD_160119 | JGI IMG/M metagenome (GOLD analysis project Ga0213870, IMG submission 160119) | Freshwater microbial communities from subterranean cave lake in Wind Cave National Park, South Dakota, United States - WICALVC2017 | ecosystem: Environmental > Aquatic > Deep subsurface >... | reverse complement strand
GAACATTTGGATCCGCTCTTTTCCGGCTTCGGAAATAAGCTGATGAACGCGAACAGTGTCGCCCGGCTTGGGGTCCGGCGGGTTTTTCTTGCGGTGTTTTATTTCAAACGCGAGGATTTTTTGATTCATGTTTTTTATTGTACTTAAAAAGGCGGCACCGGTCAACTCTTGCGAGTTATTTGGTGGCACCGCCTTGGAAATGATGCTGGATTTGGCGGGAAGCCATAGCCAATTGGCTAGTGACTCCGGCACTTTTCATTGCCATGTTAAAGACTAAAATTAAATTGCTCCTTCTGCGCCTTGTACGCTTACGGCTCCTTGTTCTTTTAAGCCTGGAACTCTCCCAGTAAATCCTTTCGCAGAGGTGGCGGGATGGGTCACTGGCAGATGAGACAAGGTAAGGTAAGGCAAGGTGAACGATCAAATGAAGATATTGTAAGTGGGATACGATCGCAGTAGATTCATGAGCAGGAAGCAAGGTGTTAACTGTTACCGGTCCATCGGTCCAGGTGCAACCTTGCCGAGCAAATAATGCAGTATCTTCACTTTGATTGATTTCACTTACCCTATTTCTCAACGCAGCCATTGAAGTGGCAAGAGATAGCGACCTTTTTAGGCAAGGCCGGAATTTCAGTGCAGTGACGATCGTACCACTGTCTATGCCCAATTCTCGGCATTGAGTTTGCGGGACACCAAGGCAACCCGCGGCATCAGTATTTATTGAAACTAATTTTAACCCGAAAATCGGAACAGATCTTTCCACACTGTCACCTCCTATTGCGTTTTTGAGGAAAAAGAAGGGAGAGGCGGAACGCCTCTCCCCGCCCAGGCTAAGCCTGGGTTTCCTTCCAGAGAGCTTCCAGAGTGGGGATACAGATTCCCGTCTGGAAGGACCAACTGGGGAAGTCGGGCGGCCCAAGATCAGGCCGCTTACTTCTTCTATCCTGGAAGCTCTTCCTCACTTGCGTGAGGTCCGGAGCCTCCACCGACCCCCCGGCAGTGACTTTCGCCCTTGCCAGAATTTGGGCCAGCGGCAGGTTGCCCCCTCTGACCCTGTCTTCACGGGGGGGGCACCGCCGCCTGTGCGGTGGTTTTGGAAAATCGTACATCCTACCCATCGTTCACCCCCTTCCCCAAAAGGGCTGGGGAAGGAGGAGTGGCGGGTACCACATATCGGTCTCCTTCTCTTGGGATCCCCTAGAGCGTCCCCTAGAGGTACTTGGGAAGGACTAGGTCAAATCCTGAGCTTTTTCCTTACCTTCGTTTGGAGCGGCAAAGCAGAACATCCGGCCAAGCGCCGAGACAATTTTCGGCACAACTCAACCAATGCTTTACCGGTCGGGGCAGGAAAAATACCAGAATTTTGGCCGCCTATCTTTTAACGAACAAGGACCTCCTTGCTCCCTTGCGGGAGGTATTAGAAAACAACAGTCATCGCCCCGCCGCGATTAGCTGATGCTTTCCGTCTACCTCCCCAAGGTTATTTGACGCTCACAAAGGTAGTTTTTTCAAGTGCGCCGGTGAACTTTTTCACCGTTTTTTTCGCAAAATTAACCACCCCATCGCTGGTGGCAAACAATGTATCGTCGCTGCCTCTGCCAACACCTTCACCTGCGTACCATTTAGACCCGCGCTGTCGGATGAGTACCATGCCAGTTTTCACTTTTTGACCGCCAAAAAGTTTGACGCCGAGCCGCTGGGCGCGCGAATCCCTGCCTAATCGAGTTGAACCTTTTGCTTTAGTGTGTGCCATGGTTCTTTATTAATTATAATATTATACCACTGAAATTGGAAAAGTCAACCATTAAGACGTACAATCGGATCAACACTCTTCATTCTTAATTAATCAATTCTTAATTTAAGCGATGGCATTTGTTCACCTTCACGTCCATTCCCACTATTCGCTGCTTGATGGCTTGGCTAAGGTGCCGGATCTCATCAACAAAGCCAAGGAGCTAGGCCAGGAAGCAATTGCCCTTACGGACCACGGCGCGATGTATGGGGTGATTGAGTTCTACCGAGCCGCTCTGGCTGCCGAAATCAAGCCGATTATAGGCGCGGAAATCTACATTGCCCCTAGGGCGATGACCGACAAGGAGCCAAAAATTGATACTCGACCCTACCACCTTACGGTGCTAGCAAAAAACGAACAGGGTTACCGCAACTTAATGAAGTTGGTTTCTGAAGGCCACTTGACCGGTTTTTACTACAAACCCAGGGTCGATAAGGCATTACTCAGAAAACATTCCGAGGGATTAATCGCCCTCTCCGGCTGCCCGGCAGCCGAGATACCCCGATTACTCCAAGTTAGTAACTACCAGCGCGCTAAAGTGATTGCCAACGACTACATCACTATTTTCGGGCAGAAAAACTTCTTTTTTGAAATTCAACCCCACCCGGAAATCCCGGAACAGGCGATTACCAATAAAGGTATTCTTAAACTCTCTGATGAATTGAAGATTCCGTTGGTCGCAACCAACGATACCCACTACATCAATCTCAAGGACAAGCAGGCCCATGAAGTGCTGCTGGCAATCCAAACTGGCAGGGATATTGATGATCAAACGCGCCTGACGATGCAAGCCAGCGATCTTCACCTTGCCTCGGAGCAGGAGATGAGAGGTAAACTCACTGATTTGCCCCAAGCGATAGAGAATACCGTGAAAGTGGCCGAACTGTGCAACCTTAATCTGCCGTTTGGGCAACTTATTCTCCCCCATTTTGAAGTGCCCACCAAACAGAAAGCTTTAGACTATTTGCGTACGCAATCTGAAAAGGGCTTTTCGATCCGATATGATAAGGGAACGCCAGAAGAGCGCGAGCGTTTGGAATATGAACTTAGCGTAATCGGAAAAACCGGATTCGCGGAATATTTCTTGATCGTTGCCGATATTGTCAACTGGGCGAAGGGCCGCGGCATTTGGGTTGGGCCGGGCCGCGGTTCTGCGGCAGGATCTATTGTGTCATATTGTCTTAATATCACTGATCTTGACCCGATCCATTACCGGCTACTTTTCGAACGATTCTTAAACCCCGAACGCATTGCGCCGCCCGATATTGATCTTGATTTTGCGGACGATCGGCGCGATGAAGTCATAGCATACATTGTAAAAAAATACAGCCATGACCATGTGGGCCAAATTATAACGTTTGGAGTGATGAAGGCGCGGCTGGCGACTCGCGATGTGACCAGGGCCCTGGGCTACCCATACGCCCTTGGCGATCGGATTGCCAAACTCGTGCCGTTTGGATCAGATCTCGAACAAGGCATGAAGCAGGTGCCGGATTTGATGACCCTTTATAACCAAGATCCGGCTGCCAAAAAGGTTATTGATATGTCATTTCAGCTCGAGGGAGTAGTGCGCCATGCCTCGACTCACGCCGCCGGTGTGGTGATTTCGAAAGAAGCATTGGTTAACTACACGCCGTTGCAAAGATCGACCACCGGCGAAGGCATCACCACTCAGTATTCAATGTATGACGTAGAGGCGATTGGGCTCCTTAAGATGGATATTCTTGGCCTTACCAACCTTACCATTCTTAAGCGCTGCCGCGAATTTGTGAAGCGCTACTATGGTGAAGATATTGATTTAAAAAATATCCCGCTCGATGATAAAGCAACATACAAGCTACTTTCTTCCGCTGAAACTATTGGCGTGTTCCAACTGGAGTCCGACGGTATGCGTCGATACATTAAAGAACTCAAGCCCACGAATATCGAAGACATTATGGCAATGATTTCACTATACCGACCGGGGCCGATGGAGTTTATCCCCGACTACATTGCCGGCAAGCATGGCAAGCGCAAGCCTACCTATCTTCACCCTAAACTCGAACCGATTCTTAAGGATACCTATGGCATTGCCGTGTATCAGGAACAGGTGCTTCAGATTGCCCGAGACATTGCGGGATTTTCCCTTGGCCAGGCTGACGTGCTGCGCAAGGCAATCGGCAAAAAGATTAAAAAACTCTTGCTCGAACAACGCAAGAAGTTTATCGACGGGGCTGTTAGCCAAGGAGTTGCAAAAGCGATCGCCGAGAAACTGTTTGACTTTACCGAGCCGTTCGCGCGTTATGGGTTCAACAGAAGTCATGGAGCAGGCTATGCCCTAATTGCCTACTGGACCGCATATTTTAAGGCTCACTATCCGGATGCATTTATGGCCTCGCTGCTAACCTCCGAAGCAAGCAAGCAGAAGGTTGAGAAACTTGGCTCTATAGTTGCTGAAGGACAGCGGCTGGGACTCAAGGTACTGCTCCCGGATGTCAACGCTTCGGCAACGGATTTCATTGTCGAAACCAAAGGGCAAATCCGTTATGGCTTGAGCGCTATTAAAAATGTCGGGGGCAAAGCTGCAGAGGCGATTATGTCAGAAAGGACTAACAATGGTAGATTCGAAAGCCTGGCTGATTTAATCACCCGTTTGCCCCAAGATACCGTTAATAAGAAGGTGGTTGAATCGCTCGCGTGCGCCGGCGCACTCGATTCGCTCGCCGAGCGCAATCAAGTGTTGAGTTCAATCGATACAATCCTCCAATTTGCGGGTAAGAAATCTTATCAGCGCGGCCAAGAGAGCCTTTTCGGCGTCGAGGGTAATAGGCTGGAGCTTAGACTCGCGGAGGTTGCGCCGGCAACGAACGAGCAAAAACTTTCGTGGGAGAAGGAATATCTTGGGGCCTATTTTTCGGCTACTTCTGGCTCGAATATAAGTCAAACTGCCCAAGCCGCAGTTGGAGACGATATTACCGTCACCGGTATCGTTTCGGGAATCAAACCAATCACCACGCGCTCTGGCGCGCCGATGGGGTTTGTTACTCTTGAGGACGACACCCACACCATAGAGGTTGTAGTTTTCCCCCGCGTTTGGCAGGAGCGCGCCGGGTTCCTTGAGTTGGGCAAAGTGATACGGGCGAGCGGTCGGTTTGATCAAAAGGACGACCAACCCAAGTTGCTTGCCGAAGATATTTCAGAACCTGCTGCCGCCGATCCTGCCCATCTCAAAATTATTATCACCAATGGGTTAGCCAAAGATCACTTGGTTAAACTCAAAGAGTTACTGGCAACTAGCCCCGGCGAGGTGCCAGTCGAGCTCGAAATTCGATCGCTAAGCGGCGTTAAGAATCTTAGGGTCAAACAGCGTGTTGCGGTATCCGATGAGCTCGTGGAACAACTTCAATCACTGGTGGGCGAGGCAAATGCCTTCTTTAAACGCGAGTAACTAACTCCGCGGTTTACTGACTTCTAGTCTAGTATTTTTTAGAGTAGACTACAGGGAGCATGGTTTACCTCACAACGTTTCTCTCAGCGCTTGGGGCAAGTTTATTAATCACCCCGCTCGTTCGCCGGTTCGCTAATCGGGTGGGATTGATGGATACGCCTGGTCCGCGCCGTGTTCACAAAAAGCCTACCGCCCGAGGCGGCGGAATGGCAATATTTTTTGGCTTTTGGCTTATTATCGGGGTCACGCTTGTTATTGCGCCTGATCGGCTACGGTTCATCGAACAACGGATTTTCGGCATCGATCAAAATCTCATAGGTGTTTTCTTAGGCGGGGCAATCTTGCTTGCGGTTGGGCTCTGGGATGACTACCGATCACTGCGCCCTGGCGTCAAACTGTTCTGGCATTTTGTCGCGGCGGTAATGCCGGTATTGTTTGGCATTAGGATTTGGTGGTTTTCGCATCCCTTCGGCGGCCCGAATATTGTGTTAGGTAACTGGACTTATCTTTTAGTGCCGCTCTGGCTCGTTTTAATGATTAATGTGATGAACTGGCTTGACGGCATCGATGGTTTAGCTACCGGCATTGCCGGCATTGCGGCAGCGATTTTATTTGCCCTCTCGCTGACACCATTTGTAGCACAGCCTGCCACCGCATTCATGGCGGTGGCCTTGGCCGGAGCAACCTTTGGGTTTTTGCCCTACAATTTTCACCCCGCTAAGATTTTTTTAGGGGATTCCGGCTCGCAATTTTTAGGCTACATGATCGGTATTTTTGCCATCATCTCAGGCGGCAAGGTGGCCACGGCATCACTCGTGCTTGGTATCCCAATCCTGGATGCAATCTGGGTGATTGCTCGCAGAATTGCCTACCGCCAATCGCCGTTTAAGGCCGATCGCCGCCACCTTCATCACCGGTTTTTGGACATTGGACTAACTCAGCGGCAGACTGTAATCGTTTATTATTTGATTGCGCTGCTCTTTGGTATGATTGCTTTAGGAACGAAGACGTACGGCAAGTTCGTGGCTGGTGTTTGGCTCGTTGGACTTATGGCAGTGATCGCGATGAGTCTGGTGCTGGGCAGTAAAATACAATCACGCAGGGGCACGCATGGCTGACATTTATTTCAAGGGCAAAAATCCTGGTGAGGAAGTGCTGTTTCTCGTTCGCGGCCATCCCTTTACCTTTTTGAGAATAGGCCTCGCAACCGTTGGACTGCTGATTATTTTGGTAGTTATTTTTGCGTTTTTTGGGGCCTCTACCGTGAGCGCGTGGGCAACCTTCATTATTGTACCTATTGTGCTAGCAGTGGGTTTTCGGGAATGGTTTATTTGGTCGAATTCAACCTACGTCCTTACCAACCAGCGATTAATCGCAGTTGATCAGAGCGGATTTTTTTCCCGTGATATCTCCGAAGTAGTAGTGCGCAATATTTTGACCGTTAATCATTCGGTCAAGGGACCGTTTCAAACATTTCTGAACTTTGGCAATGTCAACATCAAGGTCTCTGGCACATCGGAAGATGAGATCGTGCTTAGGGCTGTTGGGGATCCGTATTCGCTGCAGCAGAAAATTTTAACCGCGAGTGGCAAGAGTAATTGAGTCTGTTTATATTCTTTCGTCTTCGGCGTAGAGATACTCTAGATCAACTCGCTGCCAGTCAAACAGTTCAGCCGGTTTAAAAAATCGGGTGATTTCTTCTTCCGCATTCTCGATCGAATCTGAGGCATGAACAATGTTTTGGGCTGCGGAGAGCGAATAGTCGCCTCGGATCGTGCCGGGTGGGGCCTCGTGGCCGTAGGTTGGGCCAACCATCATGCGCGCTACTTCAATGGCGTTTTTGCCCTCGATTACAATCAGCGTAGAAGGGGCTGATTTCATAAATCGCTTGTAGGACTCAAAAAATGGCTTGCCTTTGTGGTGGGCATAGTGGATGTCGAGCATTTTATCGTCCAGGTGAATGAGCTTTAACCCGACAATCTTGAGCCCTTTGCGCTCGAATCGGCGAATCACGTCGCCAACAATCGAACGATTAATCGCGTCTGGTTTTATAATGATAAGTGTTCGTTCCATCATGATTTAGTAGCTAGTCACTGGTAGTTGGTAGCTAGGAGTCAGGGATTAGACGAGTAATTTTTTAAATTTGGTTTCGTCGCTGTAGGGGCCAACGATCGCTAGCCGCAGCAGCTCGGGCGCTACAAGTTCCCGCGCTAGTTCGATTATATCATGGTCAGTCACTGCTTCAACCTTAGCGATCATTGCTTCCGGTTGCTCGATGGTGTCAAGAAAAAGTTCTTGCTCAGCCAAGAAATTTGCCACAGCGAATGAATCCTCTAGCTCGAGATAGGTGCGCCCTTTGATATTTTCTTTGGCGCGGCTTAATTCCTCTGCTTGCAGTTTAGTTTTTTTAATTTTGTTAAGCTCATCGCACGCTACCGTGATTGCTTCCTTAATTTTTGCAGTCGGGACGCCGGCGCGAATAAAGAACGCTCCCGTTTCCTCGAACTCGTCGCTGCCGGAGCCGACATAATATGCCAGGCCTCTTTTTTCTCGAATCTCGGTGAATAATCGCGAGGACATCATCCCGCCGAGGGCATTATTGAGAACGCGCAGGGTGAAACGGCGAGGATCGGAGCGTTTGAGCGAGGGCAAGCTCAACACGAAGTGGGCTTGGTCGGTTTTTTTGTTTTCGACTATCACGTTGCGAGCAGGTTGACTGGCTTTGAATCGCTCATATCCTGGTCGGCTGCTCGCGTTCAATCTGCCAAAATGGTCCTCGACCATCCCACGCCAGTGCTCGGGTTTGCCGGCCCCTGCCACTGCCACAAGCATTGCCGGAGGCTGGTAAAATGATTGTTTATAGTTGATCAAATGTTCGCGCGTTGTTGTCGCAATCGTTTCGCGGTAGCCGATGATTGGCCGGCCGAGCGGGTTTTGACCAAAGAGTGTTCGCTTAGCAAGATCGGCCACGTGTGATTGCGGCATATCAAGGTACATATTAAGTTCTTCGGTGATCACACCGCGTTCTTTGATTACCTCAGCTTCGGGTATTGTTCCGTTAAGCAGCATGTCTGCCAGGACATCGAGCGCTTGGTCGAAGTGGTCGCCAGAAGTTTGCACATAAAAACCGGTGTATTCTTCAGATGTAAAAGCGTTAAAATTGGCGCCCAGGCCATCAAGTTCTTTAGAAACATGGAGGTAGGTGGGGCGTTTTTTAGTGCCTTTAAAGAACATGTGCTCCAGAAAATGCGATAGGCCGGCCTGCTTTTCGGTTTCGTAGCGCGATCCTACTTTTACTAAAATGAGTACGGCCACGGCGTTGGTGTCGTGCTTGGGGGCGGTGATAATGCGTAAACCGTTTTTAAGTTGGGTTTTGGAAAAGTGAAGCGGCATTATTTTTTTACTCGATGCAAAATGTAATGGAAAATTCCAGGCGAGATTGAGAGCAATATAATGAGACCGATGATTGGCAGCAAGTAACGGTCGACATCGGGGATGAGGCTGCCTAAAAAGAATCCGAGTACCGGAATGCCAATTGCCCAAAAGATTGCCCCAATGATATTGTAAATTACGAACGTACGATAGTGCATTTCACCCACGCCCGCCAAAATTGGCGCAAAGGTGCGGACAATCGGAACAAATCTCGCAAGTACAATGGTTTTGATGCCGTGTTTACCATAAAACTCGCGCGCTCGCTGCACATGGCTCCGGTGGAAAAAGATTGAATCGTCGCGTTTGAAAATTGCCGGTCCGACCCGACGACCAAACGCGTAGCCCACATTGTCCCCCACCACCGCGCCGATAAAGCAGACCAATATTACAATCGGCAACTCTAAAAATCCTTGCGAGGCCAGAAACCCGGCGGTAAAGAGCAAACTATCGCCCGGCAGAAAAAAACCCACAAATAGACCCGACTCAGCAAAAATAATCGCAAAAAGGCCTAGGTAGCCAATCGTTTTAATTAATTCCTCTAAGTCAAACATTTTACTCCTACGCCAGTCTCAGTAATTTCGCAATTTTCATAATCAGTTCTCCAATATATTGATCAAACGGCCGCTTGAGGGTCTGAGAAAGCCAAGCCATTACCAATCCTACGGTGATACCGCCCAAAATATCAGTTGTGAAGTGCAAGCCCGTGAATACGCGCAGGGTTGAAAACGTTGCCGTTAATACCAAAAAAAAGATGCCTAGTTTGCGGTAGCCGGCTAACCAAAAGCCAAACGCTAGGGTGAAGCCGAGCGTAGCGTGGTCGGAAGGAAACGATTTGTCAGGAAGGTGGAAGAGCAGTTCCTTGGCGGCGTTAATTGAGGGCCTGGTGCGGAAGAAAAAATGGCTAATAATCGAATTAAGAGCGAGCCACCCAAGGAGTCCCGCGATCGTTACGCGGAGAGCAGTTGCCTTCTCGCGCGGCCCATTGAAAAACCAAATGACAACGAGCGCCACCGGCACCAAGTACACGAGCCACATTGCCCCCAATTTTGCCACAGTTGAAAAACTGCCACTAGTTTGCGTGAAAGCAATAAGCGATTCCGAAATTTTTTGATCTAGGGATAAAATTGTTTCCAACAGTAATAGCTACTAATTGATCATTGTAGCTAATTTTACGGTAATGCTCAAGGATCAGTATATTATGGTAGCAAGAACCAGGAACGGCCTACTCCTACACAACACCACTCTAATTAGCGCTGCTATTCTTAAGTTCTCCCGACGCAAAGTCGGGACAGGTTAAGAACATTAGAATAGCGGTTGTTGTGAGATTTCGACCTCGCAGGTCGGATTTGACAAATTTTGTGAATTTTGTGTTATTATATACTTGATCGAACGTTGACAATGAAAGGACGAAACAATGCTCAGAGAAATACTGGGACGAATCGAAAAACATCTTGGTCCTGAGGCGACTGGTCGCGTACTCGATCGCTTAACGGATCCCAAGACTGAGTTTTTCCATGGTTCATGGTTCGATGGCGCTAATGCCGGCTGCATCTATGCCCATATCTTGACAGCGGCTGCTGGATTGGGTATTAAGGGAAGCTTGAGTAATCCTAATGTTTACGTTGTCAGTGATGTGTCAAAACAGTTTGGCGAGAAATACGGTTCAAAAGTTCGCGCTCGCTGGGTAGCGCTGTGGAACTCGCCTCTTACCGGTCGACTCTTCGAGCGGTGGGTGGTCTGGCAAGCACGCAAACTGAAAGGTGAACACGACCACCGGCAGGCCCAGGCGGCTATTCTGGCCACGCTCGATCGAATCGAGGCTGGCGCCAACTTGGCGCAGAAACCAACGTCTCTCGGGGAAACCGCAGAAGCCTCCAAAGTAAAGGTTAGCACAAAGGTAGCGTGAGACACATCGAGGCTGCCGGCAATGTAGCATTACTCATGTTGTTACCGCCGATCCGGCGCGCTACAACTCTCTAACCAACCAACCGCCTCCCTCACGGGGCGCGGTTTTTTATTTTGTTCAATTTTGCGAGATTTTACGATGCGCAAACGTTGTAAAATCTTGCTGCATTTTACGACACCAATGAGCTGGTGTTGTAAAATGTCATGTTTTGCGACATTTTGGTATAATAGAGCCAAATGCTTGCAAAGTTGATTCGTGAATTCTTGGAATACTGCGAAATTGAGCGGGGGCACTCGCAACTGACGATCCGCAACTACGATCACTACCTTTCCCGCTTTTTGGAG
>Ga0213870_1001383_pt1 | contig 10903 bp, 8 predicted proteins | sample WICALVC2017_Meta_FD_160119 | JGI IMG/M metagenome (GOLD analysis project Ga0213870, IMG submission 160119) | Freshwater microbial communities from subterranean cave lake in Wind Cave National Park, South Dakota, United States - WICALVC2017 | ecosystem: Environmental > Aquatic > Deep subsurface >... | reverse complement strand
TTCAGGGCATGCAGTAAATATGTCTTCATCTACAAATAAATCTCTATTATCAAGAATAAATTTCCTAGTTTTATCTATATGCTCGGCTCGTGTAATTGAGCTGTAACGAAACCATTTTTCCCATCCTGACCAATTTCCCCGGAACCAGACTTTAAGCTTGTGATTTCTGGCTGACTTCACCCAACGAGTTAAATAGGGAATAAACTCTTCATCATAAGGTGTTGCTATAGCTACATGTGTAGCACCAGTATCTGATATATTATTAATTTGTGTATCTATGACACTTTCAAATAATATATCATTTACTTTCTCCTTGGCCTTATCGCGTGAATATTTCATGGTATCAATGGATTGTAAATCCCACAACTTCTGGTTCGTTCTGGAGATTTCTGATCTGGTATGAAAATACGGAAAGGTAAATAAAAAGGTTAAAATAACAAGAAATAATAACAATTTCCTGTTTAGTTTAATATATTTCTTTTCAGTTTTTTTTTTGCGATTGAACATTATAATATGTATTATTAAAAAAAACTTAACTTAATCAGTTAAATGTTTTTGCCTAAAATCGGCTCTGTATTGAGGTTACCTAAGTATTCATTCTTAAGTTGATAAATATCTGCAAAAGGGAAATGTGATACTAAATCATAGTAGCTATATGCTGGAGTTTGGGATACAGCTTTAAAGGTTAGATCGTTGTTGTCATTGGTTCGCATAATAATCCATCTAGCCCAGCGGTCTGGACTAGTTGTAGCACTTTCCCAATAAGCACCTGTGCCCTCATGAATAAATCTCTTCATAGGCAGACCCGAGGAGAAAATGATCGCATCATGAGACGCAGCTGAGATTAAGATAAAACCTTTTTCATTGGCGGCATATTGCTTAAGCCATCCACTGACTTCTGAAACGTTTTTCTGGCTTGATCCTACACGTGCATCGTCGATCGTAACTGCATCTCCATTTGTAAGTGAAAAGAATGAGACGAAAGCAAGAAGCAAAATTAAAACTCCTCGCAACGGAACCAGTTTATGAATTAGAAAGCCTATAAAAATTGCAATTGTTGGCATCATCATTATTCCATATCTCGCATTAAACCAGGTATTTCCTGAAAGACCCTGTACAAAAAGCACGCTATGACCTAAATATAAAGCTAGGATATTAAAAATAATGGGAGTAAAAAGTGAAAGACTTACAATTCTGACAGCCCGACTTATATTTTTGTCGAACCAAAAAATCAAAGCGGCAATGGCAGCTAAAATAGTAGTAAAAGCTCCGGAATTGTAAGCAAGTGCATAGAAATAAATTTTGCTGGAAAAAATGAGATTTCCTTTGGTAGCTAAAACATTGGCTTTTTCAAGTGCTGCTTGCTGTGCACGAGCGGAAAATGGACCGAAGACAAAGTATAAAGCATCTTTGAAAATAAGCTGGTTCCAGCCAAACCAAAGAAGAATTCCAAAACTAGCAAGAGTTGTAAATAGTATCACAATGCCTTCGCTGGTTTTATAACCAAATTTTCTGAAAGCCTGGTAGGAAACCAAAACTACTGCAACAATAAGTAAAAACCAGCCGTCGTAACGGACAAGTGAGGCCATCATAATCCAGAAAGAAGATTTGATAAGGTGAAGTAAATTTGAATTTTTGTGCCATAAAAGTAACTCGTAACAGGCTGCTGTCATTGTGGCCATAAGAAGAAGTTCAGTCATGGCAATAGACTGAAGGTAAAGTACGTTAATATTGGCAACAAATATCAAAACGCCAATAACTCGCCCGAGGAAACCAACATTCAACTCTCTAAGAAAGAAATATATAAGAAGTCCTATGCCTACAAAAGCTATCATAGATACTAAACTTCCTGATAAACCTGAATGCCACATAAAATCATTCCAAATAGTAGGAATCATGAGAATATGCGGAAGTGGCAACCAGACGGATCCCAGTTGAGCCAAGCCTGGTTTTAGACCTTCAACCACTCGTCTACCAATATCAAGATGAGATCTGGCGTCGTTATAAGCAAGGCCTAACCCATTTTGATAAAAGTAAATAAAGAAATTTAAGGATATTCCTATAAGAACCCCTGTCAAAATTGGCAAAGCAAATTGCCTCAGATATAAGGAGGTTTTTGCAAGTGTAGCTTTAGGCAAATTTAGTTCTAGATTAAAGTTATTTAAGTTAAGCATAGAATTATTGTTATTTTGTTAGATTGACTTGTAAACTTCTCGACTCTCCGTCATCTGACGGATCACTCGAAGAATAACAATTACAATTGCTCATTATTAAATCTTTTAGTCGAAAGTAATATTACAAGAAGTCCTGCAACTGCAAGTATTGAAAAAGTAAGAAGTCTATAATATTCCCATGCGTAGAGATTGTCTGCGAGATATGTTTGGTAAATATAGGATTTAGACCTGTTACTATACAAAAAATCATAATTTCGTTCATAGGTATATTTCTCCTCAATCCCTGAAAGCTGCTCTAATGCTAATATTTCTACCTGAGGTGGATTTCGGTTTGATGTAAGTGCGCCCAAAGAATTTACTGATATTGAGTAAGCTAAAATCGCAAAGAAAAATAATATCAAGAGTATGTTTTTCTTAATTAAATCCAGCGCAACTGCCAATAGAATTGAGAATAATGCATAAGTTGGTATAAGATAACGTGATCCAAAAGCCCAACCACCCCATGGATCTCCCCACATAGAATAAAGGAGAATACCCATACCAATTATAGAAAGAAGTAATGCAAGCACCCGACTATTTTTTTTATAAAGAGGTAAAATTGCATATGCAGCGAACAAAATAACCGGAGTAAAGTACAGTATTCCCCTATCTGGGCTTAAAAAGTGAATATAAAAGCCGTTTAACATTTTTCGCGATTGAAAAAAATGTAACAAAGATTTACTTTGAAGCTCAGGATTCTCGAATTTTTCTATGATTTCTGTGCCAGCAGAAGCAGGAGTAGTAGGGTTTCCTTCTTCATCAATAGCTTTCACAGTCGGAACTGTTCCAGATATCTGGAAGGGATTTCCATATGAAAGTTGATTAAACCCTAAAAAAAGCGCAAGAGGTATGATAGCCGTACAAAAAGTAAGAAATAAGGGCAGTTTAAGACCAATTTTAATTTTATCTTCTGTAGTTTTAAGATAAATCATTCTGCCTAGTCCATAAAGACCAATAGGGAGCATAAGTATTAGGTTGGGATAATCTACAGGAATTGATGCAGCCACAAGTAACCAAACTATCCCTAGAGCCCAAAAAAATGTTGATGATAACAAAATATATAATGATGATAGAATTAAAAATGTGGAGATATGATGTTGGTATAGCGATACACTATAAGCAAAGGCAGGAGTCGCGAAAATAAAAACTAGACTACCTAAGATAGCAGCCATTATACTAGTCCCCAATCGTCTCGCAATTGTGACAATTAAAAGGACGTTTAAAAGGGCGAAAAATCCTACTACTGCAAACGTTCCGACTTGGGAAATTCCAAAAATTTTACCAATTATATAACCAGGAATGACCAAAAAGGATAATCCCGGGAAAAAAAGAGAGACGTATTTCCCATTACTATAACCTAAATCAGGAGTAACGAAGCGGGCAATAGGAAGGCTAAAATATACAGATTTATCCTCAACTATTGAATATGTTAAGGCAAAACGACCTCGCTCCGGTGACAATTCCAATGGACCTTCATCCTTCCATTCGTTATTATTAATAATTTCGCTATTGGGATTTCCAGCTATTCCACGGATTGACAAAGCCAAAATTGCAGCACAAAAAATCAAATATGTGATAATAAGTAAATATTTTTTTATCATAATATATTAATCTGTCTTATAATTTTTTTGTACTATAAGCCATATCCCATATAGCATTTAATTTACTCTCTAAGTACATCGCTCGTAATCTACAATATACGTTGACTGCAAAAATATAAATACACTCGATCGGGTGATTTATAAATTGTATTAATTTTGTTTTGAGCTCTATAGCCTTTGGGATATGATATTCAGACTTCACCACTGCACTTGGAAAATATTTTTTCATTCGAGTAGCAGCTGCTAGAAATCTAGTATTTTGTCTAATCTGGTCAAATATATTTTGCGGAGAGCGAAAATGAACTATTGCAGATTCAACATGTCTATATTCATAACCTTCCTTTTTGCAGCAAAAATAAGCAAAAGCATCATTGGCAATCATATCTGACGGGATTTCTATTTTTTTGTAAAGAGTTTTTTTTAAAGCAAGCAGCCTGCCGTCTGCTGAAAAAATATTATGACCGTTTTTGATTTTTGTTCGATACGGAAGATAAGCGGAAACTGTATAATTTACAGCTCTCTCTGTAAAAGTATTTCCCCGCTTTGGTATAGGATTTCCTCCTGTTAAACCTATACAGGGAGATCTTAATGGAGTTATTAAATCGAAAATTACATAAGGATGGGAATATATAACATCAGCATCCGATTGTACAAGGATGTCGCAGTTTGTTTCTTGGTAAAAGTTGTTAAGTCGAATCGATTTACCGTTGCGTGCCTTGTAATTTTGAACAAAAATTTTAGGACTTTTGAAAGATTTCGCAATTTCAACAGTGTTATCTGTTGAACCATCTGAAATAACCCAAATACGATCAAGAATGTACCCTACTTCTTTTTGAGCAAGAACAGTAGAAAGAAACTCTTTAATATTTTTTTCTTCGTTATATGCTACTACCAGCACTACTACTTTTGGTTTTATTTTATTCATAGACGATTTTATTTATTAATTGACCCCATCTTCTATCTTCCCTGTTTCTAATATACTTAATCAGTGTGTTTAAATTGCGTCTCAGATCAAATCTTTTATTTTTTGCTTCGATGAGCAATTTGTATAGTTTGTCTTTTGTGACTAAGTTACATTTAATACAAAATTTTCGCATTCCCAGGTCACTTGCTATTCCCTCTGTTTTATATTCGTAACTTATGGCAACGAACGGTATGTTATTTACCGCTGCTAATATATTACTATGCATTCTCATACCAAGGAGTAAATCTGCTTTTGATAATTTATTGGTAATAGTTTTCAAATCGGCAGTTTTACCCATATTCATCACTTTTACTTTATATTTACTTAATTTCCAGGCAATTTTGGTCGTAAGGGAGCTGTCATCCTCTCCATACATAGGGGCATCAGTATGAACGATTGGAAGCACTTTTGATCCGGTTTCATTAGCAAATTTTGCAATTGCCCCTACAAATGCTGTCTCGAATTTTTTTTGATTTTCACCTTCGAGCCAATTTCGTATTGTATATGCAAGAATCAATTTTTTATTTTTAGTCTTTTTATTTTTATTGGCGGAAGCGAGAATTCCATAATCATAGGCAGAAATAAGATTATTGATATTATATTTTTTCAAATGTTGGTAACTATATTTTTCGCGAGTGGCCACCAGATCCAAGTTGTCTAAAACTGCCGCAGTAAGCTTTTCCTGCCAATTACTATAAAAAGGGCCAAAACTGATTGGTCCGACTATTTTTTTGGCCCGAAATTGCTTAGCAAAGTGAAAAATAAATAAATTCATAAGCAAATTTAAGGATTGAGTTAAACCTTTTTTGGCCCTTAAGTAACCTCCGTCTGCAAATATAATCAGATCCGCACTTTTATAATCGAGGATTAGTTCATCCAATTTGGTCTTGATATTAAAAAGAGCTAACAGCTTCAAGTCAAATCTTAGTTCTATAAAATTTGCTGCAAGCCAAAGAAGCCTCAGCATTCTTACAGCCGCGTTTCGCTTCTCAAACACGGCCCAACTATATAGGGTATGATAGACTTTATAACTTCTCGTTTTTTTATATAAATGCGGATCATTGCTGTGAATTGTAATATTTGCATTTTTAATATTTTTTCTGATTAAATCAATAAGTACTGATAATGTAATTTGATCTCCTAGATTCCTCGGACTAGTAGCATTTGGTATCAAAATTCTGATAGTTCTGTCTTTGTAACTATTTCTCATACTTTTGATAACTTTTGTATTAAATCAAATCTCTTTTGGTTAAAAACCAATAGAGTCTATTTTGGTTGTATTTATTATCTAGTAGTCTTAAAGAGTCTCTTACCTTTCTTTTAAGTCTTTGTTGCAATGATGGATATTTATTATTTTTTATAAATTCTTCTAGAGCGAATCTAACTTTTGACTTATCCTTTTTAAGTTTCAGTGCTTTTAAAAGAGCAACAAAATATTTCAAGACGTATGGCGATACTCTCGTATTTTTTAATTTGTTTAAATCTAACTGCTTATTGAATGTTTTACATTTTTCCAGAGAATCAGATACATATAACGCCAGCATATTTCGGAAACATTTTTCGCATTCACAGCAATTATATGCTCCATTTTTATTTACCCAACATACTCTTAAATTCTTCATGACTAATTTATTGTTCGATAAGAAACTTAGTTTAATTATTTTGTCCGCATTGCAACCATAATGAATAATTTTCATGTTTTCGCTCGACCATAGAATATCTAAGCTTGGACTCATATAGCGATGATCTGAGTTAATATCTGTTTGTCCACATGACATATAAATTTCCTTAAACCCATTTCGCAGAAATAAAGATACACTACCCAGAGCAAATTCATAAGACATGTTCCAATCAAAATATTGGTCAAGAGTTTCTCTAAGATTAGTCTTAACCGTTATAAGTTTTACATTCTCTTTTCTTGCAATTTCGATTATATTTTTCTCTACTTTTTCATATAAATTTAAATCTTCCGGTTTAATATCAAATCCATGGACAAAGATGAGATATTTTATTTTTGTTTTATTTTTAAGATAGGTATAAAAGGAATCAACTCCACCTGAAAAGAAACATCCGATATTACTTGCTGTTTTCAATTCGGAAGTTAGATAATTTGCCTTTATTAATACAGGATGAAATCCTTGCTTCCAGCTTGTTAATATTTTCATAATTTTAGGTATATTTGCTATCAAACTTTTTGAAACCGTTCCCTCTATTTCTAGATCTTCCATTTTTTCCATACAGATAGCTAAACTTGCTGCTAAAAATGGATTTGCATCTTTTGCAATAAAATCTTTAAATGCCTCGTCGACTTCGAAATAAATATCGTGTTTTTTCCCACTGTTTAAGACAATACGGGCGGATAGCACAAATTTATTATTTTGTGAAGAATAAGTTATATTTTTTATTTTCATAATGTAAATGAGTGATACTTTTTTTCTAATACGAATTTCGTTGATTTACCAATTTCCCAATGGTCAGAAAAGTTTCTATTGAAGCCTACGATTTCTGCATATCCCTTTAAGAAAAAATAAAAAATACAATAAATAGGTTTAGTGAAGATAAACTCAATAAACATCATCAGCGTTTCTTTATTGCTCCTGTTATACAGTGAATGAATTTCTTTGACACTAAAATATTTTTCGAGTGCAGACCGTCCAGTGATTATTTTTTGTCTCGCACGGCGAAAATCGCTGATGTTCTCTGGAGTCCTAAATACGCAGACAGCTTGTTTTTGGACTTTAATAGGAATTTTTCTTCGCATACACCAAAGCGCTGCATATGTATCCTCTGGTATATGAGCCGGCCAGCGTAACTTTGTATAAACTCCTCGGGAAAAAGCTCTGCCCCCTCTTCCTGAACTAAAAATCTCTTCTAGATTCTTTTTTCGTGTTGTCGTGCGAAGATAAATTGATTCCTGTTCACGGATAATTTTTCCCACAAATGTCTTCGGTTGCAGGCTAAGAATATTACCCTGAATTATTCCGATCGTGCGATCGCGTTTTATTGGCTCAATGAGTGTTTTAAGGTAGTTCAAATTGGTCGGTTCTGTATCTGCTTCCAATAGCACGACAATATCACTGTTAGCTCGCGAAAAAATAAGGTTTTGACAATATATTTGGCCATATCTTGTGGCATTATTAATCAAAAGAATCCGCTCATCATGAACTTTCCCTATTTCCAGTGCCGTATGGTCTCCACTGCCATCGTTGATAATAATTATTTGCTTTATTGCAATTCCGTTTTCGGACTGATGAATTAAGCAGGTCAATAAGCGATAGATATTTACTTCTTCGTTGTACGCAGGTATACCGATAGTGATTGTTGGTTTTTGCTTCATTTTATGTATTTTTAAAAACTCGATTTTGTTCCCGCCAAAGTTTCCAGGATATTCGGTTTGGGTCGGCAACTACATCGTCTAGAGTAATAGCCTGATCTTTGGCAATATCATGTTTTAACTTCAGACCTTCTGATAACCCAATAGGCAAAAGATTTTCTTTGCGAGCAATGGCAGCATTTTCACATGCCCCATAGGTCATAAAATATCCCATACCGTCGAGTATCTCGTCGCGGGTTAGATTTTTTTTGGCTATGGAAACGACTTCAACGAAGGGCTTGCCGACAGGAGTGACAACGGCATCTTTAAAAATGACGGCCCGACCAATTGTATTTGCTATTTCAAAGTGGCAAAGATGATAAGGAGTATAAAAAAGATAGAGTGGTCCCTGCCCCAATTTATAAAGATTTAGATAATGCTTCTGAATGGGGTGATCAATAGTGCCCAGGACAAAAACGCCCGGGTTCGGATCAGCGCCAACGATATAATCTACGAGACCTGGATGTTTAAGAATTTCTCGTGACGAAAATTTCTTAACTGCTTCCTCAAGAGGTGTTCCCGGCGTGACAACCGGCTGCCAAAGTCCACGTTTGGCCGCGTGAAAACCGGTGGCATTGGCAACTACTGCTTGTTCAAATGAAACTTTAGTGCCATCAGCAAATGAAGTCACCATATGCGGTTTTTGTCCCCATCTTGCCGCAAATCCGGCTTGGGTAGTGGGAGTACGATACGGATCTTGTAATCCTTTGATATTGCCGCATAGAACTGGTGTTATACCAAGCCCTTTGACAAAACGAAAGAGATTCATCTGCACACCCGGTTGATCCCCGTCGGTATTTGTATAAATAACGCCTGCGCGATCAGCATAGGTTTTAAGAAGTGGCCCCAGTGTACCGTCAAGCTCCGCATTCATAACTGCAACATGCTTCCTATGTTTGAATGCTTCCAAGATAACTGGTATTGCATAATCAAGAGTCCCTGTGATTTCCAGAAGGATATCAATATGAGGGCAACGAGTCAAAAGCTGCGGTTCATCGGTGACTACATACTTTTTGTTTTCGATAGCGCTATCGAACTTTTTTTGACTTCTGGTTGTAATAATTACTTTTGCTCCAGAATCTTTATACACTTTTTGGGCTTTTTCTACATGGCGGTTTGAAATAGCCACCAAACGAATACCTTTCGTGTAATTAAGAATCTGCAGCGTTATACCACGAGCCATAAACCCGGCTCCCATCATACCTACACGAATAGGTTTACCTTCTTTCTCTCTTTGTTCTAGTGCCTTATCAATAATTATCATAATTTTTTTATGTCATTCCCGCGAAAGCAGGAATCCATGATTTTATAGATTCCGAGTCAAGCCCGGAATGACGATTTGTAGTTTGGAAAGCTCGCGTCTTTTTCAGATATATATTTAATTTCAACCGGCCATTTTATTTTGAAAGCAGGATCATCAAATCTAACCCCTCTTTCAAACTTTGGAGAATATAAGGCAGTAACGAGATATGAGACTTCACAGTTGTTGGCAAGTGTTACGAACCCATGGGCAAAACCTTCCGGTACATAAAGCATTTTGTAATTATCACTCGTGAGTTTAATTCCTATCCACCGTCGATACGTTTGCGATTCTTTTCTTAAATCAATAATCACATCATAAATAGCTCCTTGAGTTACGCGGATGATTTTGGTTTCGCTATAAGGTGCTTTTTGAAAATGCATTCCACGTAAAGTGCCCCTTTTAAGAGTTAAAGACATATTTTGTTGAACCAGGTTTGTATTAAGTCCGGTTTTAGCAAACTCTTCCAGGCTCCAGGTGCGTGCAAAAAATCCTCGATCGTCTGACCGCTTTTCAATATCGATAATATATGCACCTTTGAGTTTAGTTTCAGTAAATTTCATAGTTAGTAAGCTGATAATTTCGGGATGGCTACCACAAATTTTCCATGCCAGCGCCTGATACCTTTCATTTGTTCCATAATTTCGTCCTTAATATTTCAGGGTAAAATGAATAGATAATCCGGTTTGGTTTTGAATACGTTTGACTCGGAAACTATAGGAATATGACTACCCGGGAGAAAATGATTTTGTTTATGGGGGTTAATATCTACAGTATAATCAATAAAATCCGTGCCGATGCTGCAGTAATTTAGAAAAGTATTGCCTTTGGCGGGAGCGCCATAGCCGGCAATAGTTTTACCCTTTCTTTTTGCATCAATTAAAAACTTCAACGTATCGAGTTTTATTCGATTGACTTTTTGGTTAAATTCCAAGTAGGTAGACAATTTACCAAGTCCTGTTTTTATCTCTTTTTGCAGTACTTTTTCAAAGCGGAAAGTACGGCTAAAGCGTTTACTGTCACTATTTTGAGCATAGATTCGCAGCGACCCGCCGTGCGTTGTAAGCTCTTCAACGTCAAAAATAAATAAACCGTGTGCGGTGAGAACCTTATCTACAGCAAGGAGAGAGAAATAAGAGAAGTGTTCATGATAAATAGTATCAAACTCGTTTTTAGAAATGAGGGCAAGCAGATGTGGAAACTCGAGCGTAATAACTCCATTTCGCTTAAGGATCAATTTAAGTCCAGCCATGAAGTCATTTAGATCCGGAACATGTGCCAGAACATTATTGGCAATTACAAGGTCTGCAAGCTTATTTCTTTTATTAAGATTTCTTGCGAGAATTTTGCCAAAAAATTTCTTGAGTGTGGGAATGCCTTTTAGAATCGCCACTGCCGCTACATTTCCAGCTGGCTCAATGCCGAGTATTGGAATATTATTTTGTTTAAAGA
>Ga0213870_1001382_pt1 | contig 10906 bp, 14 predicted proteins | sample WICALVC2017_Meta_FD_160119 | JGI IMG/M metagenome (GOLD analysis project Ga0213870, IMG submission 160119) | Freshwater microbial communities from subterranean cave lake in Wind Cave National Park, South Dakota, United States - WICALVC2017 | ecosystem: Environmental > Aquatic > Deep subsurface >... | reverse complement strand
GGAAAAAAAGAATTGATATTAAAGCTAGCACTATAATGCTTAGCTTTGCTGTGGACTTGAGCACACCCATCGATTTCATTATTTAATTATATTATTTTACAGGATAGTTAATTTTGATTTTTGGTTGATTCTATCTTTTTACCACTTTTTGTTGGGATTATTCTTATTTTTGCTTTCGCGAAGTCTTTGTTCAGTTCCTTTCCCTGAAAATATTCGTGCAGAAATATGGCTAATGCGGCCACTTCGGAATGCGGCTGGGGAGTTATGGAGATATTGAAGTCTGCCAGATGATAAATCTCTGAAGGGACTTTTTCTCCCCCGATAACAATCACAATGTCTTTCTTCATTTTTCTGATTTTCCCAATTTTACTTTGTATAGGTAAGCCATAAACAGTCAGGTGAACTACAAGCCAGCCATTGCTTTTATATTCTGCTATCACTTTCTTCCAGTCTTTTTTATACTCTATTTCAAAAAAACCCCCGAAATTTGTAGAAACTTTGCTTATCGATACTTCAAGTTTGTTGTCTTTATATCCTGTATAAATCATCTTCTCAGCACCGAAAGCTCGAGCCACTAAGCTGCAGTGCGTGGTTATCCTCTGGTCCCTGAACGGCCTGTGCCCAAGCCTTAAAACATGGATTTTCATAACCCAATATTCTCTTTTATTTTTAAGAAGTTGTATGGATGACAGCCACTGCCTTTTTGCCGTCGCTTACAAATGCGTTAAACAGCTCGACTGCTTTCTCTGATCTTTCTCCAAATAAATCAATTTTCCTGTATTCTGCCAGCTCCTTGACTTTTGAGTTTATTCTTAGTTGAGGGGCCTCGCCAACGCCCCTGCCTACCACAATCACATTCGGCTTCCTGTTGAGCAGCTGCAGGAATTCCTCAACATCGAATATGTGGGATTTCTCCCTGTACTGGACCTTCCCATCCCACCACACAACCATGTCAGAATAGTATATTTTCCCTTCAATTTCTATTTCTCCAAATTTCACAGAATTGATTCTGGCCATAATATATAATTCTGCATGCAATTCAATATATAATGCGTATGTGAATGGCGAATGATAGCCATATATTTTTAAGGAGTGAAAACAATAGAATTATTATGAGAAAGGGTCTTTCCACGAGTCTGGAGATTGCAATTGCTGCGATTGTGATACTGATTGTAGCGCTTGTTATACTTACTATTTTTAGCGGCTCTATATGGCCTGTAGGCGATTTTACTGCAGTACAAGGTATATGTAAAAGCAAAGGTTCTTCTATATGCTCTGTAACACGTAGTTTACCAAATGATTGGAATTCCAAAGTGAATTATAGAGTAGGTAATAATATTGAAGAGAGTACATGTGCTGCGTTAGTAGGTTGTAATAGTTGTCAGGGCTGTGGTTTCTTACCTCCATAATATTTTTATCAACTTGATTAAGCCTGTATTTCTCTTTTTATAAATTTGAAACAATAATATAACATGGAATTTGCCTTGCAGGTTGCGGTGACTGTTGTTGTTATACTCATTGTGGCCCTGGTTGTGCTCACTGTTTTTACTGGGGGCATAAAGAACGTTGTAGATTTTATTAATTCCCTTTTTGGAGACCCATGCAAACTGGCTTGCGATACTTACCAGCTCACATGCACTGAAAGCAAGCCTCTCGGTGACTTGCCTGCTTGCTCTGGAAAGAGCGGAACATGTGAGTGTCCTAAAAGGACTGTAACCACATAAGCTGGATTTACGATTTCTGGAGTTGACGCTGCAGCCACTAATAATCCTATAAAAGCATGTGCGCACCATATTATAAACTAGAAATGGAATGATTGGCCAACTTAGGTCAACAACATATAAGCACACAAATGGCAATGTTAATGTTGAGCCTAAGTTCCACTAAAATAGAATTCAAAAAGTGGCCTACATAAACTAACCACTATAATAAACTCAGGAAACTGATAGTAACATAACATTGCCAATCAATAACATGGCTACGTTACTATCAGTTTGGATATGTATGGACGAGAAGAAGATAATCGAGCTGATAGCATCCGAGTATTCGTGGGAGCAGATTCTATACAATATCGTAAGCTGGGAAGGCCTGGACCCGTGGGACTTGGATATAGTGGCCTTGTCTGGCAGCTTTCTCAATTACATGGCCAAGATGAATCAGCTGGATTTCAAGATACCTGCTAAGTACATTATCATAGCAGCTGTTCTCCTTAGAATGAAGTCTGACGGGCTGAAGGTCCTGGATACGGATGAGGCAAATGGTGTGGAGGTTCCACAGGAATTCTTAGAGGAAGGGGGGGCTGAGAGGCAGAGGATTGAGATAAACCCTATAACCATGCCCATCAGGAGGCAGGCCAAGAGGAAGGTAATGCTTAATGAGCTTATAGTGGCGCTAAAGAAAGTGCTTACAATGCAGGACAGGAGGCAGGACAAGATCTCGAGGCACAGGAAGCTTATAAAGATTAAAGAGGACCAGATAGCGCAAAGGATAGAGCATATATACAGAAGGATAAATGATATACTGGCAAGGATAAACAGCGATGAGTTGCGGTTCTCTCACCTCCTACAAAAGGGGGACAAGCACGAGATGATAGACACATTCCTGCCACTGGTATATCTGGACCATAACAAAAGGATAGAATGCAAGCAGAATGAGATATTCAATGAGATTTATATAAAGAAACGGGAGCAAACTTAACTATGAGAGTAGTTAAAGAGCCTAAAATCTCGCTTGATTTGGACGTGGACCATAAGAAGATTATAGAAGCGGCTTTGTTTGTTTCTGACAAACCTTTACAGCTTAATGAGCTAGCAAAGCTGACAGGCATAAATTCCCTGGGGTTTGTTAAGGACTTGCTTGAAAAGGTGCAAAAAGGGTATGAAGGGAGCGGGCTTGAGATTGTCTCCACTGCTGAGGGCTGGAGCATGCAGGTTAAGGGGGAACTGTTGTCTAGAGTAGCCCACCTGGCCCCATACTCTGATATACCTGAAGGCTGCAAGAGGACGTTAGCGCTTATTGCTTATAAAGAGCCAGTAAAGCAGTCTGATATAATAAAGATGCAGGGGAACAAGGTTTACGCTTACATAAAGTTCCTTCACAACAAGGGCCTGATAACAGGAGAAAGGTACGGAAGGACAAAAATCCTGAAGGTCACTAAGGAGTTTGAGAGGTATTTTGGGATGGAGAAGGAAAAGATAAAAGAAGTTATCGGCTCCCAGCTGCAAGGCCAGGTTTAGATTAGCTACTGACTGCTTATGCAGTATATATAAGCAGTCCATTTACAGGTGGGCTATTTTTTAATTATAATGCATAATAGTTTGATATGAAATCTCTTTTTTGGGCTGACCAGATAGCTGAGCAGATAATAGAGCGGACTAAGGGCAAGAAGGCTAGTGTTAAGTGCCAGCAGACACCCTCAGGGGCAAAACATATAGGGAACTTGAATGATGTGGTTAGGGCCTATTTTCCTTACAAGTCCTTATTAGAACGTGGGATCAAGGCCTCCTTTGTTCATACGAGTGATGATAGGGACCCTTTAAAAGACATACCATTAAAGCTGGCTGATTTGAACGGAGGGTGGCATCATTCCGAGAAGCTAATGGAAATGGGGAAATACCTGGGAATGCCTTTATGCAGGATACCAGACCCGTTTGGATGCTGCTCTTCCTGGTCTAAACACTTCACAAAGGTATGGATGGATGGGGTTTATGCACTGGGAATGAGGCCTGAGCTCTATTCTGTTGATGAGCTGTACAGGCAGGGGAAATTCGACAAATATATAATAATGACTTTCAAGAAGGCAAAGAGGGTGGGGGAGTTGGTAGCTAAGTTTCAGAGGACAAAGGGCAAAGGGTATATACCGTTTGATGCAATATGCTCCAACTGCGGCAGGCTTGCTAATATAGATTCTTTTGATTTGAAGATGAAAAGGGTTCACTTCGTGTGCGGAGGGAAGGCTATAAGGAAAAGGAAAAGCGAGGGTTGCGGATATGATGGGTGGGTCCCTTGGAAAGAAGGCAAGCTGCAATGGAGATTCGAATGGCCTGCCTTGTGGGCTATTTTTAACACAACCTATGAGCCCTTTGGCAAGGATCATTATGAAGGCTCATGGAAAAGCGGGCAGGTGATAGCAAGGGAGATATATGAGATTGAGCCTCCAATACCGTTTGTTTACGAGTTTTTCCTGGTCAATGGCGAGAAAATGTCTGCGAGCAGGGGCAATGTGTATATTGTCCAGGACCTGCTCAGGATTGTGGAGCCTGAGGCATTTATGTTTTTCTATACTAAAAAGCCAGGCAAGCAGAGGGACCTTGACCTGAAAACAATTCACAGTCTTGTTGAGGATTTTGAGCACGCAGAAAGGGTTTATTTTGGCCTGGAGGAGGAAGAGGCGAAAACGAAAGAGAATTTAATCAGGAGCTATCAGATGGCCTCTCTCAAGATACCCAAAGAGGCCCCAATCAGAATACCATATCAGTTTGCAGCCATGCTCACCCAATATCACAGTGACATGAATAGAATGATAGAGGTGTTAAAGCACACAGGGCATGTAAAAGATGGTGTTAGTAAAGAGGGTTTGGAGCTGGTCAAGAAGCGGCTTTTGCTGGCCAAGAACTGGGTTGAACTGTATGCCCCTGAAGAATATAAAATAAAGCTAGTTGGTCAGGGTGTTGGTATAAGCAAAAAGATTTCTGATAGACAAAAAATGGCGCTTAAAGAATTTGCTGCAGAGTTGGCAAAAAGGGATTGGAATGAAAAAGAATTGCACAATCTATTCTGGGAGTTAGCTAAGAGGAACAATATCGAGCCAAAAGAATTTTTCAGGGCCGTGTACAATGTTTTGTTAGATAAGGATTCTGGCCCGCGCTTGGCTCCTTTTATACTTGCTGCGGGTAAAGAGAGGGTAATAGATTTATTAAAACAAATTTAGGATTAATTAAAGACCTGCTGCTAATACTGATTATAACAAGCAGCATCCGCCATAGAATATATGGCGCTCCATAATGGGCCCGTAGCTCAGTCGGATAGAGCACCAGTCTTCTATTTAATTATAGAAGAATTGAATCTCACAAGAGATTATGAGAAGATAGCTGGGGGTCGCGGGTTCGATCCCCGCCGGGCCCAATTATATCACAACAGTGAATTTTTCCATGACCTCGCTGGCCAGTTCCAGACTTTTTTCAGGCCTGCTGGCTGCTGTTAAAAATGTGGCTATGGGCTTGTCTCCGTAGGGCGGGACTTGATAATAATCTCCAATTCTGCTTTTTATCCTGAATTGTTTCACCCCTTTCATTCCCTGAACTTCTTCGAGATTTTCAAAGTTTTTTATTTTACCTGATTTCTTCCCCCATATCTCAACTGCTGTGCATGCCCTCTCAAATTTTTTGTTAAGATCAGGCCTGTTGCCCAAGCAGATTTCTATTGCAGCTTCGTTCAAATCTATGCCAAATGCTAACCTTGTCATGTTTGTTCTGTATCCTCCTACCCTTGCTGCCATCTCTATCATTTTTGGGGATCCGTTTGATAAAATCAGTTCAGGGTGCAAAGGCGTGTCATTAGCTCCGGAGGCCTTTACAGCTTTTTCAATAATATTCTTTACTTTTGCTTTTTGCTTTCCGGGAATTGCAGAGGGTGTTGTCCGTGATATTAAGTAAAAAGCGTCTATATTTCCATTCTGCGCAGTTACGATATCCGCAAACTCTATATTATAGAGTTTATTATTCACCACAAAAGAGGTGGCTGTTATTTCCTTGCCTTTTACAATCTCTTCTGCAATTATTTGTGGCTTATAATCTGGCAGGCCTTTTATTTTTTTAAAGAGGGGATTGTGTGACTGTTTCATTAGATCTGAAACTATTTTATATTTTCCCGCTGCCTCATTCTTTTTCTCGACTTTTAGGATATATCTGCTCTTGGCCCCGCAGGAAGGCTTGAAAAGAAATGGCACACGCAAATCTTTAAAATCATTCCCTGAATTCATTACGCTGAAAATTGGCTGGGGTATGTTGTGTTTGTGGAAAGCCCGCCTCATCATTATCTTGTCCCTTAATATCAGTCCTGATGTTATGTTCGGTCCGGGCAAGCCTAAATCCTGCCTTATTGCAGAAGCTACGGGCGTGTAAGCTTCGTGCCTTGTCAAAACCCCGTCTATTCTTATTTTTTTGTTAAGTGTTCTGACCTTGTTTAGAACATTTCTCAAATCGAAAATGTTTGCTTTCGTTATATAATCGAAAAGTTTTTTATCCTTTTCTGAGGGTCTTGATTTAAGCAGCACAATATTATAGCCCTTGTCTTTTGCTGGCTTTATGTGAGAATTTGCATAGTTGTCTGATACAAATAAGACAGTAGTCATTTGTTCCCCTCATAGCCCATTGACAACTTATGCAGACAGCGTTAGTTGTCCTTTTGTTTCTGGATTAATTATATATCAAGTGAAACCTAATAAATATTCATGCTATTAAGCAAAATACTGGACCCTGAGACTATAAAGCAAAGGCCAATGAATGCCCTGTTTGTGGCTGCATTTTTTGTCGGGTTCGGTTTTGTGACTGCTTTTTTCATTTTCCCTGCTGAATTCAGCGTATCAATGATATCATTCAGCTCGCTTTTCATGCTCCCATTCGTGATAAAAATACTGGAAACTGAGGAGATTGGAAAAAAATTGAAGGGCTTGAACATTTTTCAGAGGCATAACCAAATGATGGTATTCTTTATTTTCATATTCTTTGGTATGAGCGTGGAATATATGCTTCTGTTCGGGTTTGTGCACCCTGCTATAGGGAATGTGGCTTTCGAGCAACAACTAAGCCTTATATTCAGGTCGCCGGCGGGCTACTTCAGCAACGAGGCTTTATTCTGGGAGATTGTTGGAAACAATCTGCGCATTGTGCTAATATCCACTTTTCTCTCCCTGATTTATGGCGTTGGTGCCCTCTTCGTTCTGAATTATAATGCTTCTATAGTCGGCATGATTTATGGCAGCAGCATAAGAAAGGTTATATGGGCAACTTATTATCCTGTTTTCCCGAACCCTTTATGGTATCTGCCTCACATAATACTTGAAGTTTTAGCATACCTGATTGCTGCAATAGCAGGGGGTATAATGTACAAGTCAATAAAGCTTGGAGAAAGATCATACCAAAGCCTTTTTAGGGATGCTGGCTTCCTCCTGATAATATCCGTTATATTGATTTTTGTGGCAGGTTATGTGGAAGTGACTGTTCCGTTCATACCGAGAAGATAATTTTGGTTTAAATAACGGGCTCGCAAATTGTTTTTGTTACTGACTTTATGCAGGTGCCGTCGTTGCATCCCAGGCTGCAAGAGCCTGTGGTTACTGTATAAGTCTGGCCGCTGCAGGAATATTCTGTCAGGACGTTGTCCTCGCATCTTTCGGTAAATGTCTGTCCATCAGCGGTTATGCTGCCGGAGGCAAAGGGGTCGTAATTATTATCGTTAAAATATTCGCAATTGGCGTCAAATGATACCTGAGAACTTACCCTAAACTCGCCATTAACTGTCCTTTTTTCGCATGTTGCCGGATACGCCAATTCGCCTGCTGGCTGGGGCCCGGTGACGTAAAGCAATGCACCAAAGGCCAAAGCGGCGAAAATAAGCGCAAGGCCAAGTATTTGGAAATTCTCAGCTATAAAATCACCTATATAATATTTGGTTTTTCATATAAATATCTGAATCATGAACATAACTAATCCTGAGATTAAAGGAATCAAATAATTATCATCAACCAGGGATTTTTTCTTTAATTGTTTCAGGCTTGGCATATCAGGAATTAATTCGACAAATGTGGCTGTGAGAGAGCCTATAATTGCGAGATTTAACGGGACAAAGAATTGTGAAATAATCAGTGAGGTTATGAATAATGTTGCAGAGCCTTCTACGGATTTGTTTTTCAGGATTTTGTGTTTCCCGAACTTTATGCCTGCTAGAGTTGAGAGAGCATCTCCGATTGAAAGCATGATGCAGGCTGCGGAGGCTATGTTCAGTGGGAACAAAAGAAAAGCCAGGCCGCAACCAAAATAGAACCATATGGCCCCCGCGAATGGCCTGTATACCTCTTTTCTCTCGAGCTTGACAGCAAATTCCCTGAACTTTTCTTCGAACCTGTCAACCAGGCCCCACAAGACCTTCTGCTGTCTTCTCACAAATTCAGAGTAAAGAAAAAGTGTAAAAGCTATTATAAGGAAATAAAATCCTGCTAAAAAACTTCCTGTGAACTGTGCGAGTATCACAAAAAGGAAGCCTGACAAATGGACTAGCTGCCTGTGAAGTTCCAGCCTGGTATCCATAGAATAATATTGGGGTTGGTATTAAAATAAAAGGTTAAACTTTAAAAGGTTTGCATACAAAATTAAATGGCAAAAAAGAATGTGATTAGATATGGGATTAACTACTAAGGACAAATTAGATTTTTATTTAACAGAGCTTAAGAAGCCAAACCTCTCGGAAATTTTTCGCACTCATTACAAGCGAAAATTTGATGAAGAGGTGGAAGCTGATACTCTTACAAAAGCAGAAAAGAATGATTATAAGAATCGGCTAAAAAGAATCGAACATAGTTATGAGACTGTTGTAGTATAAATTGTAATTAAACAGGAAACAAGCCTGTTTTTGCCATGAATATGAAGATGCCTATGGAAACGAAAACCATTATGAAAGAATGCTTTGTGCCCGCGATAACTGAATTCTCCCCCAACTGGCCTGCTATCAGGCCTGTGAAGATCCCCTGTATTATAACGACTATGAAAAACAGGGAGACATAATACAAGCCTACGCCCTGTGGAAGAGCCAGCAGAGAACCGATCACCAAAAACAAATTGCATGGGAAGTAGCTTACGCTTTTGCAGGGGTCCTTGAATTGCAGGCCCAGTATGCCTGCAGAGGTTTGTGGCTGGGCCCTTATCATGGGAACCATAACCTGGATTATCATGATCGCAATGCTCATGAACATGAAAAACACTGCGTACATTATGAAAACATTCTGCTTTACAAGCGAGGCCTTTTCCTCTTCTGCCTCCTTCAGCATGACCATGTCCCTTGCTATCGCCTCCAATGTGGAGGCCACGTTCCCGCCTGACTGGTAAGATTCTCTTATGATATTCAAGGCTTCATTGATTATTTTGGACTCACTCACAGACTCACCAAAGATATTCAAAACTCTCAGAAATGGAGTCCCCCATGTAAGCCTGTTATGCATTTTCCTGACTTCTATGGATAATTTCCCGTAATTTGACCTGCTTGCTATTTTGATTGCTTGAGGCAGGGACATACCTGACCTTTTAGCATCGGATAAGTCCCTCACGAAATTAGGGAATTCCGTCTCCAGACTTTTTATATAAACAAACCTTGCATACCTGTAAAGAAAATACGGGACTATGCTGAGGGCGAGGGCTATTATAAGCGTGTTTCCTATCACTGAAAAATCTCCTGTGAACAAGCTTATCAGAACTAGTACAAGGCCTAATCCCATGAATCCGAAAATTATCTTCTGCTTTTTCTCAAGCTGTATCTTATCAATAAATCTTATGAAATTTATTTGCATATTTTCTCCTATTTATATGCTAGTCGAATGGTGATATCGTCTTTAGCAAAATTATGAAGGCTATTGAAATAAGAGGGATGAAGAAAAATACAAGGAATGCCTGCAGAAACAAGATGCTGATTCCTATAAGCGGGGCTATGATTGCTATGAGAATTATAAAGAAAAGCGTGCCTACAATTATCAGGGTGATGTAAATTTCTGTATACAGGGCAATCTGTTTTGCATAATCATTCAGCGTCCTTATATACTGGTTCATAAAGCTCCTTGTTTTTTCCAAAAGATATGATTCCAGATTTCCGCCGCTTGTTATGACAGAAGACATGCCCCAAAACAGGTCAGCAAGTGCTGTGGACGGGGTTTTCGAGGCGGATTTTTGCAGGGCCCCGTTCAAGCTCATCCCGAGGGTTTTCACATTAGTATAAATCTTGTTTGCCTCCTTGCCTATGACCCCGCCTCTCAAGGAAAGCATCCTGAAAATCTCAACAGGGTTTATGCCCGAGGAAGCGGTGGTTGTCATGTAAAAAACTGCGAACGGCAAAGACCTGTCTATCTTCATCTGCACGTCCTTTGCCTGTATCGAGGGGTAATAGTAACCGAAGAAGAAAACCCCGGCAGCAATGCCGAATGAGACTATTATCGCTAATGTGTAAGCATAAGCTGTTGAGCCTATCAGCGAAGCAGAGACAAAAGAGCTTATTATGATGGAAGGGATTAGCGAGATAAAAGAGAAAAATGTTATCAGCGCGAAATATTCATGAAAAGATATGTTCATGTTGGCCTTTCGCAGGCTTAATTTCAGAGAATCAAAGTAATCCAGGTAAGGTAGTACTATATTGCCGAACATTCTAAAGGCTAATTCTTTGATCATGATATTATATTTGGTTTGTTTCTTATTTAGATTTTTATATGCGAGAGTGTTTTCTTTTGGTAGCTATAGTTTTTCTATAAGCATAAATTTCTTTTCAATATGCCTTTCTTTTGGATAGCTTAACATTTTCTTTCGCGAAAGAAAAGGTTAGACCTCGGCAGTCAAATCCATTACCCTTTCAGGGTCTGCATAATACATGCTTATGACCTTTGCTACATCCCTGTAATCGTATATGCCCCTCTCAAGCATCCACTCCAGGATTTTTTTCCTGCGGATCAGCTCTTCCTGTATACTGTCCTCTGTCACTCCAATCCTCTTTGCCAGGTTTCTGAGCACAACAGACTTGCTTGTTATTTCAAATATGTCTGTTATTGGCCTCCACTGGAAAACCCTTTTTGTAAGAGGCCTGTCATTTTTGATTCCTATAATTTCTAATATGCTGTCAGATCTTCTCACATAGCTCCCGTGAAGCCTTGACA
>Ga0213870_1001381_pt1 | contig 10909 bp, 18 predicted proteins | sample WICALVC2017_Meta_FD_160119 | JGI IMG/M metagenome (GOLD analysis project Ga0213870, IMG submission 160119) | Freshwater microbial communities from subterranean cave lake in Wind Cave National Park, South Dakota, United States - WICALVC2017 | ecosystem: Environmental > Aquatic > Deep subsurface >... | reverse complement strand
GGTGCAAGCCATGTCTTCAGAGGCGTTTCTTTCTCTACTACCATCAAGACATAGGAGATCCCTTAACCGCGGTATTTCTGAGGAGAAGAGGAAGCTCCTAGGAGATGTAAGGGCAGCCAACGACGGTAAGCGCACAGCCCCAATCAAGACCCACGCGAGAGATATGATAGTGCTTCCGTACATGATTGGACTAACCCTTCAAATTCACAACGGCAAGGACTTCGTCCCTCTTGAGATAAGGCCTGAGATGATCGGTCACTACCTAGGAGAGTACGTTCCAACAAATAAGAGAGTCAGTCACGGAACTCCCGGAATAGGTGCTTCGAGATCTAGCCTATACGTTCCCCTCAAGTAGCTAACTTCTTCAGCTAACGACGTCAAACTCCAGGCGGTGGCAACACGGTTGGACTCGTGGGATCTGCAAATTTGTATGTTCCGTCAATGCCGATTCGGTGCGTGTGGTACTGATACACTCCACAGACTGAATGTAGTGGTTAGTTCCATAGCGAGCTGCTAAACCGTCTTCTCGCGGACTTCGCGCCAGGTGAATGAAGGTTTCCCGCCTTTGAGGTGCCAGTATTCCCAGAACTTCTCAATCTTCTTTCCGTCTTTTGTGAGCCGGCAGAATAGGACTCCTTTTAACAAGTTGGTTTCGCCATTTTCCGTCTTCGTGTACTTCGCGGTCCATTCAGCACCGCAGACTTGAGGGTCCTGCCCAGCGTAGAGTTTTCGATAGTTGAAGCTAATGTTTCGCTGTCTAGCCACCGCTTCTTCCCAGTACCGCAGAATCTGAGCGTGACCGCGCGCTGGCTTTTCATCAAAGGGGTCTTCACTATACGTGGCATCTTCTGTGAAGATCTTTATGGCTAAGGCGGGGTTGCGCTTTTCCCACGCGTTCTTGTACCCGACGAGAACCTTCTGAAAGGCCTTTTTTAGGTCCAACTTACTCTGGCGCTCCTCGTCCCTCTGTAGAGTACATTGGCATATTAGCTTACGATTTCTGGATCAAAGCATCGCATCAGCTTTGAAGACGGCAAAAGTTTTTATTGAATGCGAAGCGGCGCATGCTGCACTTGGTGTCCCTGGGTGCCCGAATTCAGGTACAGCTTCGAGGGGTTCGACCCACTTCTACATGTAAGGGCCGGCGGGAGAGAAGTCGACGTCTCCCCTAAGGCAGCCAGGGAGGTCTGCGTGGCCATTAAAGGGGTAATGCTTTCTGACGCGAAGAAACTGCTAGAGTCTGTCGTCGAGCTAAGGAGACCGATCGCCTTCAGGCGATACAAGAAGAAGGCCGCGCACAGACGTCAGTTAAGCGGGTTCCATGCGGGAGCTTACCCAGTCAAGGCTGCTCGGAAGATTCTGGACGTTATGAACAACCTCGAGGCCAACGCCGATTTCAAGGGCATGGATTTGGAGAGGCTAATGATTGTTCATGCATCGGCCCTGAGAGGTCGACAGGTCAAGGCCTTCACACCAAGGGCATTTGGAAGGTCCTCGCCGAGTTTCAAGACACTGGTTCATATCGAACTAATTGCGAAGGAGCTCTAGACGATTGTCTGCCGTCAAGAACGTAATGAAGAATTTTGCGCGCAATGTTGAGCTGGACGAATTTCTTGAGTCTAAACTGAAGGATGCCGGATACGGTGGAACTGATATTCTCAAGACGCCTATGGGCAGCAGAATTACACTCTACGTCAGTCGCCCAGGGCTGGTAATAGGACGGCGGGGCATAGGAATCAAAGACCTGACCGAGAGTTTGGAGAAAAAATTCCAATTACCAAATCCACAGATTGCGGTAATGGAGGTAGAAGTCCCAGAGCTCAACCCAAGGATCATGTGCAGTAGGATAGCTTCGTCGGTTACTAGAGGGACAGCGTTTAGGCGAGCTGCCAACTATGCTCTGAACGCGATTATGAACGCAGGAGCTATGGGTGCAGAAATATCAATAGCAGGCAAGCTTCGAAGCGAAAGATCTCGGCACGAGAAGTATAGGGCTGGAGTAATTCCAAAGAGCGGGGATACTGCGAAGAAGATCGTAAGGGAAGCGACTAGTGATGTGCTCCTTAAGCTGGGCCTCTACGGTATAAAGGTGAAAATCGCTCCTAGAGAAGCCATCCCGCCTGAAGTCGAGATCGTCGAGGCTGCCGTGCAAGCGCCTGCGGAAGGAGGCATAGCCGCTGCCTAGGCTCAAGATGAGTGAATTGCAAAAATTGGAAACTAAGGACCTAGAGACTAAATTAGCTGAACTGAGAACGGAGTTGACAAAGCTTCGAAGCATGCAGGGAAGGGGTACGTTGAGGAAAGAGTCGGGCAAGGTCAGAGCTGTCCGCAGAGACATAGCTAGAATTCTTACGGTCATATCTGAAAAGAGCTAATGATGGCACATGTACAGAATTCTAATGCGGCTGAAGATTGGTAATCTAGTGGTGTGAAGCTTACAGTCATGCATTACATTGGAATATGGTGACGAATTTTGAGGAGCATAGGCATCAAAGTCAACCCGCCAAGGAAGTCGTGCGAGGATCCGCTTTGTCCCTTCCACGGGCACCTGAAGCTTAGGGGTAGAGTTCTACGCGGTCGAGTGCTCAGCAGTAAGCCCCGCGACGCGATAGTGGTCGAAAGGGAATACCTCCATTATGTACCCAAATTCATGCGGTACGAAAAAAGAAGGAACAAGATACACGCGCATCTGCCCCCATGCTTAGAGATCACTGAAGGGGATAACGTGACACTAGCCGAATGTCGACCGATAGCCAAGAGCATCAGCTTCGTTGCGATAGAGAGAGTCGGTGGATAGATGTCAGCTAAATCAAGAGCGGTATCCGCAAAGGGAGTAGAAGAGTTCAAACTCTACATCACTCGAGCTATTCCTCTGAATGCCATAATCAACTGCGCCGATAATACCGGTGCCAAGAAGTTGAGGGTGATCCAAGTTGCTGGATACAAAGGTCGGCTGAGCCGCTTGCCGGCGGCATCTGTGGGTGACCTAGTCACAGTTGTTGTAAAGAGAGGACCCCCCGAAATGAGGAAGCAGACCTTCGGTGCTGTTGTCGTTCGCCAAAGGTTCCCAGTCCGGAGGATCAGCGGAGCTAGAATAACATTCGAGGACAACGCAGCCGTCATAATAACTCCTGAGGGGGAGCTCAAAGGGACTGACATCAAGGGCCCGGTGGCGGCTGAAGCCGCTGAGAGATGGCCAAGGATAGCAAATCTAGCAGCGATGATAGTGTAGGAGTCGATTAGTTGAGACCATCCAAATCACGAAAACAGTTGTTCAGCGCGCCACTGCACACTAGATCCTCTGCTGTTAGGTCTCTTCTTTCCGACGAACTGAGGACGAAATACGGGAGAAGATCCTTCAGGGCTAGGAAAGGTGACTCTGTAAAGGTAATGAGGGGAGAGTATAAGGGGATTGAAGGCAAGGTAACGCGCGTTTACCCAGATTCCGGTACAATATCAGTAGAGGGGGTAACCAGAGAAAAGATCGCTGGGGGCAGGCCGGTTCCGGTGAGAATTCACGCTTCAAAGGTAAGGATCACTTCCCTGAATCTGGACGATAAATGGAGGAAAAGCAAGCTCGAAGGAGCTGAAGAAGTGGTGAAGGAGGCTCCGAGCAGTTGACAATCATAAGGACCAAGAGGTCGATGGCCCCCGGATTCTGGAGGGTACCCAGGAAGGGGAAGAGATACGTAATAACCGCGTTACCGGGTCCTCATTCTAAGCTGCAAAGCTACCCTCTGGCGACCTTGCTCAGGGATATTCTTCAACTAACTAGGACCTATAGGGAAAGCAAAGCCGTCATTCATGACGGAAAGATTCTTGTCGACAGGAGGATTCGTCGTGGCCCCGACTTTCCCGTTGGACTGATGGACCTTGTCGAAATTCCCGCAATGGGAAAATCTTACAGAATTCTACCCTCGAAAGGTTCGCTGCTACCAGTCGCAGTCGCTGACTCTGAAAAGGACGTAAAAATTTGCAAGGTCACGGGAAAGCGGATTATAGCCGGCGGGGCCGTGCAATACGCACTGCATGATGGGCGTAATGTCCTGACGAAGGATCTGAGGGACATTAATCCCGGCGACTCCTTGTTGATTCAGGTCCCTTCGCAAAAGGTCCTCAGTCACATACGCTTTCACACAGGCTCGCTGGGGCTGATATCAAAGGGCCAAATGGCAGGAAAGCTGGGGAAGATTCTGACTTCGAAGCCTAGCACATTCAGCAGGCCTAGCATGACCGAGTTGAGCTTTGATTCTGAAGTTTTCGAAATTCCTAGTGAGCTTGTCTTCCCCATAGGGACGGACAAACCCATGATAACAATCGAGGCGAGCTAATTTGCAGGCCACAAAGGAGCAGCTCCAAAATCCAATGAGGCGGGTTCAGGTTGGTAAGGTAGTAATTAACATGGGGATCGGAAAGTCTGGTGAAATTCTCGAGAAGGCAAAGCGGGTTATGGAACAAGTGGTAGGCCAGAGACCTGGCGTAAGGAGAGCAAAGAAGACCATTAGGGACTTCGGTATCCATCTGGGCGAGCCTATAGGTCTCGTGACTACGGTTAGAGGTCCTAGAGCCTATGAATTGCTCAAGGCTCTACTGGGAAGTAAAGAGATGAAACTACCGTACTCTTCCTTTGACGACTTCGGCAGCTGTTCCTTTGGTATTCGCGAACACATCGAGATACCTGGCGTCAAGTACGATCCTGAATTGGGGCTGTTCGGAATGGATGTGAGTGTCCTCCTTGAGCGACCGGGCTATAGGGTCATGAGGAGGAAAAGGGCTCGGTCCGTCATTGGAAGACACCACAGAGTGACCAAAGAAGAGGCGATGGCCTACTTCGAAGAGGCTCTTGGAGTGGAGGTCGAGAAGCTACGGTAAAGGAAAGACACGGAAAGCCGAGGAGGTATGGGAAGGGTGCTAGATGGTGCAAACGGTGCGGAAACTACACCGCTGTTATCCAGAAGTACAATTTAATGCTCTGCAGACAGTGCTTCCGAGAAGTCGCCGAGAAACTAGGCTTCCGCAAATTTGAGTAGGATAATCGAATGCCCGCAAAAGACATTCTGAGCAACCTATTCACGACCGTCTACAATAACGAGATGAGAAACAAGAAGGAATGCCTCGTCATCCCAGCGTCGAGACTCGCAAGTGAGGTTCTACGCACAATGCAGAGACACAAGTACATCGGCGAATTCGAATTCATTGATGACGGTCTCTCAGGGAAACTCAGAATTCAGCTGCTGGGCAGAGTAAACAAATGCGGTGTGATTTCGCCTAGGTTCAGCGTGAGGAAAGACGAATTCACGAGGTGGGAGACGCAATACCTCCCGGCTTTCGGAGCAGGGATTCTAATACTGTCGAGCCCGGAAGGAGTAAAGTCGCACACCGAAGCTCGAGAGAGAGGATTAGGTGGTATGTTACTTGGCTACGTCTACTAAAGAGCTTAGGCGCCCTGCCTCTGCAACAGTAGTGCTGCAGGAGGCGGTCAAGGCAAGTCTAAGTGGGACGGCCCTTTCAATCTCGGGACCGCTCGGCGAGGCGAAGAAGGATTTCTCCAAGATGCCAGTCAACCTCTCCGTAGAAGATGGAACCGTAGTAGTCAAGTCATTCCGCTCCAGGAAGGCCGATCTTGCGATCGTCAATACCGTGAGATCTATAGTGAAGAATATGTCGATAGGTGTGACTAAGGGCTTCACCTACAGACTGAAGATAGTCTTTGCTCATTTCCCGATCTCAATAAAAACAAAGGGGAACGAAGTACACATCGAAAATTTTTACGGTGAAAGATTTCCTCGAATCGCGAAGATAGTCGGAAGCTGTAAAGTCTCTGTAGAAGGGGATGATGTGGTTGTCAAGGGTGTTTCAGTTGAGGACGTGGGCCAAACTGCTGCTAACATCGAGGAGGCAACCGCAGTAAGGAGAAAGGACCCTAGAGTATTCCTAGACGGAATTTACGTGTACCAAAAGGAGCACGGATGATGGTCTCGCGTCGGAAGAGGGCGCCTGCCAAGCGTAGGGCAAGGAAGAAGCGTGTTGCAAAGCCTGAGGCTAAGCCAACGAGGGCGGACTGGCTCAATCTTCGGAGAAAAATTTCGGCCCGAAGACCAGGTTTCGTCAGACCGGAATCTTGGAGATACCGGAGATTGGCTGAGTCATGGAGGAAGCCCAAGGGAGTCGACAGCAAGGTTAGATTGAGTGTGAAAGGGTGGCCTCAGTTGGTCACCGTCGGCTATAGAGGGCCTGGTATCGTGAGAGGTCTGCATCCCTCAGGGCTCAGGGACATACCAGTGCACAATGTTGATGAGCTGCAAAGATTGAATCCGACTACGGATGCCGCGCGGATCGGTTCCACAGTCGGCGGCAGGAAGAGGGCCCAAATCGCTATGAAAGCGAGGGAACTAGGAATCAGGCTGCTGAACCCCCAAGGGTTGCATCGGAAAGAAGAGTGATCCTGAGTGACGAACCTTTCAGGGAAGAGGCGTACAGCGGCAGAGATCATGAAGATTGGAATAAACAGAGTGAAGATGGACCCGGAGAAGTTAGACAGAGTGCAAGACGCTATTACTAGGGAGAGCCTAAGAGCGCTAATCAAGGAGGGCGTCATCTACGCCATACCTGAAAAGGGGATATCCAGGGGAAGGTTTAGACTAAGAAGGCTAAGGAGGACCAGGCGAGGCAGGGGGTCAGTCAAGGGTGCTTCTGGCGCAAGGAGTGGGAAAAAGACGCTATGGGTAACCAGAGTTAGGGCGCTGAGATGGCGATTAAGAGTTCTAAGGGAAAGGGGCGACCTTAGCGCTGAAAATTTCCGCAGATTGTATTTGCAAGTAAAAGGTGGTCAGATCAGGTCACTTCGCCATCTTAGAGATTTGATAAAGGAGATCGGAAGAAGGTAGTGGGCGAAGCTTGACACGAGGCTATGTCCCGATTTTAAGAAGAAGAAGGGAAGGGAAAACTGATTATGGCTCGAGGAAGAAACTTATCATAGGCAAAATCCCCTTCGTCGCGCCGAGGATCAGCAACAAGAATGTTGCAGTTCAAGTTATTCGACCAACAATGAAGGGGGATAATGTTTTAGCCTCGGCTCATTCAAGGGAGCTACTAAAGATGGGCTGGAAGGGGTCGCTGAAGGCAACACCAGCCTCATACCTAGTCGGTCTTCTTGGCGGGTTAAGAGCGGTGAAACTTGGCCTAAGAAATGCAGTCGTTTATCTCGGAAACAAGCCATTTGTCAGGAACTCCAGAATTGCGGCTATTGTCAAAGGGCTCCGCGATGCAGGTTTGACAGTTCCTGCGGACGAGGCCACGTTCCCCAAGGAGGAAAGGATCACAGGAGTGCATATTTCCGAGTGGGCGCAGAAAATCTCTGAGATTAAGCAGCGACGACCTGCTGCCTCAAAAAGATCGAAGAAGGCAGCTCAGCCCTCCGAGTTTCAATCCAACTTTGCTGAGGTACGCGAACTTATTATGAAAATATCAAGGGGTGAGTCGAGCTGAGCAAGAAATTCGAGGAGGCTCCACCCGCTCCATGGACTCCGAGAACGAGGCTTGGTTCAATGGTTACGACCGGAAAGATAACCTCCCTCGAGGAGGTGTTCGAGGGGGGATACAAGATAAGAGAGTCTGAAATTGTCAAGACTCTACTGCCAGACCTCAAGAATAATGTGGTCAGTGTACAGATTGTGCAGAAGCAGACTGATGCGGGGGAACTGACCAGATTCAACGCCATCGTAGCAGTGGGGAACGGAAAGGGTTGGTTTGGCATCGGTAGAGGCAAGGCTTCCCAGATGAGGACGGCAATAGACAAGGCGACGAATGACGCACTATTGAACGTCGTCCCTGTGAGGTTAGGATGCGGCTCTTGGGAGTGCAGATGTGGAAAACCACATTCTGTCCCGTTTAGGACAAGGGGGAAGGGAGGAAGCGTAAGAGTAGATATTATACCAGGACCAAGAGGTTTGGGGTTAGTGGCGGGCGAGACGGTCAGGACCTTATTGGATTTGGCTGGGATTAAAGATGCGTGGACCCGCACCTACGGCTCTACTAGCACCTCTTCATCTGTGGCGAGATCTGTTTATGATGCCCTAAAGAAGCTCCATCTGTTTGCTTCAGGCGCAAGTACATGACGGGCGCAATACTTGTCGTCAATCTGAAGGGGAGCGTTAACGTTCGTCATCCGGTGAAGAGAACACTTGAGCAGCTCAAGCTCCTCCGACGTTTCAACGCTACTCTCGTCCCCGACTCCCCAAGCTACCGAGGTATGCTTCGCCTGGCCGCCACTCAGCTGGCTTGGAGCCAAATTGACCAAAAGTTCCTGACCAAGTTGCTGGAGAGTAGGGGTCGGAAGACGGGACAAAAGCCTATCGAAAAGTCTGACCTGAAGTCCTTCGGATACAAAACTGTGCGCACTATGACCAAGGAATTGGTCCAGGGAAAAGTCAAGCTATCAGATATCAAAGGTCTGAAACCGTTCTTTCGGTTGCACCCACCCAGGGGTGGCCTGAAAAGGTCTGCTCGGAGGGCGTTCACAGACGGAGGGCTCTTGGGCGAGAATCCTGATTTGCCCAAGATAGTTGAAAGAATGCTCTGAGCAGCGATGTATCGGGAATAAGCATTAGAGACCCGAGACAGAATTAGACGAGTACTCAGCTGGCGGAGTTAAGGTTCCAGCACTGAGTGCTTTCCCTAGCTGTTTCTCCTTCTGAAACATATCCTTGCTGGAGTTACCTTTTCTTCCTTAGGAATTGGGCGGAGATCCCCTTTACGACGTTATATAGTTCTTCATGTTTCATCGAACGAATCTCTTCCTCAAAATCCTCGGATGCAAATTTCTTCGCTAACTCGCGAGACACCCTTCGCTACCGGAATCACGTATTTCTCGATGTCTAGCGACAATTCACTTAACTTGAAGAAGCTTCTTCAGACTCGTCATCTTCTCTTCGTAGAGGCGACGAACCTTCCTAAACTCTGCAAACTCTTTCAAGAATGTGGTACCTTTCTTACTGGTGCGATACACACCATTCTCATCACTATCTTCCAAAAGACCCTCCTCAATTAATGTCAGAAGATATGCTACGAGCAGCTCATAGCTCAGATTTGCTCCATACATTATCCTTGTCTTCCTCGCCCCATTTCTAGCTGCCTCAAGCATATCAGCCGCAATCTCCAGACGATTCCTCTTCTTCCGATTGTTATTCTCCAGCCAGCGGGAGCTGTAGTTAAGAGTTGATACTAGATCCAAATGATTCCTACGTTCTGCTAAAGGAATGCTCTAGCTTGATGACCGCTCTTCCTCAGGAGGGTCGGCTGTTTGAGCCAGGGCAGGCGAATTCGCCACAGTGGTTGTTGGGGTCTCCGAGGCACCAGTTAGCCCTTGTGTCTCAATAGGCTCAGGAGGAGGTGTACTAGCCATAGTCCACCCTATCCAAGCAAGTATCCCCAAAATTGAAGCCACAGCTACAAAAGCAGTTAGCTGAAGAATGATCGTTGCATAGAAGATAAGCAGCCAAGAATAGATACCTATACCTGCCAAACTTCCCAAGAGAATTAACGCCCCAACAGCTTGATCTCTATCCACCCAAATCACCTACACATATGAGAGCTAAGATAGTTCAGACCCAAACATTGGATAAAGGAGACCTCCTTCTTCCAGATAGCAGCCTCCTTCAAATGCCATGAAAGGGCCACTTCACTCGTACGCTCCGCCAGAGGTCTTCCAACTTGCTCAAGCCTCCATGTGAAAGGATGCTATACAGCCTCTATCAGCTTACTCACAACCTACCGCAACACTCTAGTCAACACTTCGCTCCGAACCGTCTCCACACATCGTACTGTCAAATCAATAATTCCCCTCTCTATTCTACTCAATGCTCTGAACCAAACTCCTTTTCTCAACGATTTCCTCTTCAAGTCAAGTAGATCATTCTTGAGCGTTGCAGGAACATTACAATCGACGAAATTGCGTAGGCGAATGCCAGCTTTCTCAACTCCTGAGGAAGTCGTCGTTTCTTGGAAATCCCCCGTTGAAGCGCCGCCAAGTTCTGTACAATCTATATAACGAATCTGAAAGTTCCGGCTTTGTAATTACATAATTTGAGGCGAGGCGCTATAGAACAATTTCATACATGAGCTATGTTTCTACCAAACAGGAAGACCGCTATACTAGGTTTGAAGGTTCTGTCTCCATGGGCTTAAGTTAGAGGAATTCTCGCATGCTCCTTTGTCAAGTGGTGGGAGTAGTAGGGTTCGAACCTACACCTCCCGCTCCAGAAGCGGGTATCCTTCCGATTAGACGACACCCCTGCAGGTCCTTTAATGAGCTTGAACATTTATAACTACTATGGCCGGAAAACTTACCGAAAATGCACATTAGACTAAATTTCTTAAACATTCGTCCAACTAGTCGAGGAGGAGAGAGACCTTGATCGAACAGATTGATAATTTGGATAAGAAAATCTTGAGCGAGCTACTGGCCCACTGCAGAAAGTCCTTCCGACAGATTGCAGTTGAATTGGGAGTATCACCCGTTACGATCCTATCAAGAGTGCGGAGAATGGAGAAGTCAGATATCATAAAGGGGTACTCAGTAATTCTTGAACATGAAAAGCTCGGCTATCAGTTGACGGCCGTCACCGAGATTACCGTTTCTAAAGGGAAGTTGCTCGAGATGGAAAGGGAAATTGCCAAAATTCCGGCGACTTGCTGCGTTTACGATGTGACAGGATTAACAGATGCAATTGTGGTTGCTAAGTTCAGAAGCAGGGATGATTTAAGCGCCTATGCCAAAGCATTATTGGCTATGCCTTTCGTTGAGAGAACTAACACCCATGTGGTTCTTACTACGGTCAAAGAAGATTTCAGATTGTCCCCCTAGAAGCTGAGCTTACCAGTGTGCCTCTTTCTTACTAGAATCAACTTC
>Ga0213870_1001380_pt1 | contig 10915 bp, 11 predicted proteins | sample WICALVC2017_Meta_FD_160119 | JGI IMG/M metagenome (GOLD analysis project Ga0213870, IMG submission 160119) | Freshwater microbial communities from subterranean cave lake in Wind Cave National Park, South Dakota, United States - WICALVC2017 | ecosystem: Environmental > Aquatic > Deep subsurface >... | reverse complement strand
CTTCTTGTTCATGGCTTCAACCATTCCATTCGTCCATGGATGCTTCACCAACGTCGTACGGGCTTCAATCTGTTGATCCTGACATATTTTGACAAACGGATGGACTTTATCCTTGGGTTTCTTGGCCGCAACCAACAGGTTGTAACTAAACTCAATCCCGTTGTCAGTCAGAATTCTCACAATTTTAAACGGATACTGCATAAGCGTTTTCTGCAGAAATAAGCCGGCGGTTTCCATCCGCTTGTTGTCGTGTAGTTCCACATAGACATAGCGCGTCGCTCGATCAATCGCTACAAAAAGATACCACTTATCCTTACCCAAGTTAATTTGGGCTGTATCGATGTGTAGGTATCCTGGGGCATAATCCTTAAACGACTTTGTTTGTCCCTTTTCTTCTTTTGGAAGCAAATCGTCCAAGCGACTGACGCCATGGCGTTGCAAACAGCGGTGCAGGTTAGAACGCGTGAGCACACAAATTAATGGCCTGATCAGATCATAGAGATCATCCAAAGACAATAACGTTTTACGCCGAGTCTCAACGATAACAGCCTCGTCAACGCTCGTGAGCACACTCCCTTTGCCCGGTTTGGCACCGCATTTGATATCCTCTACAGCGTCACGATGTTTCCACTTAAAGGCCGTTTTTGGGTTAATATGATACTGCTTTGCAATCTCTTTTATGCTCGTTTTAGACGCTTGTATTTTTGCTCTAATAGCGTGCGTGGTCGTGGCTGTTCCGTGTAATATTTGTCCCATCTCTTCTCCTCCTTAAGTTGATCGTACATTATACCACTTAACTGTGGGACTAAACATTTCACTGGATTGCTAGATTAGGCGGATTTTTAGATCGAAAAGGTGATGGGGAACTGGGGGTGATAACCTTGTGGCGAGGATGGAAACGCCTCTCTGACCTCGCGGAAGGATGGACACTTGCTCTCACTTAACCACTTGTGGGTAATTGTAAGCTCATCAAAACGTGCATGCAGTTTTCCCGCACACGGCTTTCCGATGTTCTTCACGTCAAGGCATGCGCCCGGTAGGCAGTGGGTCATCCTGTTCGTCCAACCCGCTGTTGTCGGCACCTTGTACAGTCCGTATTTCTCGTATAACGTCCTGTTGGGAAACTTAATGTATCCTGTCTTCCAGTCTCTAACCTTGTGCCTTTTACTCAAATGCGTCGTCAGTCGCTGCTCCACATGGCTCTTTACTAAAGCCAATGTCTTGTTGCAATTCCTGTAGTGAAAGTAACCAACCCATTCTCTCACACCCTCGCTTCATTCATTCCTTGACGATTTTCAGATCGGTGTGGTAAGATTCCGTCTCGAAACTTATTTTTACAATAACCTTAATGAGGAGAGTGTGCGTATGAAGAGATATCTTTTGGCTCCAGGGCCTACACAGGTTTCCCCCGAAGTTCTTTTGGCAATGGCACAGCCCATCTTGCATCACCGCGCCCCCGAATTTGTAACCCTGCTGGATCGGGTTAAAAAAGATTTACAATGGATTTATCAAACCGCAAACGATGTCCTGATTCTCGTCTCTTCTGGAACAGGCGGCATGGAAGGATCGGTCACCAATTTCTTCTCCCCGGGCGACAAAGTCATCACCGTAAACGGCGGGAAATTTGGGGAACGATGGACAAAAATCTGCAAGGCATACGGCGTCGTCGCAGAAGAGATTAAGGTGGAATGGGGACACGCCGTTGATCCTGCGCAGATTAAAGCCCTGTTAGAAAAAGACCCAACCATAAAAGGCGTTTTTGCAACGGCCTCTGAAACCTCCACCGGCGTGGCACACCCGATTGCTGAGATTGGAGAGATTGTAAAAGGGTATCCAAACTGTTTATTGGTCGTGGACGCAGTCTCTGCCTTAGGTGTGTTTGATATTCGTACAGATGAATGGGGCATTGACATCATGGTTACAGGTTCACAAAAGGCGTTGGCATTGCCGCCAGGACTTGCATTTGTTTCTGTATCAAACAAGGCTTGGGCGCAAGGGGAAAATGCCAAGAACCCAAGATTCTATTTTAATTTCAAAAAAGAACGCGACGCGCTTTCTAAAAACCAAACCGCCTTTACATCTGCGGTTTCTTTGGTTGTAGGTCTTGATCAATCGCTGAAAATGATGAAAGAGGAAGGGTTGCAAAATGTTTTTGCCCGTTGTGCTAAATTGGCTTTGGCGACGCGAGAGGCCATGAAGGGGATCGGGCTAAACCTCTTTCCGAAAAAATGCCCGAGCGATTCCGTCACCGCCGTAGAGGCTCCAGAAGGATTTGATGGTCAGCAGATTTACAAAGACCTCCGCATAAAATATGGCATTACGGCGGCGGGGGGGCAGGATCAACTCAAAGGAAAAGTCTTTCGCATTGCCAATATGGGATACATTGACACATTTGACGTTATTATTGCGGTATCTGCCATAGAGATGGTCTTAAAGGGAATGGGACATCCCTTGAAATTAGGAACAGGGGTTGGCATTGCCCAAGAAATTCTTTTAAAAAAATAAATATTTTAATGTCGGGGCAGACCTTTGTGTCTGCCCACAAAATCACAGGAGCAAACCATGAAAGTATTGATTAGCGATTCTCTCTCTGAGCAAGGGATTACCATTCTGAAGAAAGCCGGGCTTGAGGTTGATATTAAGACAAAACTAACGCCTGCTGAACTGATCACAGAGATTGGTCAATACGACGGATTGGTGATTCGAAGCGGCACGAAGGTCACAAAAGAAGTGATAGCGGCCGCAAAGAATCTGAAAGTGATTGGCCGAGCAGGGTCGGGTCTTGATAACGTTGATCTTCCTGCGGCCACAAAGCGTGGCATTGTGGTGATGAATACACCCGGTGGAAATACAATCACGACGGCAGAGCATACCTTCGCGCTGATTTTCTCAATGGCCAGACAGACCCCGCAGGCGAATGCTTCGGTGAAATCCGGCAAGTGGGAAAAGAACAAATTTATGGGGATTGAACTCTTTGATAAAACACTGGGTATCGTGGGATTAGGCCAGATTGGTAGTTGGGTCGCGCGATTGGCGCAAGGGGCAGGGATGAAAGTCATCGCTTATGACACCTATCTTTCGCCTGAGAATGCGCAAAAGATGGGCGTTTTGTTGGTTGATCTTGAGACGCTTTACGCAAAGTCAGATATTATTACGTTGCATACGCCAATGACTGCGGAGACGAAATACCTCATCAATGCCGATGCGATTGCAAAAATGAAAGATGGTGTTCGGATTATCAATTGCGCGCGTGGCGGGATTGTAGATGAGTCTGCGTTATTAGCCGCCTTGACCTCTGGAAAAGTGGCCGCGTCTGCTTCTGATGTTTTTGAAAAAGAGCCGGTAGACCCAAACCATCCGCTTTTAAAGCTTGAGAATTTTGTTTGTACCCCGCATTTGGGAGCCGCAACACTGGAAGCGCAGGAAAATGTTGCGTTGGCGATTGCGGATCAGGTGGTGGATTATCTGGTAAAAGGCGTGGTGCGTTATGCGGTCAATCTGCCTTCTATTTCTTTAGACCTCATGCCAAAGGTACAGCCGTATGTTCTTTTGGCTGAAAAAATGGGCTCGTTTATTGGACAGACGATTGACGGTGGAATTACAGCCGTACAGATTGAGTATCGCGGGGAAGCGGCGGAGTTGCAGTCGGCCCCCATGCATGTGGCCGCTTTAAAAGGTTTGTTGGCGCCCATTTTGGAAGAGACCGTGAACTATGTGAATGCCCCGTCTATTGCCAAAGAACGCGGCATCGAAGTCAAAGAGACCAAGTCAGACAATGCGGGAAATTTTACCGCCTTGCTCACGATGAAGGTGACGACATCCACAGGAAACAAGGTTGTTTCTGGATCCGTTTTTCATAAGACAGAGCCAAGATTCATTGAGGTGGATGGTGTGGCCTTAGAGATTATCCCCGAAGGGAATATGCTCTATATTCACAACAACGACAAGCCGGGTGTTATTGGCGACTTAGGCCAGCTTCTTGCTAAAAATAAAATCAATATCTCTCGAATGCAGTTGGGACGGGCGCAGTCTGGAGGATTGGCCATTTCTGTCGTCTCGACGGATATCGCGGCAGAAGAATCGTTGCTCAAAGAGATTCGAACGATTCCACAGGTCATCTCGGTCAAGCCGATAAAATTGTAGGTGTTCTCTTTTGGCCCCTATGGGTGACCGTACCACCGAGAACACAGTCATTCAGGCGGCAGGCAGTGCTTCACCCTGATGAATTTGCAATTTTAAATGCAAAAAAAAATCTTAGTCATAGATGACGAGTCCGCCATTTTGACGACCCTTTCTGATGTCTTAAGAGACGATGGATACAGTGTCTCATCTGTATCCAACTCTGCAGAGGCCATCAAATCTATTCAAGAGACACTGCCAGATTTGGTTTTCTTAGATGTCTGGATGCCGGGCGCGGACGGGATTGAGACCCTCACAAAAATCAAAACCATTACAGTGGATTTACCCGTGATTATCATGTCCGGTCATGGTTCTATTGAAACTGCAGTGCGGGCAATTAAACTGGGGGCCTACGATTTTATTGAAAAACCGCTCTCTTTGGAAAAGGTCTTGCTCATGGTTCGCCATGCGTTTAATGAAAAAATGCTTTCAGATGAAAATCAAGCGCTTAGGCAGTTGGTTTCAAAGAAATATGAGATGATTGGGGATTCCCCCCCCATGCAAAAATTAAGAGAGCAGATAAGCCGCGCCAGTCCTACCCAAAGCAGAATACTGATTTCTGGAGAAAATGGAACTGGCAAGGAGTTGGTCGCGCGGGCGATTCATGCCCAAAGCCCCCGGCGAACAAGCCCGTTTATTGATCTAAATTGCGCCGCCATTCCGGAACATCTGATTGAAAGTGAATTATTCGGCCATGAGAAAGGGGCATTTACAGGTGCCGTCCAACAAAAACGAGGTCAGTTTGAACGCGCCGATGGAGGCACTCTTTTCTTGGACGAAATTGGCGATATGGCCTTATCCACCCAGTCTAAATTGTTACGCGTTCTGCAAGAATCGTCTTTTATCAGGGTGGGAGGAACCATAGACGTTAAGGTGGATGTTCGTGTCATTGCGGCTTCCAATAAAAATTTAGAAGAAGAGATTAAAAAGGGGACATTCCGAGAAGACCTTTACTACAGGCTCAATGTGATCCCATTGTCTGTTGTGCCTCTGCGCGATCGCGTTTCCGATATCGCACTTCTTTCTGCGCATTTTATCAAAGAAATTTCAAACGAGCAGGGCATCAAACAAAAGACACTTTCAAAAGATGCAATCGCCCTATTGGAAAGATATTCATGGCCGGGCAATGTTCGGGAGCTTCACAATATTCTTGAGAGACTGATGATTTTTGTCCCAAAAAATTGCATTCTTCCAAAAGATATTCCAGACTTTATCGGCGATCTTCGTACTGCCTCCGAAACATCCGACTCATTAAAGGATGCGCGTACACAATTTGAACGGGCGTTTATTCTAAAAAAACTGGCACTGCACGATTGGAATCTCGTAGAAACAGCCGCTGATTTACGGATTGAGCGAACGCACCTTTATCGAAAGATGAAGCTCCTCAATATTGATATTGATCCCCGTTAGACAAACGCTATGATGATCGGGTATTTTCGCGTTTGATCTGAAACTGTCGCCTTACGACATATCGGGTCAGATGCTCTCTGTCTGCTTCCTTAAAAAAATCGGGATCCAGAAAGACGTCATATTCATGATCATTCTGAGCACCACTTCGAACAACCTTTCCTCTTAAAAACAACTCTTTAAAAGGAAGAATCGGTAAAACAAAATGAAACGCTAATGTAGTGCCTGTCACAAGTGTCGTACTGGTTTCTATCTTGAGAGTGCCCACACTAATTTCTTTAATGAATGCGCGATGCGGATAGATCGTCTCATCTTTCAGGGGAGACATCGTTTTAAGAAGAAGGTTCAACTTCCAGTCTAAAGAGAGCAATAGCTCCATTAAGTCGGCATCAATCTCATCTTTGCTTTCATACACCCTTTCAGCAGGATCCATTGATTCCAAAGCCGGAAAAGTAGGCACATGAAAAATGGAGGCTTCAAGACTCTTAGACATGTGTCCTGTCTCATTTTCAGGAACAATGCGATAAATGGCCTGACAGTCTGACGCAACCGAAATATATCGATCATTCATATTGTCTGTCTGTTTGTCTTTCTCCGCAGTATCCATACTATCTTGCACGCGTTCTTTCAATGCTTTTAGAACGCCCTTCTTTTGTTTTTACGCTTTCTACATCGGGAGGAGATAGCTCAATCCGATTCCTCCCCTTCTTTTTTGCAAGATACAATGCTAAATCGGCCAAATGAAATAGGTCCTCTGGATTTTTTGCGGAGGATAAAGGGGAAATAGCCATTCCGATACTCACCGTGAGGTGAATCGGATCTTTATCCTTTCTAAAAATGTGCGTTTCCACAAGATGCTTGATTCTTTCCGCCGCAATCATGGCCTCTGCTGGTTTTACTTCTGGCAATATGATGACAAATTCCTCCCCGCCGTATCGGGCCAGCGCATCAATCTCTCGGATGGATTGATTCAATAAGGGGGCAATCTCTTGGAGAACAGCATCGCCCGCCAAATGGCCATAAATATCGTTCACCTCTTTAAAATGGTCCAGATCAATTAAGAGCAATGCCATTGTGGTTTCTAGACGATTGGAACGTTTTAACTCCCGTTCCAATATATTTAAAAATGCCCTGCGATTTAAGATATGGGTGAGTTCATCAGTAACGGCTAACTCCTTGACCTGTTGGTACATATCCGCATTGCGAAGGCTTAACGATAAGGACGTCGCCACCATTAATAGCATCCGCCTTTGATACTCAGAAAACGTAGCATGATTCGGATCTTCTGCTTTTTTTGTGGTTCTGGTAATGCGTAAAATTCCTAATTTTTCAGTTGCAATCACAAGGGGAACAAAAACCTCAAACCCATTTGGCAACGCCCGCGTCTCCGATTTCTCATCAAAGAAGGGATATTCAGCCCCCAATAACTTAGCTTCCTCGTTGATATAATCTCGGTCGGTGGTCTCGTTTTGGTGCGGAAAAACCCATACACGATCCGCCCCACCACGCCCCTTTAAAAAAATAGAAAGGGTGTCGTAAGGAATCAGCGGCTTCAGACTTTCAGCAAAGGTGCTAATGGTCATGCCTGGATTTAAAAAGGATGCGAGTGTCTGATTGACATGGTAAAGACGCGAGAGGTCCTGATTCCACCTTTCCAACAGGTCTTTCTCTGCAACAAGCCGTTCATTTGCGGAAGCCATTGAACGAATAATTTCTTCCGCTTGATCTCGCGTTTGAAGCCCATGTTCAATTGTACTTTCCAATTTATCAAGAGGGATCGGGAATTTTAAATAATCATAAACGCCGCCCCTCATCAAGGTAGAAACATCATCTATCGAAACTGGATTGCCGGAAACAATGACACAGGTTGTTGAATTCAACGCGCGAATACGCCGCAGAAAAAGATGCATTCTCTCAAGAAGCGCACTATCATTTTCAGGCAAACAAATAATCGCTACATCAATCTTTGCAATTCCATTGATTTCATTGTCAAAAGAGTCCAACAGGGTAGGATCCGTAAGCGACGGGAGAAAAGGTAGACACGCATAGTGTCTTTCTGTAAGAAAACGAGCAATATCGCATCCTTCAGAAGAAGGAAAATTAACTAAAAGTACAGTAGGCATTAACTAAACGCACCTCCGCAACCCTCTGGATTATACCAGAAATAGGCCAAAAAGGTCAACCAAATAATCTTTTTTAAAAAGATCGGTTTCTAAAGGACTTCCCTGTTTAGTTTTTATAGTAACTTTAAGGTATTTTTTTGCTGAGTTCTGATGCGAGTAGCCTACCAAACGCTTCTGCAGAAATATGAGCAGAATCAGAATTGGAGTTTTGCTTGGAAACGGCTTGTTTGGAATCACCTTTTTTCCGCATCACAACCCCTTCATAATTCCTCAAGACGTTCCGAACCTCTGTGATTGTATAGTCCATACGCGTCCCTCCTGTCCTCGTATACTACCACTCTTATTACGTCTTTGCAGAAAAGTTAAGGTGTTTTCTCCGTGTTATAGCGACGCCCCTTCTGCAAGCCTGCAAAAGGGGGCAAAGCATACACTTTTTTGCATTCGGCAGAATAGGGCAAGCCCCCGATATCCCAAGATGGCAAAGCGAGAAATCGTATTTTAACGGATCCACAGGGTCAATCTTTTTCAGATTTTGCGTGATTTCTTTGGCCATCGTCCAATCAGTGCTTTTTCGGGACGTTAACCCTAAATAGTGGCCGATGCGCGCAATATGGGTATCTAATGGAATAATTAGCTTGGAAGGTGAAATCTCTTTCCAAAGGCCAAAATCAATGCCATCGTTTGGGCGCACCATCCATCGCAAATAAAGGTTCCACCGTTTGCACGCGCTATTTTGGGTAGGAGACGGAAAAAACTGAAGCAATCCCTTTGGCTTTTTTATAACACCATAAACAGGTGTTGTATCAATCCCTTTAATGACCTCTATAAAACGGGACAAGGTCGCCCCGATATCTTCGTCATCCTCTTGGTAACAGGATATAAAAAGAGATTTGACGCTACCATACTGTTTGATCATTTCGCTCATGATGTAGACAAGCGCAAGAATATCTTCCGAGCGATTAAACCGATAATAAATATGATGAAAGCGGGGGCGTTCTTTCTCAAGATTAAACATTTGCAGGTAATGAAAAAACGACCGATTGGAAAGTGCTAGAATTTGATCTACTGTTTTATTAAAAAAAGGGGCACGACCATAGGCAAAAGAGACCGCAAGCCAGCCTGTCAGTTCGATCTCAATGGGGTCGTGGTAACGATGCGGAATCGCAATCGGGTCTGATTCAACCTGCGCCGGAGGAGAATTCCGATACAGAGTTTCAAGCAAAGGAGCAAGGCGTGTTTGGGACTTGCGTGTCATCCTGCTCTACAAAAGTTTTGTTATGGGCGTTCTGTTACCCAAATTTTTCCTTCTGGGGTTTCCTCTTTTTTCCAAATCGGAACTGTTTTTTTGAGTTCGTCAATGCACCATTCACAGGCGATAAAGGCGTCCTGTCTGTGTTCTGCGCCCACCACAATCAAAACGATATTCTCGCCAATGTCAATCACCCCAACGCGATGAATCAATCGGACATCCACAATGTTAAATTGCGCCAACGCCTTTTCACGGATTGTTATGATGGCCTGCTCTGCCATTTGCGCATAATGCTCAAAGGTCAGGCGAATAACAGTACGGCCTTTTGAGATATCTCGCGCCGCGCCCAAAAAAGTAACAATCCCGCCAATTTTAGTCGAGGCCGACTTCATGCAGGCGATCTCTTCTTCAACGGAAAAGTCTTCAGATTGAATCCGAACCTGTTTTATATTAGCCTCCAGAAAATGGGGGTAGAAAAGCAACCTCATCCCCCGGATGAATAATCTCGTCGTTGTTGATAAACGCTTGATTCACGGCAATGCGAACGCTACCCCCTTCTGCAAAACCTTTGAGTGTGGGAATCGTTTCTTCTAATTGGGTGATGATCTGACTGATAGGGCAATCTTGTTTAAGCAACATGGAGACTGATTCCTGACCCGCAAGGTCTTTAAGATGCGCAAAAAATCGAATGGTCATTGGATTTAAAATGAAAGACCTTTGTGATGACAGAGGCGTATGCGTACCACGCGCGCATCTATGGTTTTACAGCCCCAACGGGGCTGTCATTACCGCCTGGGGCTGTTGCCCCCATGGCCTCTAGCCATTTTATAATCTCGTCAATATCTTTTTCAGAAAGTACGGAGCTAAAGGGGGGCATACGTTCGCGGCCATTTAAAACTGTTTTAACAAAGAGATCGCGCGGAATGGTTTTTCCGTTGGTGATGAGCGCCGGCGCGCGTGAAGTGCCCTGTCCCGTATCCCCGTGGCAACGATAGCAACGGACATCTGCCCGAACGGCACCGCTGAAAATCTGCGCGCCGGGATGATCTCCAAGCGGGATCTGTTTTTTTTCACAGGAAAGCAGTAACAGCAGTGTGAAGATAAAAATGCCGCTTGTAAAGAAATGCCGTTTCATATACGGTAAGATACACTTTTATTGGAGACAATAGCAATGCGAACACTATCCCTTATGCTGATCCTTACCTTCGCTTTTTTTTCGCTCTTTGATCCCATTTACGCAACCACGACAGACATCGCGAATCCCCCTAAAGTAGACGCCATAATATACAAATACATCGGCAAGGACGGTGTGCCCGTATTTACAAACAATATTGAATCGGTTCCCAAACCATTTCGGAATCAGATGACCGTTCTTGAAGTACAACCAAAAGCCACGACAACACAAACCGAATCGGTGCTCCGCGCTGGCCTTAATCATACATTTATCCGCAATATTCTTATTGCAATTGTGGCGATTGTCTTATTTTGGATCATCAAGCTATGGATTAAAAATATGATCTTAAAGTTTATCGCGCGGCTCGCGATTAAAATTGCCATTGTTGGGCTTATTTATATGCTGGCGCATCAATGGTTTTTCTCATCTGAGAAAGTTTCTTTTTTCAAGACAGTTGAAAAAACGATTGCCCCATATAAAGCGGTACTGCCGATTGATCAGGCCACAAAAGGGATCAAGGAATTTAACAAAAAAGAAGAACAGAAGAAAAAAACATTAGAAGCGATTCCCCAAAATCCGTAATAGGAATTGGGGTGAAATTGCAAATCCCACTATCGCGGAATTTACTACTTACTTGGATCCTGCGTGAAAAAGCGATTTTTCGCTCTGGATCTGACTTATGAATCCTACGCTTGATCTATGCTCTTTTACAATACATCATCTAAATCTTTCAGCTTTTCTATTTTCTCTTTTGCATGCCAGAAGGTTTTCTGTTGTGGCGCG
>Ga0213870_1001379_pt1 | contig 10921 bp, 12 predicted proteins | sample WICALVC2017_Meta_FD_160119 | JGI IMG/M metagenome (GOLD analysis project Ga0213870, IMG submission 160119) | Freshwater microbial communities from subterranean cave lake in Wind Cave National Park, South Dakota, United States - WICALVC2017 | ecosystem: Environmental > Aquatic > Deep subsurface >... | reverse complement strand
ATGCAATACATTATATTTTTTTGAGTGGACGGATAAAGAGCGCAGAGATACAGGCTGTATTGATTTCTACAAGATGCTTCATTCCAAATACAAAAATCCTTTCCAGTCATTAGTGCATAACCATAGAGATTTGTTCGTAAATATGCTTTTATGGGAAGGCAAATTCTTTTATTATGTCTTTGATAAAAAAGGAAAATTAATAACAACAAACAAAAGAAATAATGGCTGACTCCTTGAACTTCTTAATCCTGGACACCTACTATCCTCAATTCCTATCATCCCTTTATGATAAATACCCTGCCCTTGCGGAAAAGAGTTATTCGGACCAGAAAGATTTCATAATGGGGCAGTGTTTTGGCACTGCTGACTTTTATTCAAAAAATCTGAAAAAGTTAGGTTGTGAGGCTGCAGAAATAATTCCCAATAATGAACTCCTTCAGAAAAAGTGGGCGGTGGAGAATGGATTGAAACTAAAATGGACTTTTTTCCCCAGGATTGCAAATAAGATTCCCCAGATAAAGCGTCTGTTCCCTGGCAGGAATGATTTGCTGATCATTCTCAAAGAACAAATAAAAAAAGCAAAGCCAGAGGTTCTCTATATGCAAGACCTGTCATTCTGTCCGCCTTCATTTCTGTTGGAGCTGAAGAAATATGTCAAACTGCTTGTCGGACAGATTGCCAGTCCGCTTCCGCCTGTCAGTTATCTGAAACCTTATGATTTAATATTGACATCTTTTCCTCACTATAGTAAGCGCTTCAAGGATATGGGCATCAACTCTGAATATTTTAGGATCGGCTTTGAACCGTTGATTTTAGAGAGGATTGGAACATTGGGAAGAAGATACTCTTGTACATTTGTGGGAGGGATCAGTCCTGCTCACAAAAAGGGCACAGAATGGATTGAGAAGCTGGCAGGTTCAGTTGCGATGGATTTTTTCGGCTATGGATTGGAAACCTTAGATAAAAGTTCACCCATCCTTCCTCGACATCAGGGCGAGGTCTGGGGACTGGATATGTACAGGGCGCTTTTATCCAGCAAGATTACAATCAATCGTCATATAGATGTTGCTGAAAATTATGCTAACAACATGCGCTTGTATGAAGCTACAGGATGCGGAGCTATGTTAATCACTGAATATAAGGATAATCTAAACGAGTTGTTTAAAGATGGAAGTGAATTGGTGGTTTACAGAAGCGCAGAGGAACTGATTGATCGGGTGCGGTATTATCTGGAACATGAGAAAGAACGGGAAGCTATAGCTAAAGCAGGACAAAAAAGGACTCTCAGTGAACATACTTATTATCACAGGATGAGAGAATTATTAAAAATTATTGGCGAATATATTTAGGAATGAAAAAATTTGTTAGAATGGTTTTGGGAAAGATTAGCAATATGAAATCGCCAGTTGGAGATAATATTTTCTTGAACAATTTTGTTGAAATTAATAAAAATGGTATAGAAACAGCGCTCTCGGATGCCTGGAAAGACCCCTCTGTCCCTCAAAGACAATATAATGCCTGCACAAGGAAGCAACTTCAGGATTACCGAAATGGTTTTCCCGTTGAACCTTTTGATGCGTTGGTAAATATCTTAAAGGACAATATAACTAATTTTGAAAATCAAAAACTTCTGGAAATAGGATGTTCTTCAGGATACTACAGTGAGGTCTTAAAAATAAAAGGAATTAATGTTGCCTACTATGGCTGCGACTATTCTGAATCTTTTATTAAATTCGCTCGGAATTTATTTCCGGATAGGGCGGACTTTCAGGCAGAGGATGCCTGTGCGCTCGCTTATCCTGACAAATCTTTTGACATTGTGGTATCCGGTTGCTGTCTCTTGCACATAATGGACTATAAGAAAGCAATTGAAGAGACGACACGGGTTGTAAAAGATTATGTAGTTTTTCACAGGACACCGGTTTTGCATAAAAAAGAAACGACCTATTTTATTAAAACAGCATACGGGGTCAGAATGTTTGAAATCCATTTTAATGAGCGGGAACTGTTAAGGCTTATAAGAGAGAACGACCTGAAAATAGTGGACATAATTACCTTCAATGCCAGTTTTGAAGAAAGCATAGGAGATTTTTATGCTACCAAGACTTACCTCTGTAAAAAAGGATGAAAATAAAACCATGAACGGGCATAGATGTAAAATCTGCGGCTCTCCCCTATCGCTATTTGTGAAAAGTATTTTTGATGACAGACATGGTTATCCGGGAAGGTTTGATATTGTTCGCTGTAGTTCCTGCGGTTTTGGACAAACCGTGCCGGAAATCCCTGAAGATAAAATTTCTGAACTATACACCCGTTACTATCCCAGAAGAACCATTCAAGTAAACGACTTAAAGAATCGTCCATCGGTTGTAAAGTCTCCCGGTATTAGATGGTGGATGGGAATTAATAATACCGCCCATTATCACGTGAAAAAAGGATCACGGGTTTTAGATATTGGCTGTGGCGATTGCACATCCCTAAGAGAGATCCATTCTATCGGAGCCGAAGGATATGGCATTGAACCTGATCATAATGTAAAACAAATGGCTGAGGCTTTGGGATTGAATGTGCATATAGGGTTATACAATGAGATCAATTTCCCTGATAAATATTTTGATTATATAACTATGAGTCAGGTTCTGGAGCATATACATCAACCGGTTCAATACTTGTCCACACTCAGAAAAATCCTTAAAGATAATGGTCAAGTTATTATCGGGGTTCCCAACATTGACTCGCGTTTGCGAAAGAAATACCGACATCGATGGCTAAACTGGCATGTGCCTTATCACATCAATCACTTTTCCCGTAAGAGCATTGGGATGCTTGCAGAACGATGCGGATTTTGTGTGCGGGCTATCCGGACACTCACCCCTAATCTGTGGTTTGAGCTGCAAATAAAATTGTATAAGTATCCTGTTTGTGAAGGAGTGAAAGTGCCCTTCCTGAACGGGGAAGAGGAACCATCGTCTAAGAATGATAAAAATATTTATTCCTATGGGAGCCTGGCGTTTTTAATAAATAAATTTAAGGGTAAGGCTAACAAATTTTTTAATCTGTTGCATATAGGACGCATTGTTCTTCTGAGGGTTTTTGACTCTCTCGGGATGGGAGAAAGTTATCTCGTCTTTCTGGAAAAAAATGATCGCTACCTTTAAAAATGGCTTATGGCGAGATCGTGTGGGTAAAAAGCATGCAGCAATGAATTCCGCTTCAATTCCTTCCCCCCTTGCGGGGGAAGGTCAGGATGGAGGGACTATGAACAAAACAATAGTTCGGGCTTTGCGTAAAAACTCTATGGAAACAAAACGCGCATTCTGGCGACATCTTCGCATGCGGCAATATAAAGGATTATAAGTGTCCAAATGAGCCTTAAAAATTACATCCTATCCATACGTAAAAAAATATTAAACTGCAAGCATTTTAAGAAATTGCTTCTTTTAAGAAGTCTTATATTTTTTAATAACATAATTAAAAAATATACGGAGAACTATAAATTTAGATTAGATATTGATCGTATAGATTTTAACGGTCCCATTCTAAAATATTTTATGTTAAATCCAGAAAACATCGGGGTTTCTGAAAATGAGTTGTCCAAGAAAACTAATAGCCAAAAGTTTGAATTTATTTATGGAGAATATTTGGCAAAGATTGCGTCGGAATTGGGAAAGTGTGCTTCAGAGTTGTTATTTAATTCACAGTGGGGTTATGAGACTCCTGAATGGTTTGATCATCGCCATCACTTATTGGATTTTGAAAAATTCTTTATTGATCATTGGACATATTCCGCTGCTAATGTAGTCAGGGTACTTCCCTATGGGGGAACATTGTTAGACTTATGTTCTGGCGACGGCTTCTATGCTTACTACTTCTATAGAAAACGAGCAAAAGAAACTGTCTGCATCGACGCAAATTTTGAGGCGTATAAGCAGGCTTTGCGGCTCCATAAGGCAGACAATATAGAATATATTTATGGCGATATTATTAACTATATTCTTCCAAAATCACATTTCGATGTGATCTCAATCCGCGGCGCTATAGAGCATTTTTCAAATGATGACCAATTGATAATATTTAGAAAAGCTTTCGATGCGTTAAAAACCGGTGGTTGGTTTTGTGGCGATACTCCCCTCAACCCAAACGTGGGTAGCAAGTTTTTGCAAGCGCACGAGGCTGAATGGCGAGATACAATAGAAGGAAAGAATTGTTTATTGAAAGTCTTCAATCATATAGAAACTGAAACTATTGAATCCGTGGATCGTACAACATTTTTCTGGAGATGCAAGAAAGTTTGAATAATTATCCTATATTTTCTAATAGAGAAATATCTAAAGTTTTCATATTGATTCCAGCCCACAATAACAAGAAAGAAGTGGTGGAACTTCTTGCCTGCCTGAATCAACAGACCTATAAAGATATTGAGATTATCCTTGTGGACGATGGTTCCGATGATGGCACCGAAAAAACAGTGAAGAGAGACTTTTCAGGGGTTACGGTCTTGAAGGGTGATGGCAATTTATGGTGGACAGGATCCAATGTATTGGGTGTTAATTATATCTTGAAAGAAGCGAGCGTGCATGATTTTATCCTCTTGTTGAATAATGACCTCGTTGTTAAAAACGATTATATTGAAACCCTTGTCAATGCCAGCGCTCATTGTGGAAGAGCTATTACAGGATCGGTTTTAGTTGATTGTAATAATTCAGATTTTGTTGAAAGCGGTGTTAGACTTGACCATCGCCTTGATATCATAGCAAATAGAAATAAAGAACTTATTGATACGAATGAATTTGATTTTGATGTAGATGTTCTTCCTGGCCGCGGCACATTGATGCCCATTGAGGTGTTTAAGAAAATCGAGAACTTTAATCAAAAAAAACTTCCCCACTATGGCGCTGATTATGAATTTTCAATAAGAGCTAAAAGGGCAGGCTATAAACTTGTCGTTTCAAACAGGGCAAGAGTTTTTGCCAAGCTTAATATTACGGGTTTAGTGACGCCTAATAAGAGGTTTCTCTCGCTGAGAGAATGTTTTGAACTTCTTTTTTCTAAGAAATCAAAGTCTAATATTTACTGTTACTTAAACTATGTATGGCTATGCTCGGAAGAAAAATTCAGAGTAAGAAATATGATCTATGGTGCCAGGGGTATTTTTTCGACAACGCTTCTTAAAACAATACCAATGTATCCTTTTAAGATTTTATTGTTTCTCCTATTGAAAATTGTTCTGTTCTTGTTCGGGAGTTATCCTGTTAGATCGTGCGACATAGAAAAATACGGGTTAAACTTAGAAAACCTTTTGCAGAACCAGGTCCTTCAGCAGTGCCAATTTAAAGAGAGAAATATTTTTCATTATCATATAAATTCGGACTCTAATCCACTGATAAAAGATATTCCTCAAAATGAAAAGGTAAAGATTTATCGTTTAAGGAGACATTCGTTCAGCTATCTGCATAAGTTAACTATAGTATTGGAAAAAATTAATATATTGATGTCTAAAAAGTAATCAGATGAAATATCACTTTTGCACCCTTTTCGACAGAAATTATATGTATAAAGGACTTTCACTTTATAAGTCTCTGCTAAAGCATTGTCCTGACTTTAAGCTGTGGATCCTTTGCATGGATGAAAGGGTATATGAAATATTGGGAAAACTCGATCTTGAGAAAGCAGTGCTGATTAAGAATTCAGATTTTGAAGATGAAGAACTTCGTAAAATAAAGCTCACCCGCACCGAAACTGAGTATTGCTGGACTTGTACTCCATCCCTTCCATTATATATTTTACAGAAAAACCCCTCCTTAGAAATGATTGCTTATCTGGATGCTGATCTGTTCTTCTACAGCAGTCCGGAGCCTATTTATGAGGAATTTGGAAAAAGCTCTATCCTGATTATTGAGCATAGATTCCCTGATCATTTAAAACATCTGGAGGTGAACGGAAAATATAATGTCCAGATGTTGGTGTTTAGAAATAATGAATGGGGGTTGGAATGCCTTAAGTGGTGGAGAGAACGTTGCAACGAATGGTGCTATTACCGACTGGAAGATGGTAAAATGGGAGATCAAAAATATCTGGATGACTGGACGGAACGTTTCAAGGGGGTTCACGTCCTTCAACATGAAGGCGGCGGATTAGCATTATGGAACATTGCCAACTACAACATAACCGAGAGGCGCTCAGAATTATTCGTGGATGAGGATCCTTTAATTTTTTATCATTTCCATCAATTCAATATTCTGAAGGCCGGTTCTTATAACTATGGAGAAGGAGGACTTTATAAACTGACTCCTGAAAATGCTAAGCTAATATATGGTCCTTATATTCAAGCAATCGAAGATTCTATAAGGAAAGTAAAAAAAATCGATCCCAGTTTCAATTATGGGTTTAAAAAAAAAGACTCCTTAATGGACAGGATTCTCAGTTTTCCATTTAAGGTTAAAAATAGATTAAGAAAGATATATAGGGCAGCGACCAAAGGACTATAATAGTTTGTATAGATATTATTCTGGTAAAAAGGTTCTTGTAACAGGGGGGCTTGGGTTTATAGGAAGCAATCTCGCAATTCAGCTGGTAAATCTTGGGGCAGAGGTGACAGTTGTGGATGTGCTCTGGACTGAACACGGAGGAAATTTATTTAATATAGAACCTGTCAAAAAGGATGTGCAGGTTAATGTTTGTGACGTCCGGGATGAATATGCTATAAAGGCGCTTGTAAAAGGAAAAGACTTTATATTTCATCTTGCTGGGCAATGTTGTCATGTGCTTGGGCAATCCAATCCTTATCCGGACATAGATATTAATATTCACGGGACAGCAATCGTTATGGAAGCCATAAAAAATTTCGCTTCAGAGGCAGTAACTGTATATACGAGTACGAGAGGAGTTTACGGAAGTGTCAAGGAGCTGCCTGTAAGTGAAGAAGTTCCTACGACAAATCCCAAAGGTCTCTATGAATTGTCTAATCTTACTGCGGAAAAACTAGTAAAATTTTATGGCGATGTGCATGGATTAAAGATAGTGAATCTCAGGCTCTCCAATATCTATGGGGAGCGGTCGCAAATGATGCACTCTAAGTTTGGTGTGGTGAATTGGTTCATAAAACTCGCTATGATGGATGAAACGATTACAGTATTCGGTGATGGAAAGATTTTAAGGGATTTTTTATACATTGAGGATTGTGTGAAAGCTATTCTTCAAACCGGAGCATCCGGTAATGCGTACGGAGAAACCTTTAATGTAGGGCAGAGTCAACCTGTTACAATTTTAGAATTAGTAAATAGTATCTTAAAAATTGTTAAAAGCGGCAAAATTAAATTTACGTCATTTACAAAAGAACGAGCCGTTCAAGAACCAGGAGATTTTTATCCTGACATTAATAAAATAAAACAATACGTAGGATGGCAACCTCTCACTTCTCTTGAAGAAGGACTGAGAAAAACAGTTGAGTATTATAAGAAATATCAAAAAATGTATTGGTAAAAAGTAAAGGAGATTTCCTTTGATTCCATTTGGCGACTTACGGAGAGAATATTCCGTCCTATCGCGAGAACTTAACAAAGTTATTCCGAATGTATTGAAAAGCGGATGGTTTATTCTGGGCAAGTATGTAGAGGAGTTTGAAAAAGCTTTTGCAGACTATATCCATAAGGAAGTTTATGCTGTCGGGGTTGGCTCCGGCACAGAAGCGTTACATCTTGCATTAGTTGCTTCAGGAGTTCAGCCTGGGGATTTTGTTATTACGGTTCCCAATACGGCTGTGCCTACGGTATCTGCGATAAGTTTTTCAGGAGCCAAGCCTTTATTGGTAGACATCCATCCTGACACTTATAACATGGATCCTATAAAATTACGCAAACGGGTGGTCAAAGAAAAACGACGTTTAGGTGGAAAATTAAAAGCGATTATCCCAGTCCATCTTTATGGTCAGAGCGCAGATATGGAGCCTATAATCGAAATTGCGAAAGAATTTGAATTGAAAGTGATAGAGGATGCTTGTCAGGCTCATGGAGCGGAATACAAAGGCAAAAAGGTCGGCTGGTTTGGCGATTATGCATGCTTCAGTTTTTATCCGAGCAAAAATCTTGGCGCTTATGGAGACGGGGGGATGATTCTTACAAAGAATCCCGAGGACGCACAAAAATTAAAGATGCTCAGGAACTATGGTCAGGAAAAACGTTATGTTCATAAAATAAAAGGGTTCAATAGCCGTCAATATATAAAAAATCCGAGGGTTATAAAACCCATTGAAGTTCCGTACGGAAAGCACGTTTTTCATCTTTATATAATCAGACATCCCCAAAGAGATAGACTTCAATCTTATCTTAAGCAAAATAGTGTTGAGACGGCAATACATTATCCCGTGCCTATTCATCTGCAAGAGGCTTATAAGGACCTGCCCTATTCGCCGGGCGATTTTCCAACGACTGAGAAAGTCTCCAAGGGAATACTCTCTCTTCCCATTTTCCCCTATCTCAGGGATCAAGAAGTAGAAACTGTCTCAAATTTAATCAACAGGTTTAATTGAAGACTGGTCCTGAACTAATTTTTTTGATTCTAATCCCAGACATCCTTGTGAAGGGGGCTTAAAAACAAAGGGCACCGTAAAAAAAGGTGATGAAAATCAACCCTTGGTGAGCGGTATTTCCCAACATTCCGCTTATTGGGCGGGGGATGTTTTGGAATTACCGATTTTCCACTTACTGACAATAAACCTTATTCGTAGCGCAAACGCCTATATTTGATTTCCGCCCTTAGAATCGCCAGTTCACACGAGAGCGTGGTGTGAGACCGTCCCAAAGCTCGTCCGATAGATCTCAAAGACTTGCCCTGCGTTGACTCATTACGGCAAAGACTTTTCTTTCTTCTTTGTTCAGATGCGTTTAGGATTTCATAGGCCTCCATTTTACTCCATGAAACCCTTAAATCTAGTGGTGCACTAGCACATTGAATGTTCTGGGCGTATACGCGCGTAGTGGAACACGTGTCCAAAGAGGAATTCATGGCCATCATTAGGAAAAAAACCAGAAAAGGATCGGTCTACTACACTGACACCTTCAGAAGCTATAATTCCCTTAGACGACTGGGCAAACATCTTACCATCAACCACTCGAAAACGATGGTCAACAAGAAAACTAAGAATCCTATTAACGGTATTGAGGGTTTTTGGAGTTTTGCGAAACATATTTTGTACAATTACCGTGGGGTTTCTAAATATTATTTTCCAATGTATCTCAAGGAGGTGGAGTATCGATTTAATCATCGAAACGAGAACTTATTCAAGTCGTTTTTAGGAGTCTATTTTGGTTACGTTTCCGTATAATTACCAAATATAAACCATGTATTTTCAGGGTTTTAACCTAATGGTATGAATATACTCTTTGCATTGTACGGAGATTTTACTAGTAACAGTGCAAATTCCTTGGTTCTTTATGCTCGTGAGCTTCACCTGTCTGGGCACGATTGTGTTATTGCCGTGCCGTCCAATCTAGAGACAGCATTTCAACATGACCCCATCGCTTTTCGGCCGATTCTCTACGCTGATGTTCTGGCAGCTCCGGATTCTATTTTTCCTAATGGCCGCCCGGCTGATATCATTCACGCCTGCACCCCTCGAGAAGTTGTTCGTCATTTTGCAACGTCTTACATGACCCAGCGGCCTATCCCGCTGGTGATTTTTCTTGAAGATAATGAGTTATGGATTTCAATTCGGTCGGCGGGACTCAACAACGAATCCTTGTTCCAGCATACGCAGCAAGAAATTTCTGATCGCTTAAACCCAGCGCTCTCACACCCATTTTTATATGATAGTTTTATTGGGCTTGCGGATGCCGTGGTCGTGATTCAGGAAAAACTCAAAGTTGATGTCCCACCTTGGGTACCTTGTGAAACCATCATGCCTGGAATTGATCTTGAGTTTTTTTCACCACGACCGGTAAATCCTTTATTGCGCAGGCAGTATGGTGTTATGGAAAATGAACGGGTCATTGTCTATAACGGTGGAGTCAATGGATTTACCCAACCAGCTATAGAAACATTATGTAGAGCTGTAGGTTTTATTAATAAACAAGGGTATCCCTGTAAACTATTGCGGACGGGACCTTTTCCGCTTCATTTTATTAGTCAATTGCCGCCGGAAGTTAGAGTTACAATTAGAGATCTTGGCCTCTTACCTAAAAGTGAATTGCCCAATTTACTGGCATTGGCAGATGTTTTTGTCCAACCTGGGAAGATAGATCCATTTGAAGATTTAAGGCTGCCTGGAAAACTTCCCGAATTTCTTTCAATGGGGCGTCCAGTGGTTATGCCTGATGCAAACATATCTCATTTGTTTAGAGATGGTTTGGACGCGGTTCTTTTACGTACAGGCAGCGCTGAGGAGATCGCTGCAAAATGTATAGAACTTTTTTCCAACCCACAGCAGGCCGACAGGATGGGGCGATTGAGCCGTCTTTTGGCTGAAAAATATTTTGATGTTCGATCTCAGGCTCGCCGTTTAGAGAATGTTTACAATACTGCATGTAAAAATTTTAATCCTTCAATTATGGCGAAAGTTTGGCATCTTAAAGATAAAAATATCCCGGTGACATTACTGCTAGCGCGTAAATTAAAATTATTAGCTGATTTGCATGGCGCAAAAATTTGTTTTGACATAGACGATATATTGAGAGAACATGCGCGATACATTGAATTCATGCAACAACGCATGAAAGGATTGGAGTCTCGTATTGTGAGGCGAAGAAAAATCTATGATCTAATTTTGAAAAGCTATAAAACATTTTTAAATGAAGGCTGGCGGAGATGGTTTAAAAAACTCAAAAATAAAATCTACCAAAAACACTGCTGTCATCACTTTAAAATTTTTTTGTGATAGGGATATCCTAATCCGTGAGCATGCCCCACATGCTTATCCGTCTCAAGG
>Ga0213870_1001378_pt1 | contig 10943 bp, 7 predicted proteins | sample WICALVC2017_Meta_FD_160119 | JGI IMG/M metagenome (GOLD analysis project Ga0213870, IMG submission 160119) | Freshwater microbial communities from subterranean cave lake in Wind Cave National Park, South Dakota, United States - WICALVC2017 | ecosystem: Environmental > Aquatic > Deep subsurface >... | reverse complement strand
CTCTAAATTCCCTTGGAATCTTAAATGTTCTTTCTCTAGAATGTATTAATTTATGGCCTCTTACTAGATATTCATCGTTCTTGAAAACAAGATTAGAAGGATCATCATAGGTAGTTAATCTACCATTATTTTGTATTAAAGCTAAAGAAAACCATTCTCCATATGAGGAAAGCATATCATCTGATATTGATTTATATCTTGAATTAGGATTTTCTATTGCATTTATCAACATTTTGAATGCTTCATACGACCTTAAATGCCTTTGAAATCTTCTTGCTTTTATTGATTCTAAGCTTTTATCGAAAGTAAATAATCTTTTTTCAGATCCTACTCTAGGGCTTTCTGCTTCTACTGCTAAATCATCCAACCTTACAGATCTTTTTGCAGTAATCGTGTCTGTCATTTTAGTTACTTGTCTAAATATATTATGGTGCTCTTGCTCTCGGTGTTCTTGGCTGAGGAGTTGCAAGTCTTCTTTCTAATTCCTCTAAATGTTCTCTTGCTTCTCTTATCGCCTCTCTTTGCCTTTCTATTTCCTCGTTAGCAACATCGCGGCTCACTCTTCCACTATAAATTCTTTTTAACCTTCTAAGTAAATCACCTTGATGACCATCACGAATAGCACCTAATTCCTGTGAATCCATCGGCTGAGCTTCTAATCCTAAACCCGTAAATTCTCGCTCAGATGCATCATAATCTTCTCTAATTAATCCCAATACCTTTCTATGCCCTTCTAAATCTATCTTATTTTCTAGATGTCTATGAGAAGCTTCTACACCTTCTCTTTCCAATTTAACTCCCCTTCTCCTTAGTCTATTATCTTTACTGTTGTACTGCCAAAATGCAGATGTTGCAGCACCTAATATTCCAGCTACACCAACAGCAACTAAACTTGCTAAATCTTTATTTGTCGGTTCAGAATTCTTGAAGATAAGTCTCCCAACAGTTTCTAAACCTGTCAAAGCAGCTCCACCAGCAATATAACCCAAACCCCTTACATCTCCTCTTGAAAGCATTGCTCCACCAGCTGCAGAAACTGCACTTCCAAAATAAGAAGATGTATTAAAATTCTGATCGCTCGGAGTCAACTTATCCACTAAATAAGTCAATCCGCCGATTGCTGGACTTATAATAAAATCCTTGAACTTGAACATTTTGTAACCCCCCAAAAAGTTTATAACCACTTAAAAATAGTAACTAATATATAAATCTTTCGCTTTAGAAGGCCTTGCACAAGAATTCAATAAATTCAATAATTTTAAAGTCTAATCTCCTTCTTTCTTCCTTCTCTTCTTTGTAATCCATCTTACAATCGGATAAAATAATAAAAGTGCAATAGCTGTAAAGGCCAGTAAGTCAAATTTATCTACATTAAAAACAAAACCAAAAGTACCAAAGAACCAGTCTGTCAATCTTCTTCCAGCATTCGTTTTAATCAACAACAGCCATAACACTAAATACATTATTGCCATAGCAGGAATAAATCCAACTCCAGCATGCTCTTTCAAAAGTTTATAACCAAAAACAAAAATGACAGCAACAAATAAAAATAATACTATAGGTCCAAAGCTATACAATAAGTTAAATCCTGTCTGCTCTTCAAATAAAATTAATGCAAAAGTAAGGAATAACCCTAATCCAATATAAAGTGCCTTTCCGCCTGCACCCTTAAATTTCTCTCCAAGTACGCTTTGTCCAAGTCCTAGAAAAATTAATAAGAATATCACAGCATCAATCAATGATCCATACTGATAGTAAAGATCTGATAAGTTTATAAAACCAAAATCAAATAATCCAAGTCCATAACCATATCCACCATAATCTCTATAGTAGGCCTGCCCTGTTATTTCATTATATTTTATCATGCCTGCTAGAGCTACAAAAATCAGTACAAAGAAAATATGCTTGCTTTTTACTTCCATTTTACCTCTTTTCTTATTAATTTATTATTCTATTTCATATTTAAACATTATGTTACAGCACCAGTTTGTGCAAATGTAACAGCATTGGCCAATAAATTAAAAACTATTATCCCTGCTAATGCTATTAAAATGTATAGACTAGTTGCCTTCAGCAAATTCTTTCCTATTCTGTATCTTGTGGTTGTTTTATCAACGCCTCTTTCAATATAAGTACTTAGTATGGTTAATATTATTGTAAGTTGCACAACATATAGCCCAACAATTAGCTGAAATTGAAATCCAGGAATTACATCTTCTATTCTTAATATATTTGCGATAGCTGCAATTCCCCCGGTAAATCCACCCTCTTCAACACCGATACTTTTGAACTGCTCTCCTAAAAGATTGATTATTGTTACAACCATGCTCCCTACTCCAACCACTATTCCGGCTATTACTGGTGTAAGAAAACTTATCTGAGAGGTCATACTGCTCAGCACATCAGCCATCAAGTCCTTCAATCTTTCATTTACTTGCCTTATTCTTGTCACATAATTGCTTATTGTTATCAGGCTCTTGCTTGCAACAATAGGTCCTTTCTTCGCACTTTCAATCAAAACCTTCATGCTGCTCTCAACAAGTTTACTCGGATAATAAAGAATTCCTCCTCTTTGTGAATCAAATATTGCACTCTTTAATCCCATTCCAAGATTTCTTATATTACTGTCTACAATTCTGAAAAATTCTCCGCTGTTTGTTCCCTTCATATTATCAGCCACACTCCTGAAAGCAACCTCAGCTGGCAATCCATCTCCAATTCTGTTTCCTAACTGGAATATTGCTCCGCTAAATTCTTGTTCTAAATCATCTGTTTTTTTTCTAACCTCGATTAACTTCTTGGTCTTCGCCCTGTAATAAAGAGACATTGATAATGCTAATCCTAAAGGAATGAATAAACTAAATAATAAAGCCCAAAATCCATAAGGTCCATTACTGCCTTTATAATCTAAAAACTTGAATCCAAGAAACTCCACATCAAAGGTCGGATCAACAATATGTAATATTATGGGGGTAAATCCAATCCCAACAATTAAAACTCCGATAAAAAAAGAAAGTATAAATATATTGCTCTCATATGTTTTAAATTCAGGGTGTGTTTGCAGAACTTCTCCTTCTCCATAACCTGTAGGTCTCTTTGTCAATATATTATTCCCCATAAAATAAACAAACAGCGGTAATACAATATTGTATAAAACCAAAAGATGATACCACTTTATTGCTCCGCTCAGAAAGCTTCCGATTAATGGAAACATAACTAACCCTAATATGGGTAAAATAATTCCAAGCATATGCAATACTGTTATTGGACTTTTGAGATTGTGAGCGTAATGCAGCATCTTGTCATAAGTTCCTTCAAGCATTACTTGCAAAGCCTTTTCCAATAATTCTATTCTTCTCTCTTCAATTGGTTCATACAAGCTGCCCTCAATTAGATGGAAAGCTTCAACAAATTCTAAATTGTAATTTCTCCATCCTTCCAAATAATTATCCAAAGACTCTTTTATTGTAAGAAATTTCTCAGTTTCAATGTTCCATAATACTTTTTTAAGATCCAAGCTTAACGGCAATCCAACATGCTCACCAGCAAATTTAATAGCGTGCTCTAAATTGCTTGTATGTCTCATATAGATTACAGTATATAGTATGCAAAGAACCATCTGATTGCTTGCTTCTAATCTCCATCTTGTCGCAAAATAATTTGGAAGATGAGTCAAAGGTTTGATTATTGCAGCTCCACTAATCACAAAAAACAAGGTTGTAATCAAAAAGAAGTTTCCTAAGGCGAAGCTTGCTAGTCCTACTCCCGCACCAAGTAATATTGTCAATAACCCAATAATGACTGCGAAGCTTGCTGCCCCCTCAGATGTAATGTCAAGATGCGCTGTTTCAATTGACTCAAGTAATTTATTTCTATCTGTTTCCTTTACCTTAACCTTCAGTAGTTTCTCACAAAAATTACACCATTTCTCATAAGAATTAGCTCTTTTTTCTAAAGCCTCTCTTCTAAATATCTCATAATCCTTGCTCATCATACCCCCAGAAGCTAGCAGTTCATCACCTACTTGTTCCTGAAGTTTCTCTTCGTACCTCTTTATTATCTCTCCTACATCCCCATTAACCATGATTATACCTACAAAATAAGTACTTATTATATAAGTATTAAACTTTCCTCAATTTTATCTCTCTTTTCAACCATTCTCTCCAGTCAAAATAAATTCTCTTGCTATCCAAGCTACCTGATTCCTCCCTAATCTTCTCACTGAGGATATGAAACATGTCATTTGACCTAACCACAAAATCCGCCTCTAATAAATCTAACATATTTGCCTTGTTAGCATATTCAACTAATGCCTCTTTTATCTTTGCTCTTAACATTATATTATCCCAAACTGCATCCCAATTTCCTACCCATTCCTTCACATTCGCTGCTACTGCTTTTATCACGTCACTTTCTCCATTTTTTAAATCACTAGTCGGCTCAAGAATGTCTTTCTTCACATCATATCTCATCAGGTCCATAAATCCTGCCTCTTTCAAAGGATCTTCTTGCCAATGTTTTCTGACCTCAGATATCTGCAATACTCTTCTAAATTTTCTTAATCCATCTGCACTCGTAACTGGATTAGAAATCACAATCACATCTGTTGCTTTGAAGCTTGTCTTAGGAACCCCTAAATCATTCACAACCCTGTCAAATACACTGTAAGGATCTGCTCCATGAATTGTTCCTGCAACTACATTTGCTAATGCCCCAATTCTCATTGCTTCATACAATGCCTTCGCCTCCAAACTCCTTATTTCTCCGATTATTAAACTTGAATCGCCAAATCTTAAGCTAGTTCTTATTCCTTCATCAGCTCCTAATTCAACTCCTCCTGTCATCAATGCACTTCTTACTTTCATATTCTGAATGTTGTATCCTAAATTTCTTAAGCTATCAATCGGGATCTCAAGAGTATCCTCCAACGTAATAACGCGATACTTCCTCATTATCTCAATCATCATTGCGCTCAGAAGAGAGGTATTATGTGCAATCAAACCATTTGCAATAAAGTTATGCGTACCTTCAACAGTAAGGTCATAAACAAAATCATCAACTTTATCAATAATCTCAACGGATAAGACCTCGTCCCAAAAAATATCTGAATTTGCAAGTATATCAGCTTCGGAAAGTAATTGCTCAGTCTCTTTATCTAAACACGAATCATATTTTTCTAAAACGCACTTGATTATAGATTGTACAGTATTAATATTATAATGATCTAAACTGTATTTACCATTGAAAAAGTTAGAAACGGTTTGTTGGCAAATTCCATAAGGTACGAATTCTTCATTTTCAATATTTAAGGTTGTCCTAAGACGTTCTAAAATAATGCCAAGTTGTATCAATCTATTTGAAATCATAGGCAAGTATGCTAAGTTCTGGATAATGCACCTAGCCTGCTCTAAACGAGACATTAGATCTCTTTTTATGTTAGTCCATTCTTGTTCTAACAAAAGTAATTTCTCATGATTTGGCTTAACGTCTCCTGTTAAGTAACTCTTCAAAGTAGTTTCTTTAATACCTGTATCCCTAGAAATTTGTGCAAAAGATGTTATACCTGATCTAACAACATTAATAACGTTCTCAAGAGGAATTTTTGAATCTTTTATTAAACCCCCAAGTTGCATTAGTCTTTTCTCAAAAGTTCTGTATGATGAAATAAAAGCCTGTATTTTCTCTAAATCTGAACTTGCATACCCTTTTAAGGTTCTCCTTACTCCTGTATCTGAGTACTTGGAGTCAAAGGCCAAAGTTACATAAGAAAGTCCAAGAAGTATTCTTAATTGTTCAATGTTATTTATGAAAACTTTATAATCAAACTTTCCGAGATCTCTTATAAAACTAATTTCTTCTTGCAATGATTTAAGATCTTTATAGTGATTTCTAAAGAAGGTTATTAATATCTTAAACCACTTTCGCGTAACTCGGTATTGGTTAGTTTCGTATGCCCAATAGTCCTTACCAGAAAAACTAAAATCTCTTGGAGACATTCTTAACTTATTTCTTAATACAGCAATCAGTTTATTTCCATCTGGGATAGTATCAACATTGGTATTATCTAAAATTTTCGTGGCGACAATGTACTCCATTCTTCTTTTCTTGAATGGATGCGAAAAATTAATGCATTCACTAAACCTATTAACAAAAGAGCCTCTGATCAATGTTCTATAGTAATCTACCCCATTAACTTTTTTAATTTTCGTGAAACAAATTATGCCAAACCTCAATAAGGCTAACTTCAAATGCTCGGCCATAGTCCTACTAGCAGTAACAAGTTCCATATCCCTCTTGTTTTTTGGTATATAACCATCTGTATCAAAATAGCCTCTTAAAAATGCAGATAATGCTTCGTTGGTCGATTGTAGAATTAATTGCGGAATAACGATTTTGTCAGATTTCCTACCGAATGGAATTTCAAAATATTTATTTAATATCCTAGAAAAAGTCCTTGAACATACTTGCACAACAATAGTTGTGTGCGATTTAAACTCTCTGTATATTATTTGCAATTTGTCTAAGAAGGCTTTATATTTTTTCCTCATTTCAAAACAGCTATTATGAAATTCTAATTTAGTCTGATCCAAATGACCATCTCCAATTATTAAACCAATAAATTCAGCAAACTCGGGTGTGATTTCCTTTAATAAAACAAATGGTTTAGAATTTGTTTTTCCTTTTATAACATATTTATCTGGTAATTCATCTAAAATAAATGATTCATCTTTTAAGTCTAAATATATTTTTTTCCCTTTGATTTCAATTTGCCTGGGTGTTGCTATTAATTCACCTTTCTTCAAATTATCTGCTCTGATAGCCTTTAAACCACCCACATAAACAAAATAAGGATGCTCACAAGTAGTTATGATGGATTTACCAGATCTTGTGATCAATTTTACTAGCTTCTCCGGTGACTTTCTCTTCCAAACATCAGTAATAGCTGAATGAATAACTTTAAAATTTTTTAAGCAGGGCACTTGATAATTAAGTTTAGAATGATAGATCTCACCATCGCTAATAATTGCCTTGCAATCGCCAATTAGTTTCTTAATAAGCAAAATGCTACCATTAGATAACTGAATGGAAGTATTACCATCAACACACTTACCACTGGAGCGAGTGCCTGAAAAGATAAGTGACCTTGCTCCATCTACAAGAAAACTAATCAGTCCTGCCCCTAAAGGACTAATCATCTTATTGTTAATAAACAAAGGCAAAGTCCAAGGTTTGTCTCTATGCCTTCTTATTGCATATGCTAATCCTGTCGGACTTAATGGACTTCCCATCACAGAAACTCTTCCTCTAGATCCATTAGCCAAAAGCTCAGTATCTAATACTGGATTTGCCTCATCTAGAGGCCTTCCACTGTACAATCTGAATTTAGTAGCCCAGCTCTCAGCATCATCCCTACTTGGAACAATATTTGTTACGCACTCCCCAAAATCCTGATGAACTATAAACATTGGCGTACTTCCAATTGGGCTGTTCACTACAATATCCTGTACTTTCTCATCTTGCATCAGAATTTCGATTAATCCAAATCCGACAGTATATCTCACTAATATTTTAGCTAATTCATCCAATCTTTCATAACTAATATCATATCCTTTAGTCTGAATTAGTTCATTCAAGAGATCCTTTCCAATGTTGTAAAAAGTATTTCTCAATCTTGAAGGCTCTAAAAATTCCTCCTCTCTTGGCTTGTGCTCTCCTAGAACATTTCTTGCTAACTCAATTAAGCTGTACTCATCCTCATTCAGATTAAATTCCTCTGGATTCAAATGATACAGTAATCTTATTTGTCCAGGTATCTTGAATATTGTAACTGCTCCATCTTTAACTTTATATAGATCAACTTGTTCTCCATTCAAAGGCTGTTCAGCCATCAATCTCGTAAAAATAAAATCTGGAGTAATCACTGCTCTGAACAAATTCTTATACACACCCCTGTCTCCAACACTATGACCATCTAACTTATCCCTAACTAAAGAAATCATTCTTGTGTTATCAAGAAGACTGTAAACATAAAGTAAAACTTCTAAAAATTTCTTTCTGGCTTCTGCTATATTTGGATTTGTTTCTTTCTCAAAATTTATCTTCTCTTCTCTTAATAATCTCTTAACTTCAACATAGCACCCCACAGGATCTGTTCTTAACAAATTATAGACTAAATATTGTAATATTCCTAATTTCTCTCCAAAGAAAGCGCCATATTCTTCCTGAAATCCAGTAAGTATGCTAAGAACCTTCTTAGTTTTTACAAGATGATTATAAACCTGAGAAACTTGCAGCAACATCTGTGTTTGATCATATTCATAAGTAAAATTCCTTCTCTGATTAAACATAATCCTGGAAACACCAGGCATCTCAACTAATCTATCAATAATATAACCCATTACTAAAGCACTATCCTCAATGCTGGGGCTATAGCTCCAAGAATTAGCATTTATTCTTAATATAGCCTCGCTTCCCTCATAAACTACTTCATAAGCCTCTTTTTGTCCATTAACCATAAAAATAACTTATAAATAGAATTTTAAATACTTTCCTATAGCAATAAAATAAAAGAAAAAAGAATTATTTCTTCTTTTTATCAAATGGCAATACTTCTACATATTCTTTCAGATAATGTTCTAATGGCTCTTCTCCATGAACACTCCAAGTTGTTACTAGATAATTCTTTCCATAAAATCTAAGCAATAATGCTGGATCTCTATGAAGTATTCTGACGTTTTCAGGTTCACTAAGTCCAATATTCATTTGATCTAAACTTGGTTTCCATATTATATTTAATCTTGCTTTCATTAAATCATTTCTCAAGGTTTGTGCTGGATATGAGCATATATAATCCCCCACTATTTGATTCTTCATTGCTTTTGTACATACATCAAAGGCGCATCGTAAAGCTTCTGCTACTTTAATTTTTACATCTCTAGAAAGCCTCGGCGTCTTAACTTTTATATCAAAAGGCACATCACACTGTAGTCTATCACTATACCTATCTCGGCCTTCAACATGAATCTTTCCTTCATACTGCCAAGAACTTTCTCCATAATCTACTCTTGCAATCAATGGTATCCTAAGGTTATCTAATGGAATATTATCTATACTACGGCCAACTTTTTGCTCTATTCTTTCATAAAGAGAAGTATCTTTAGTAATAGGTATTTCTCTCTCTAATTTAAAAAGTTCATCCGATATTACTCTATCATATTTCTGCCCAAGAATCAAAGTAAAATAATCACTAATTAAATCGCCAACAACCCCATTTAATTGTTCTATCTCACATTCATATGTCTTTACACTCTGAAGTTTTTCTATAGTATCTATAATATTTCTCGGATCTTTTACGCCTCTCACATTAATACTACCATCTAGCTCCTTAAGGGGTATTGTATGTTTACTTATTAACTCTTGTAGAGTTTCAGCCATATTTATCACCTCAAAATGTTTATATAGTTGTATAAAATATATTCTTTATTGAACAAAAAATAGGCAAAGTGTTGTATGATGAATAAAGAATTAATTGATAAAATAATAGAATTTGTCTCTTCTAAGCCAAGAGCTATTCAGGAAGTTGCTTTGTTAATCAAGAAAAATTGGCGTACTGCAGACAGGTATATCAAAAATATTGCTACAGAAACGGGTTTAATTGATGTTAGAACATTCAGAGAAGGAACTAGAGGGGCATTAAAGGTAGTATATGCAAATGTTCTTCCAATAAAGGGAAGTGCATGCCAAGAAAAATTATTTCAAAAGATATTACACGGAAAAAAGAAAGATGATTTTTCTCCTTTTGATATTTATCAGTTCGTATCAAATGAAAAAAGAAAAGGATTTCTAGAAAAGAAAGAATATTCTATGCATCCAGATATTAAATATGATCAATTACTGAGAAAAGCAAATCATCAAATTTTATTCTTTTCTGGTAACATGTCCTGGGTCGAACTAGGTCCAGATAATATTATTCTTAAACAAATTGAAGAATTAGCTAAAAAGAAGATTAGCATAAAAATTCTTACTAGAGTAAACATAACCTCACGCAAAAATACAGAAAAAATACTGGCAATAAATCATCGTGTTGGATGGGATGCAATCGAAATAAGGCATGCTGAACAACCATTACGAGCTATCATTATTGATGATAAACTTGCTAATTTAAAAGAAGTATTAACTCCAGATATTTATAGGCCATATGAATTAAAACAAAGGATTTTTATGTTTTATTTAATTGAAGATCCACAATGGATTACATGGTTACAAAGAGTTTTCTGGCATATCTTCAATCAAAGTATTGATGCTCAGTCAAGATTAAGCGCTTTAGATTCTGCTCTAGACATAATTAAAAAATAATTTACCACCAACTCAAAAATTTTCCAAGCAGTGTTATTAAGATTACTATAATTATAAATAAAGGCAACCACGATCCATTTTTTTTATAGTTTTTCATTTATCCAAAATTCCTCCTTTATAGATATGAATACAAATATACTAAGTATAACTAAACTGTATATTAATAAGACCGGATTACTTATAACCTTTTCGCCAAATTCAATAACCTCATTTAATAATAAAACTGTAGCAGCTAGACTGATTGTAATAGCATACGTATACTTCCTTCTCCTTAAGATATCAAAAAATACTTGCATTTCAGTCACATTCTCCAATAAACAAATATTTCTTCACATTACCCAAACCTTCAAACACAATATTCTTTCCGTATAAAGAAGGATTTCCTAAATCAATTCCACTAATATTTATTTCAAAAAAAGAATTATTCAAAATATTATAACCTTCAATTCCAATATTATTAAATTTGCTTGTTTCCCATACAATAATCGAAGGTTTATCTTCCTTGCTTAATTCAACATTAATCTCATCGAACAAGCTTCCTGCTAATAAATATTCCCAAGTATCATCAAAGGTATAAGGAACTAGAT
>Ga0213870_1001377_pt1 | contig 10946 bp, 5 predicted proteins | sample WICALVC2017_Meta_FD_160119 | JGI IMG/M metagenome (GOLD analysis project Ga0213870, IMG submission 160119) | Freshwater microbial communities from subterranean cave lake in Wind Cave National Park, South Dakota, United States - WICALVC2017 | ecosystem: Environmental > Aquatic > Deep subsurface >... | reverse complement strand
TTGATAGTGGGACTGGTTTTGAGTCGCACTATGCGCATCTTGGCGGAGTTAATGTGGGAGTAGGGGACACTGTTGTGGTTGGTAAGACTGTTATTGGCTGGATTGGAATGACAGGAAGAACAACAGGACCACATGTGCATTTTGAAATTAGAAAGAATGGGGTTTTGGTGAACCCACTATCTTATTTACAGTAAATACTACCAATAACCCAATAAACAAATAAACCAATCATGCAAAATTTCTTAATACAGGGTATTTGCTCCAATTTCTGCATTAGATTATTGATTGGTAGTATTTGAAATTTGTAGTATTTGTAGTATTATTTACTGGGGCCTGTAGCACAGTTGGTAATGCGCTGCATTCGCATTGCAGAGATCAGCGGTTCGAATCCGCTCAGGTCCACCGCGTCAAACGCGGCTTGGTTCGCTTGGGCCGGTAGCGTAACGGTAGCGCGCCTCCATGGCATGGAGGAGGTTGAGAGTTCGAATCTCTTCCGGTCCACATTACCAATCGTACAAGACTATAAAGATATTGTATTGTAAGAATAAGAAAGGGAGATTCTTTTAACTCTTGACAAATTTATGTAAGCACTGAGATAATTTCAGCAATGGATAATACAAATCAACAATTACCTCCTAACCAAAATATAAATCAGCCGCAATCCTATTCTCAACCAAGACCTAAGACTTCAAAAACTGTTACTACAGTTGCCATGGTGGTTCTTATTATTATAATAATAGGTGGAATTGGAGGATATGTCTTGGGAACCAGAAAAAATCAGCCAATTACAACATCGCCAACAATTTTACCAACAACACCTATGCCAACATCACCATCCACCCCAGATTCTACGCAACCTTATGTAGGAGATATTGTGTTTCCTGCTGATTCGGGAATAATCAATGTGAAAGAATATGGCGCCAAAGGAGATGGAAAGACCGATGATACTGCAGCGATTCAGAAAGCTGTTTCAGAAAACCTTGGGAAAAAAGAAAAGGGATTGACCGCTATTATCTACATACCTTCTGGCACATATATCGTCACAAACACTATACTGCCCAAAGCAGATTCCACTGTCCAAGGAGGATGGATACCGTATCTTACCCTTCGGGGCCAGCACCGGGACAAAAGCATTATTAAACTCAAAGACAACGCTCTGGGATACGGCAGCAAGAGCGCCCCCAAGGCAGTCCTTTTCACAGCATCCAGTCAGCCGGAAGGCGGAAGTTTTGATTGGATAGGAAAAGGGGAAGGCAATTCAGCATTCCACAATTTTATTTTCGATCTTACTGTTGATACAGGGAAAGGTAACCCTGGAGCCATAGGCATTGATTACCTGGGCAACAATAACGGAGCTGTCCGAGACGTGAAGGTTGTATCTGGGGATGGCCAGGGATATATTGGACTTTCGCTTGTTCGGAAAAGTCCAGGGCCTGCCTTTATTAAAAACTTAATTATTGAAGGATTCGATTATGGTATTAAGAGTGAACATGCTACTTATATCTCTACACTTGAGCACATTACCCTTCGCAATCAAAAGATTGCTGGCATCTATAACAGAAGCCATATTTTTGCCATCCGTGATTTGCAAAGCGAAAACTCTGTTCCTACGATCATTCAAGAGGGGAAGTCAGGTTTTATCACGCTGATTGACTCTAATCTGCTTGGTACCTCTTCCCAAAGCGCTATAGACAACAGACAAGGAGAAATCTTTATTAGAAACGTCGCTGCCCCTGGTTATTCATCGGTCATAAAGAATAAAGGGTCTGTTATTTCAGGCCAATCAATATCAGAATTCGTTTCCAATGAACCCTATAGCTTATTTCCATCCCCTCAGAAATCATTAAATCTTCCGGTTCAGGAGACTCCAGACGTTCCTTGGGATCCGTTAGATCAGTGGGTCAGTGTACAAGCTTATGGCGCAGATGGCAGCGGGAGAAAAGATTTTGATAATAGTCCCGCAGTTCAAAAAGCCATTGACGAGGCGAACAAACTAGGGAAAACAACCCTCTACTTCCCCAAAGGACAGTATGCGTTTGGAGATACAATTCGCATCCACGGCAGCATCAGAAAGGTTCACTTTATGAGGTCTTCATTGGGTGTAGTGAATTCACCAGCAAACAAATTTGGTGACGGAAGACATCTTATGGCAATTGAAGAAGGTAACCATCCAGCTCTTGTTATAGAAGGTGGTGGACGCAATTTCAACACTGGCTCAACGGTCATGTCAAGATTCGCATATAAGCATATCTCTTCCAAAACACTTGTTCTTAAAAACTTAGGAGGGAGCTACGAGAACGTAGTTGGGAGCGGTCCTGTATTTTTTGAAGACATGCAGACCTGTGGAATATTTCGTTCTACCAAGGTATGGGCACGCCAATGGAACCCAGAGGGCTGCGCCAAACCCCCTGATCCCTTTGTCGATCCCAAGATTCTCAACGATGGAAGCGATGTGTGGATCCTTGGACTTAAAACAGAACGGCCAACAACTATTATAGAAACCAAGAATGGGGGAAGAACAGAAGTTCTCGGAAGCCTGATTTATCCGGTTCATCCTGTACCTGCCGATATGCCAGCTTTCATTAACAGAGATTCGAGCCATTCGCTTTCGTTTGTAATCTATGCGCATAAAGCGGGGGCAAGCCATCAAATTATTATCGAAGAGACTCGAGGCGGGGAGACAAAACAATTGAAGAAAAGTCAGGTCCTCCCAAGAGCGCAAGGATCAATGGTCCCATTTTATGCAGGTTATTCAAATACTCGTTAGTAAATAAATTGCGGAAGTTTTGCCTGAGCTTGACAAGCTATTAAAATACTGAAACAATTTCAACAATGGATCTTACTAATCAACAATTACCTTCTAATCAAAACATAAATCAACCACAATCCTATTCTCAACCAAGACCTAAGACTTCAAAAACTAGTATTGCTGCAGTTGTCATTGCAACCCTTATTATAATAGGTGGAATTGGAGGATATGTTTTTGTGAATAAATCCACAATCCCTCAATCGCCAAATGGTGTTCCGACTCAACCCTCGCAGGGGCCAATAACAATAGAGGGGGATCTTGTCTGTTTGCCGCATAAAGATAAAACTGGCCCTCAAACCGAGGAATGCGCGCTTGGCATTCAAGCAACGGATGGCAAGTATTATGCATTGGAGATTAGTCAGGAGGATTTAATTCAGGGAAAGTTTGCTACAGGGCGGCATACAAGAGTGTCGGGAATATTTATGGCAAAGTCTTCGAGCGGATACGAAAATAAATACGATATCGTGGGTACAATCAAAGTTGAATCATTTGCTGAATCTGAAAATGCTACGGTTGAGCCCGGAGACACTCAAGGAGGTTTAGCTTTATATCCTGACCTGTTTCTTACTTCAATTCCCGATGAACCGGTAACGGTAAAATTTGTGGTTGAACACCGTTCAGCTCTGAATGAGAAATCGATACGTGTCCAAGGCGTGGTCGTGGGGACTCTGCTCGGTGAGGCCGCTTGCCCGCCGGGACGCGGCGCCTGCGCCCAGCCAAGAATTTTCTTAGCAGATACAAATAAAAATGATAGAGATAAAAGTTATGATATCATGATATTAGTTAGTGAAGAAGAAAAGGGTTATAAAGTTGACGATAAGATAGAGGTAAAAGTGACTGTTTATTCAAGTAAAACAACAGTGTACTTGCAAAAAGTTTATTGATTTCAAATATTGTAAAGGAGGTGAATCAAATGAAAAACAAAACATTGCTTTATGGATTTTTGGTTGTTGTAATAGCTATTGGCGGAATCGGAGGATATATGTCTTTAGGAACCAGAAAAAACCAATCTGTGCAACAAGTTACTACTTCCTCTAAAGATGATTGTCTTGCAAAAGGTGGCGTGTGGCAAAAGTGGGGTCTTGCGCAACTTGAGTACTGTCAAATTCCATCTCAAGATGCGGGAAAATCCTGCACTGACAGCTCACAATGTACCTACTATAAATGCATCTCTACATCTGGAAAAGTTCCTGGAAAATGTGCAACGTATAAAAATACGTTCGGTTGCTTTAGTATCATAGAAAATGGAAAGGTTCAACAAGCTCTCTGTGCTGATTAGCTGATTAGAGTAAACTTAAAAGTGCTACAAAATTAAAACGCGGAGAAAAATGGAATTAGAATAATAAAGTAGTTAGAATCAAGAAATCTCGTTCTTTCGAAGCCCGACGTCTACGGCACCGCACGAATAAAAACCTGTGAAGCAGAACTTGACAATTGCGAAAATATGCTACACTTATCTTAGGCATGAAAGAACAGCCAGTTATAAACAACCAAGTTCAGCAACCGCCAGTAAATCCAGCAACCCCAAAGACAAATTACTGGCTGATTGCAATAATTGTTTTTGTAGTTTTTATTGTTCTTAGTGGCATCTATATCTTTGTCTTGAAATCGCAAAAACAGATTTCTTCGATACCAAAACTATCAATTTCTCCAACAACTGTCTCTCAGCCATCCCGAACCCGCAAGTCAACTCCAACTCCTTTGGGTCCAGACACTACCCCTCCTATAATCTCCAATGTCCAGCCTCAAGGAGCATTGCCATTTTCCACAAAAGAAGTAACCATTACCTTGGAGACCAACGAGCCTGCTCAATGCGCCATCTCTGACTCCCCAGGACTCATTAACCAACCAAAGCCCAAGCTATTCACTATCACAAGAGGAACATCCCATTCCATTACCTCCCCAGAAGTAGAAAAAGGAAAATCTTACACTTTCTACGCAAGATGCAAAGATGAAGCTGGGAATATAACCCCAGAAGATACAGTTATTCAGTTTTCCATTGAGAAGTCAGGGAAAGCTTCTCCGTTGTCCAGTCTCTTGCCAATAGCTATTGTCCTTATTATTGGTATAGGAGTAATCTTCCTCATTGTTAGAAGATTGAGAAAGGGAAAAGATAGTATAGTACAATCCTATTCTCAACCAAGATCTAAGACTTCAAAAACTGTTACTACAGTTGCCATGATAGCCCTTATTATTATAATAATAGGTGGCATTGGAGGATCCTTCTTAGGAACCAGAAAAAATCAGCCAATTACAACATCGCCAACAATTTTACCAACAACACCTATGCCAACATCACCATCTACCCCAGATTCTACGCAACCTTATGTAGGAGATATTGTGTTTCCTGCTGATTCGGGAATAATCAATGTGAAAGAATATGGCGCAAAAGGAGACGGCATAACCGATGATACCTCAGCAATTCAGAAGGCTGTTAGTGATAACCTCGGGAATACAGGATCTCGAACTGCAGTCATCTATTTCCCTGCTGGGACATATATGGTTAGTAATACAATTGTACCCAAGAAAAATTCAAATGCAAAAGGGGGATGGCTGCCATACCTTACCCTGCAGGGCCAAAACCGAGACAAAACAATCATCAAACTCAAAGATAATGCTCCAGGATACAATAGCAAGAGTAGTCCCAAGGCAGTCCTCTACACAGCTTCTGCGCCGGATCCGGGGTGGCCAGAGAAAGGAGAAGGGGGACAAGCCTTTGGCAACAACATTTTTGATCTTACGGTTGACGTTGGGGAAGGTAACCCTGGAGCTATTGGAATCGACTACCTAGCCAACAACAATGGAGCTGTGCGAGATGTAAAGATTGTTTCTTACGATCAGGGATATATCGGCCTTGCGCTCATCCGCAACTACCCTGGGCCTGACCTCATTAAAAATGTCATTATTGAGGGGTTTGATTATGGTATCAAGAGCGAAATTGCTCAAACCATTACTACGTTTGAGCATATTACCCTTCAAAACCAAAAGATTGCCGGCATCCATAACATAAGGCACATTCTTGCCATCCGTGACCTCCAAAGCGAGAACTCCGTACCCGCAATTATTCAGGAGGGCGCAACGGAAGGCTTCATTACCTTAGTGGACGGCAAATTGCAAGGTTCTTCTTCTCAAAGCGCAATAGATAACAGGCAAGGAGAGATTTTCGTAAGAAACGTTTCTGCTCCGGGTTACTCATCGGTTATAAAAAGCAAAGGAGTAGTAATTCCAAACACCCGCGACACGTACAAGGATGAATACTACTCTTTTCAAGACGAACCACGCTATAAATACAGTTTATTTGACACGCCTAAGAAATCATTAAATCTTCCGGTTCAAGAGACTCCAGAAATTCCATGGGATCCTGTGGATCAGTGGGTCAATGTGCGGGACTACGGAGCAGACGGCAGCGGCAAAACAGACTTTGACAATAGCCCAGCAGTTAAAAAGGCTATTGATGAGGCAAATAGATTAGGGAAAACCACCCTATACTTTCCTAAAGGACAGTATGCTTTTGGAGACACTATCCGCATCCGCGGAAGTATCCGAAAGGTTCACTTCATGATGTCTGGCGTTGGTGTTGTGAACTCTCCTGCAAACAAGTTTGCAGATGGAAGGCCTCTTATTCAGGTAGATGAAGGGACGCATCCTGCTTTGCTCATCGAAGGCGCTGGAGACCATTTTGGTACCGGCGCAAGGGTTGGGCCAAAGACTTCAATCAAGCATATCTCTTCCAAAACCCTTGTCATGAGAAATTTCGGAGGCAATTATCAGAATATCCCTGGTAGCGGCTCCCTTTTCCTTGAAGATCATCAGTGGTGCGGGGTGTTTCGGAATACCAAGGTATGGGCAAGGCAGCTCGATCCTGAAAGGTGTTCCCACGCGCCTGCCCCTGCTCTAAATCCCTATATTCTTAATGATGGAAGCGATGTGTGGATTCTTGGACTTAAAACAGAACAGGCGGCAACAATAATAGAAACAATAAATGGAGGACGAACAGAGGTATTGGGTGGAATGTTTTCACCGGGTAAAGTTGTTCCTCCAGATATGCCGGCCTTTCGCAATATTGAATCAAGTCATTCTCTTTCATTTGCAACGAGTGGTTACTTACCAGCGGTAAGTCAATACGAGACCATAATCGAGGAGACGCGCGGCGGAGAGACGAGGAAATTGATGAAAAATCAGATGCCGCAAAGAGGACAAGGTTCGATGGTACCGTTTTTCGTAGGATATTGAAATACTCGTTAATAAATATATTGTCTTGACAAATCCTTTAACCACGATTAAGATTTATTTAGTGGATAATACTAATCAACAATTACCTCCTAATCAAAATACAAATCAGCCGCAATCCTATTCTCAACCAAGACCTAAGACTTCAAAAACTGTTATTACTACAGTTGTCCTTGTAATTCTTATAATGCTAGGTGGAATTGTAGGGTATTTTCTATCAACTGGGAAAAACAAAACAAATATTCCGAATCAACAACCAATTACAACATTACCAACAATTTTACCAACAACACCTATGCCAACATCTCCATCCACCCCAGATTCTACGCAACCTTATGTAGGAGATATTGTGTTTCCTGCTGACTCAGGAGTAATCAATGTCAAAAATTATGGTGTAAAGGGAGACGGCATAACAGACGATACTCAGGCCATTCTCCGAGCGATTCGGGAAAACATGGGGGGCAATCCGGGCCCTATAATCTATTTCCCCAGCGGCACTTACCTAGTCACCAACAGATTAGAGTGGCGCGATAGCAGTGGAACTTGGCAAGCTTTTATGACGTTTCAGGGCCAGAACAGAGATAACACCATTATTAAACTGAAGGATAATGCTCCAGGATATAACGATTCTGGCAATCCGAAAGCCGTCATTTTTACCGCTTCTCGGTGTGTTGGATGCGGAAGCAATAGAGATTGGGTTGGGAAGGGTGAAGGCAATGAAGCATTTCAAAATTATATCTTTGATCTTACTGTTGACACAGGCTCTGGCAATCCGGGAGCAATAGGCATTGATTACCTGACAAGCAACATGGGTTCAGTTCGAGATGTCACCATCAAATCAGGTGATGGAAAAGGGAAGTTTGGCTTGGCCCTAGATAGAAAATGGCCTGGGCCCGGACTCATCAAAAACGTACGCATTGAAGGCTTTGACTATGGTATCTCTATTGCCCAGAACCAGTATGGCATGACATTTGAACATATAACCCTGCAGAACCAGAAAGTTGCCGGCATTCAAAATACCGACAATGTACTTTCTATGCGCGACTTAAAGAGCACTAATTCTGTGCCAGTCATCCAAAATGCAGGAGGTCAAGGCCTTGTTACCCTGATAGACGGAAGCTTTACAGGCGGTTCACCGTCAGTCAGCGCAATAGAAAACGATGCTGGCGAATTATTCGCCCGTAACATTGTAGCAACAGGCTATAAGTCAGCTATCAAAAACAAGGGCTCTATAGTTCCAGGCCAGTCAGTATCAGAATTCGTTTCCAATCAACCCTACAGCCTATTCCCCTCACCTCAGAAATCATTAAACCTTCCAGTGCAAGAAACCCCAGAAGTTCTAAGAGACCCCGTAAATCAATGGGTGAACGTGACAAAGTTTGGAGCAAAGACAGATATCAAGACCTTTGACAACACTCTAGCTTTCCAGGCTGCGATTGATTCGGGCGCTTCAACAATCTATGTTCCCAAAGGCAGGTATCTCTTTAGCGATACTGTAAAAATTCGTGGTAACGTGAAAAGAATAGATTTCATGGGATCTAAGGTCGGTACCACGAAAACCAATAATTTTGGCAGTGCGAAACCCTTATTTAGAGTCGAAGAAGGAACTCAACCAGTTGTGGTGATCGAACGACTTGGCGGTACTTGGAAAATTGGCCCCATACCAGCAACTGGCGTAGAGCACGTCTCTTCCAAGACCCTTGTGATTAGAAACGGAGGCGGTGATTCCAAAACCCTTCCTGGTAGCGGCCCCTTGTTCTTAGAAGACGTGGGGCTTTTCCATCTTGAAACCAAATCTCAGAATGTCTGGGCAAGGCAACTCAATCCAGAGGGTAAAGACCTAGTTGGAAGCTCCGTACTCAATGACGGGGGCAATGTGTGGATATTAGGGATTAAGACTGAAGGAGCCCACACAGTGATAAAAACAATTGGGGGTGGCAAAACAGAATTGTTGGGAGGATTGCTCTATCCAGTTCGAACAGTTCCATCTGATCTTCCTGCTTTCATAAACGAAGAATCGAGTCATTCCCTCGTGTATGTAGTAAAGGGTGGTGCAGGTGAAACTTACCAAATTCAAGTACGTGAGACCAGGACCGGGCAGACAAAGGAACTGCTGAAACAGTCAGTACCGAGCCGTGGGTCGGGATCAATGGTACCGTTATATGCAGGTTATTCACTCGTTAGTAAATAACTTTTAAGTCTTGACAAATTTATATAAGCACTGAGACAATTTCAACAATGGACAATACTAATCAACAATTACCTTCTAATCAAAATATAAATCAGCCGCAATCCTATTCTCAACCAAGATCTGGACCATCAAGAACTATTATTGCTGCAGTTGTCCTTGTAATTCTTGTAATGCTAGTTGGAATTGTAGGGTATTTCCTAGCAACTGGGGAAAACAAAACAGCTATTCGAAATCAACAACCAATTACAACATCGCCAACAATTTTACCAACAACACCTATGCCAATATCACCATCCACCCCAGATTCCATGCATCTTTCAGAAGATATTGTGTTCCCGCAAGATTCAGGGATAATCAATGTGAAAAATTATGGCGCTAAAGGCGATGGAGCTACCGACGATACAGCAGCTATCCAGAAAGCTGTTAGTGATAACCTCGGGAATACAGGATCTCGAACTGCAGTCATCTATTTCCCTGCTGGTACCTATATCGTCAGCGACAGGATCGTTCCCAAGAAAGATCCCAATGCGGAAGGAGGGTGGTTGCCATTCCTTACTCTTCAGGGTCAACATCGAGACAAAACAATCATCAAGCTCAAGGATAATGCTTCAGGATACAGTAACAAGAGCGCTCCCAAGGCAGTACTTTTTACAGCTTCTATTAAACTGGGGTATCCGGGGAAGGAGGCGGCGGGTGGTTTGGACTGGGCAGGGGCCGGAATAGGAGGAGGAGCTTTTAACAACAACATTTTTAATCTTACGGTTGACGTTGGAAAAGGTAATCCTGGAGCTATTGGAATCGATTACCTAGCCAATAATAATGCAGCTGTGCGAGATGTAAAGATTGTTTCTTACGATCAAGGATACATCGGCCTTGCGCTCAACCGCTTCTACCAGGGGCCTTCCCTAATCAAAAATGTATTTATTGAGGGGTTTGATTATGGTATCAAGAGTAAAATTAATCAAACCATTATTACCCTTGAGCATATTACCCTTCAAAACCAAAAGATTGCCGGTATCCACAACATAGCGCTCATTCTTGCCATCCGTGACCTCCAAAGCGAGAATTCCGTACCCGCAATTATTCAGGAGAGTGCAGAGATAGGCTTTATTACCTTAGTGGACGGCAAATTGCAAGGTTTTTCTTCTCAAAGTGCAATAGATAACAGGCAAGGAGAGATTTTCGTAAGAAACGTTGATGCTCCGGGTTACTCCTCGGTTATGAAAAATAAGGGGACTGTAATTCCAGGCACATTTATAGCAGAGTTCTACTCTTTACAAAACGATCCCACCTATAAATACAGTTTATTCAACACCCCCAAGAAATCATTGAATCTTCCGGTTCAAGAGACTCCAGACGTTCCTTGGGATCCTGTGGATCAGTGGGTGAATGTACAAGCTTATGGAGCAGATGGAAGTGGAAGAAAGGATTTTGACAATAGCCCGGCAGTGCAGAAGGCCATTGATGAAGCGGATAAATTAGGAAAAACAACACTATACTTTCCTAAAGGGCAGTATGCCTTTGGAGACACCATTCATATCCGTGGGAATATCCGAAGGGTTCATTTTATGATGTCCGGCCTTGGCATTGTCAATTCGCCAGCAAACAAAATGGGCGATGGAAGGCCTATTCTTCAAATTGAAGAAGGAAATCATCCAGCTGTCGTGATAGAAAGCGTTGGGGCCCCCTTCGGCACTGGCGCAAAAGGATCGAAAA
>Ga0213870_1001376_pt1 | contig 10951 bp, 18 predicted proteins | sample WICALVC2017_Meta_FD_160119 | JGI IMG/M metagenome (GOLD analysis project Ga0213870, IMG submission 160119) | Freshwater microbial communities from subterranean cave lake in Wind Cave National Park, South Dakota, United States - WICALVC2017 | ecosystem: Environmental > Aquatic > Deep subsurface >... | reverse complement strand
TCTGCGCAGCTGCAACATTTCCAAAATAGAGAACTCCAGCTACAAAAACAATCAATGCTATAATATTTCGTAACATTTTATTATGCTTTTGCATTGAGCACCACCGTTGTTGTTCCTGCTGTTGCTGTATCATTCTTGACTAAAATTCTTATGAATCTCGAAAAATTAGGCACCGAAAAGTTGATTTTCTCGTTGCTGCATAGCCATGATAAATCAGCGTCAGCAGCACTCTTGATTTCATAAAAATTGACATTGTCGTCTGAAACCTGTATTGTGACAGTACAGGCATTCGTTGTTGAAACATTAACGCTTAAATCAGCATAGCCGCCAACATCAATGCCTATTCCACTCAACAAGCCAAGCGAAGGGTGAGGCTCTGAAATAAAAACATCAAAGTTGTCAAATGTTCTGCCAAAGTTATCAACTCGCAAAGCTCCTAATGAATTCCCCTGCAATGCAGTAGCTACACCTGCAACTTGCGCTGCAAAAGCAACGCTGACTGTTTGCGAAACAATTAACCTGCCTGAGCTGTCAGCCTTAAGCAAACGAAATCTTTTTGAACCATCGTCAAAACCTATTAATCTCGCTAATGTCCCCTGCAGAAAATTATTTGTGACATATGAGTCGACTCTCGGGTCCAAAGGAAAGTCAGCAATCTGCATTTCCTTCGCCATCGCATACTGCTTGATAATTTCCTGAGTTTCTGCTAGAACACTTTTAATGTGTACCATTTGTTTTGTCCTCGACTTCACGCAGCCGCTGGGGACCCTAAGAAGTCTTTAAGTTGGAACACTTTCCATTGTTCCGTACAAAGTAACCCGAACAGTATTTGAAGCTGCTGATGTATCTGTCAGCTGAACAATAAGAGCATCAGCTTTCTCGATAATTATTGGCGCATCAAATTCCAAAGGATTGTCGCCTGCATCGTAATCATCAGGAAAATTGGCTTGTGTTAAAGGATCGCCGCTGTCAGCATTTGTATAAGGCAAGCCTGAATCATTTTTCATTCCCCTAACTTCAAAATTTCCAGTCGACAGAATTAGAAGCTTATGCCCCTCAAATCTCTCATTAGCCCCAACACTCAACCTTGCTTCGCCGTCTGCACTTGCAGCTAAAGCAACAGTATCAGTTAGAATGTATGGGCGTTTTGTGCCTGCCATTTTGAGCCTCAGCCGCTTGGCCTTACAAGCTCACCAAGCAGAGCTATCGTTAATGCTGTTGATACTCCAGCTGCTGTTTTGCCTGTGTTAAAAACCCCTGAAAGAGGCACACCACCCTTTATGTGTATGTAGCTTTCAAGCATGTGCGCTTTTCCAACAACAAAGCTTTCGTCTAATGTTACACCAGCAGGCAAGGTCGTCTGCTCGCCTATTATCAACCTTATAGGAACGATAAGCACCCTCTTATTATTAATCAAAAGCTCAAATATCCCTCTGTCGCAAATGTTAATTTCATCACCAGCTGCGCTAACATCATTAAAGAATGCAACAATACCTTTCATTAAAAATCTTTGACTTGGTGGAATTTGACCGGCTGTTTGCAAGTTTGTAACTTCCCTGTTGTCAGCTGCTTCTGATTTATTGAAATATAGAACATCTGTGTCTGCTGTAGTGCCTGACAAAGTAGTGTCGTATAGAATCTGAGTTAATTGCTCTTCACCTGCTCCTGCATCCTTCCAATCTGCTGGCATTCTTGCCATTTTTACAACCTGCCTTCACGCTTTGCTTTCTGCAATGCTTCTGCAATCGCACCAGCTCTGTTAGCTGTATCAGTTCTTGCATCGCCTGTCTTATCAGGAAGCGTAACACCCTCTATAACTGTAAGAACAGGCTGCAACCCTTTCCTGTAATCTGACTCAGCAGCATTAACGCCTGCAGACCATCGTGAAGGGCCAAGCTTAGAAGCCTTGTCTTTCCACTTAGCTTCGCCTGCTTTCTGCAAACCAGCTGCACGCCTGCCTTCACCAGCAGCTCTCACAACTTCTGCCTTATACCTTTCCTCGCCTTTTAAAGCAGCTTCAAGAAAACCAGTAGTAGCAAGAATTCCTTCGGTGTATCTGCCGCCAGCGCCTGCAACACCGCCTTTCCAATTAGAAACAGACCTCTCAATCCCCTTTGTTTTAACCATTAAGCATCATCCTCATTCTCATTTTTATCTTCATCATCATGTGACATTCTTTGCCTAATACTGCTTCTTGTATATATAGTTTGTGAGAGTTGTTTCGTAACATTTAAATAGTAAGGGCATAAGCTTAACAATCATGGCTAAAAAGCAAATCATGGCAAGACTTGATTTTCCGACTGTAAAGTGGCTTGACAGGCAAATTTCAAAAGGCTTTCTTTATTCTTACAATCATGCGATAAAGCTTGGTTTGAAATTATTAAAGAAAAACTTGCATACGACGATAAAATTTAAAAAAGCTAATGTTGTAAAAAATGGAGAGAATGAAGAAAATGCCTCATACAAATCCTAAAAAAGTTTGTGTGTGCTGTCATCAACTTATCTTCAATCGCTACCGTCATGCACACTATTGTAAGAATTGTGCAAGACACAACACAAAATTAAGGAATAAAGTATGGGTAAGAAAATACAGAGGTTACATCAAACATGGGAGAAGAAACCTTAATGAGAAGCCGCTGGGTTAGAAGACTCAGCTCTGAAATTCCTCGCTGGCACAATGTCAGAATGGGGCAATTGCCTGACGAGAAATTCCCTCGAATGTTTAAAGTGATACAAGGTTATGCTGATTTAGTTTACATAGACGAGGAAATTGTGCACATTGTAGAATTTAAGACGAGAGATTTCAAAGGTGCAATAGGCCAGTTGCTTTCTTATCGCCAAGAATTTCCAAAGACACCTGAATTTGAGCCATATAAAAATTATCCGATTGCCCTTAGGCTTGTTGCTTCACGGCGCGACGAATCAACAGAAGAGCTTGCTCTAAGTGAGGGTATAACTTACGAGCTGTTTGAGGATTAGAAATAAAAGGACACAATGACTCACATCATCAATAACATTATCACTAATGCAGAAGCAAAACTACAGTCATGTCCACATATCGACATTTACACCCAATACATCGACGACAAATTAAGAATTGTTATTTATTGCTATAGATGTGCAACAGTCCACATACTTCCTATTCAGTGATTTACAAATAAACTTCCAAACAACAAAATGAAACTTCCAGAACACATTTGCTATGTTTGTCATATCTTCTTTGACGGTGAAGTATGTCCTAATTGTTTAGGAACATCAGAAGCAGTATGCTTGGTGCATTGCAGAATAAAAAGAGAAAGTATTGTGGAACATTTTAGACGCCAATCAAAAGAACTTCTTGGCCAATTGGACAGATAAATTCCTTAGTGCCAACTAGAACTTCATGCTCAGTCAAGTCAACAGGGCATCTAATTCTGATGTTTCCAAACATTTCCTCAGCTCGCACGATTATCGCCTGCTGTTTTCCGACCGCAAGCTCAGCGTGAGTTGCTGGCTCTGCTGCATGTTCCTTGTGCATTTTTACGTCACCTTAAAATAATAATTTGCCTCGCCGTTAAAAACATCATTGCTGTTAGTAACTGCCCTAATCCTATAAATACCTTTCTGAGAAATCTCCCTTGGAGGGCCTGCAAACACAGCAGCAAACTTCGCCCAAGCCCATGTACCTGCTCCAACAGTTGGCACTTCAGGAGTTACAACAACAGAGCCATCAGGCTTAATCAATTCAAAGTCAACAGATAAAGCAGAGCTATTGGAAAATTGGCTATCAAAGTTTATTCGAATTCCAACGCTCTCAAAATCGCCAACAGTAAGCTCTTGAATAGTGAACTCTCGCCGCTGAGCAATAATCATCTGTGTTGCGAAACCAGCTTGTCCAATTAGCCATGGAGGATCAATTTTACCAAGCTCAAGCCTGAAACCCATACCTGTAAAATTGACTTCATCAGGTGGTGGTATCAACAGCCTTCCAAGCATATCCCTTCCCTGAAACTCCAACAATGGTTTTATCTCACTACTCCTCACTACATGAGCTATTGCGTCCGCTGAATCTTCGCTCCATTTTCTAAATTCTTCCGTTCCATCATCAACCATATTGTTATGGTCTCTAATGACATGCGCCAATTCATGAGCTATTGCAAATTTGATGAAGTCTGCTTTCTGCTGCAAAAACACAGGCCTGTTGATCTCTATGCTTGCCCCCTCAAACGCAACTTGCGCAACAATATTTACGTCGGGGTTAGAAAATATTATTACCTCAGGTGTGAATGCAAACTTTAGTTGCGTTACTAACTCCACTTTGGGCATCATGTCCTCAATTTCTATTTTAACTAAATTGATGATTTGTGCATCCGTTATTTCTGGAGGAGGAGCTGGTGGAGGAGGCAATTCTGGAGGAGGCAATTCTGGAGGAGGCAATTCTGGAGGCAATTCTGGAGGCAATTCTGGAGGAGGCAAAGGTGTGGGCACTGGCAATCCAATAGTCTTTTCATCGTCGGTAAGCTGTATCTCAAAGAACTGCTCACGCAAAGCTACAAGCTGGTTAATGTGGACTTTTTCTAAAGTATTAAGGGAATTAAATAATACTTCTTTCTCAGCTCGACCACGCTCGTCGAACTCAGCCTTTAACTTCCTGTCAAGCTCATCGTACCTTACTGTAATTGCATTCTTTTTCTCGACTTTCTCACGTGCAGACATGCCAATCCTATCGGGCTTGGCAACAGCTTCCTCTCTTATCTTTTGTATTGCATCTTCAGCAGCTCGCCTAAAGCTGTCTTTTTCATCTTCTGCTGCTACCCTAATTTTAGCAATACTATCATCAATTTCAATCTTACCGAGCTTGTTGGCAACTGCAAAAACCCTAAAATCCTGCTCTGCTTTTCTCAACACCTCTTTAATTCTCTCGAGTTCGTCGTCAAGCTCTCTTCTTATTTGCTGTATTGCGTCGACAGTCTCGCTGTCAAAACCTTTTCTAGCGTCGCTCAATAATTCATCATTCTCTTTCTTCTTGCTAATTTTGAGCTCGTCAGCTCTCTGCATTTTTTCCAAACTAAAAGCATCCGTTCGCTCATCGTGAGAACTCTTCAGCATAAACTTATCTTCTTCAAATTTCTTCTTCAGAACGTCAACAGCCTCTTTGTAACGAGGCTTAAACTTGCCGAGCTCGGCTTCAATTCTTGTGCTGTAAGCATCAGCAGTAGAAAGCGAGGATTGCGCAAACTCAATAAAAGGCTGAAATATAAAAGAAAGACCAAGCTTACCAATGTTATCGGGGATAATTTCTTTAATCTCTTCTTGACTTGGAGCCCTTGGACCAAGCGTAACAAAATCAACAGCCTTAGAAACAAAACCCTCTATAGAAAACAAATCTTTGATGTAACTAGCATGAGCTTCAAGCATTGCAGCCATGTAGCGAAATCTTCGATTTTGTACAGCTGCCTCTCGCCAAAGCTTGCCCTGCAGCAACGTAAAAACACCAAAGCCTACAGCCTGCACAGCCTCTTCAAGAATGAAAAGGTAAAACATAGGAGTACCGACGACGGCAATACCAACATTTGCGACTTGAGTTAAAGCACCAAGAGATTTAAACATACCCCCGCGTTCTGTTGTAAACTCAAAGCCTCTGTTTTTGAGCATAGCAAGCGCTCTTCTAATTGCATCAGCATCGTCGACAACCATAATTTACAATACTCAACACAACAACAATATAAACATTTCTAAATCAATCCCGAAAAAATCACGGCAAAAACACAACAAAGCAATCCGACTTAAATGCTTTAATGTCGGCTTTGACGTGTTTTTGCACGACAAACGGAATTTCGCATTACTGCGGTAATGCCAAATTCATGCGGTTGCAACAACGGAAAAGTTTGTTAACAATTTCGCACTATGTTAGTTGGGGGCGTTATTGTAGCGTCAAGCTGTGCAGAAACCAGCTTTGCTTTTTGGACTAACTCACTAAAGTGAGCCTCTTCCAAATTTCTGCACAGCTTTTGCATAAAACCGCAAATTGTTAACAAACTTTTAAGGGAAGTCGGGTTATTTGCTATGTCGTCAGCATATCTATAGCAAATAACCCTCAATCCCGTCTTCTAGTAGACGCAATACAGCACGGTGAGGCGCCTCACATAAATAGGCTCACGATGTTGCTGTTGCAACTCGTTCGCAAAATCTATAATCTTCCTTAAAGGTTTCTTGCTGAGCAAGACACCCTAATAATTTTCCAGCCACGCCAACCGACGACGACGTTAGTTTAGATTCCAACCAAACCAACCTTTAAATTTCGTTAAGAATTGTAAAAATAGATCCAAATAAACAAAGAAAGGCTGGAAAATCTTGTCACTTCGTGACGCTGTTGAATGTAAAGCTAAAGAGAAAAGTCAGTTTCTCTGCCCCCAAACCCCCGAAACTGACTTTTTTGCACAAGTTGGGATTGAGGGTTATTGGACTTCCCTTAAAAGTTTGTTAACAAAGGATTATATGGAAAAAATCTGCTGTGTGTTACTCTCTCTATTAGTTTTGGAAGTGCATGCAGGGGTTATTTTTCTGTCTAAAAGAGAGAAAAAGTCCTCTCAAACTTACTCAAAAAAGAGAGAAAAACGTGCGGTTTTGGCGTTGCGATTATTTTAAAATTAGTAAAGCTTAAATAAAAGTTAAGTTATTCTGCTTCGCATTAGAATGAAGGCTAACTTATTATTGGTACAGAGAGAGAGAAAAATTTATATATGAGCACTGTTTCTAAAAGCAGTATGACACACACAGACACAAGAAATGAGAGGATAAGACTAATGATGAAGCTTGTAGGTGAGCAGGGAATGGTTAAGTTTGAAAAGCTTGTTGCTCAGATAAGCTTTAATACCAGCTGCTCTGAGCTAAAGGCAAAAGAATACATAAGAATTGCCGTATTAGCTGATCAGCTCAAAATAGAAGACGGCTGGGTTGAGTTAAAGCAGAAAAAAGAGTCTGCACTTCCTAGTGCCTAACCGCACAGTCCAAACACCCTCTTTTCCACAAAGAGCGTTCCTAGCGTCTAGGGTTGGTCTGAGTTGTTTGGGTGCAAAAAATGTCAAAATTAGGCACACGCGAGGCTTACAGGTGGCTTCTGGTAAGTATTGCGTTTCTTTCTTTCAGCTCTCTCTTTTGGTGGAGCTGGGCATTTGGACATATGATTGTTGGATATGAAGTTTGCTTTAAAGAGCCAAACCCAACACTGGCATTTATAGAATTCTTAGTCAGCGGATCAGCTGCGCTGACGCTGCTTGTGATAATAAAAAAGGAAATAAAGAAAAAGTTATAAACCGTATAATAAGCGTGCCTGATGCAACCCAAGGGCCCATCGTGCATGCAAAACTTCAAGATAACACTTCCTAGTGCAAGTACGATTTCTATTACAATTAGGCATAAAAGTTGCAAGACAAACAACACATTTTCGTGGACGAGCATTCTTCCATAACATTTAAATCAACCCGTCTTCGAGCATTTGCTTAATGTGCCCTTTGGCGTAGCCTTTCTGCAGCAGCTCAGAAACTTTTTCCTCTATTGGCTTGCCTTGCTTAGCAACAGAAATTCTAACTCCGTCTCTGACTTCACCCTTAAAGTTAACTTTGGTTTTGTAAATAACTATTGTCTTGCCGACCCATGCAGAAGTTTCGTTGCCGAAAGCTTCTTCCATCAACCCCTCATTTGTTGCATTGAAGATAAACTTTCTTTTATCGTTATTGTACTCTACATCTGCAACTATTGGTATGTTGTCAAAAGCATCCTCATAGTACGGCTCGTCAGTAATTACGAGCTTGTCGCCGTCTTTGACTTCTGCAGCTTTTATGTACTGCCCTAATCTATCTTTAACTTTTACCATGTTTAAACCTCGCTTAATGTTTTCTGGCTGTCTCTCTCGACGACAACCCTTCTAACCTTTTCAGCCTTTACAGCTGGCTTGGTTATTTTGTCCTTAACGGTTATTACAAACCGCTCCTTACAGCTAGGACATCTAAATTTTTCTGTAAGCACGTTCTTTTCATTTTCCTTTTTCATCTTCTTACCCCCTTCATGCTTAAACATTCTTGCACGAGCTCGTCAATCCACGAGCCCATTGTTCCCCCTAATTTTTGTGAGACTGCTTCTAATTTGCGGTGTGTGCTTTCCTTAACAGCGACGTTAAGGCTCACTTTCAATTGTCCTGTCTTTAACTTCCTCACTTGCGCCATGTTTTGCCTCCTGCTTTCTCAAAATAAATGTTATCCATCCATCAAGCCCTATATCTTTGTAGCCTCCTATAATAACATTGTTGAGCTTAAAATCAGGTGAATCAATATATATGTTCTCTCTCATAAAATAAAATAGCTCACAAGCTCGCATCTCAATCCTTATCTCGTCGTGCATTTCCATTTTTTTCTACCTCACTTTGTTGCTATGTAGCAACAAGTATATAAATCTTTCGGTGTGAAAATGGCGAGTTTGAAGGTTTTGAGCAGGGTATAGACGAGAAACTCACTATAATTTATAACAAACAACAACAAAATGTAATAGTTTACTATAAGAAAAAGCTCGCTGGCAACAGCGAGCTCGCTTGCCTTCATATGAAAAACGTTGGGGGTGGTTTTCGAATGAAGGCAAAGAAACAATCTCACAAGAAGAATAGCTTAGTCAAAAGCGCAAGTATGATCATGAAGTTTGCGTAAGCTGCGTACTTGACTCTTTTCATGTCTTTCTCAAGGCAGTTAAGCCTGCCGATAATTTCCTTTCCTGTTATCCTGATTGTTATGCTGTCGCTCATTTCTGCACTTCCTCCTTTTGCTCGGCATAGCACCTGCCATCAGCAAAGCTTATTAAATATTTTCCTTGCCTTGACATAACTGCAATGATGTCATACTCTAACTTATAGCGTGCTTTTATTTCCTTTCCCTCGTCAACTAAATAGATCCGGTGCAAAGTTCCTGCGCCAGCTTCATCAACAATAAGATACTGGCTAATCAAGTCTTTTTCATTGAGCTTGCATTCTAAAGTTCCGGATTGCAGCAATAACATTCCTGCTATTGCTGCCTTCAATGTTTTCTCTTTCATTTGTTTTTATAGTATTTTGTTATTACACTTCCCACATCATCAGCTGCTAGTGCTGCAATTATTGAAGTCTTTACATCCTGAGCAATTGCTCCTGCCAGCGCTCCTGAAATAACTCCTATTGCAGCCCCAAGTATGAATTTCTTGAAGCTGAATGCTTCTGCTTGCATCACAGCAAAATATCCTAAAAGGCTTCTTCCAAATCCAACTGCTGCTGCAACTCCAACATTTAAAATTATAGGGTTAACCATTGTTAATCATCCTCCATTAATCTGACACTGTTCTTCTTCTTCTCGCAATAACATAAGCGATTGTAATAGCTGAAATTGTTCCAACTGCAATCGCAATTCCAAGATTTCCAGGCCGGTCTGGCGAAAACGAAGGGTCAAAAGTTACTAAGACTGAATTGCTTACACTTGCGTTAACTTCTATCAATGTGACCTCGCATGTTCCTGTCCTGTTAATAGCCCTTAATTTTCCTGTATTGCTTGCTTTGTAGAAGCACGTCTCATTCCTACCAAAGACAATCTTTGACATGTTGAGGACTATCTGCAGAACATCAGAGCGATTGAAAGTTAATGTGATGTTTCCTCTTTCAGTGCATGATGCTCCTATGTTTTGAGCTGCAGAAGCATTGCTCGAGTTAATCTTTGGAAGTGTTCCAAATCTCGCTGTTATGCTTTCTGTTATGTTGCCTGTGCTGGTCTCAAGCATGTACCTAAAGGAAAATGACCTGTTGCAAATTCCAGTGCCTGTTATGGTAAAACTTGCCGTTGTGTTTGATGTTGCAGAGCTATATCTAGTTTGAGATACATTAACAAATCCGCTGCCATTGTTTGCCTGCAAATCAGATCTTCCCAGTCCGCACAATGAGCCGATTGTTGCATTGACAGCAACAGGCTCACCAAAGAAAGGATCAGAGTTGTTAAATACAATACCGCTGATTGAAGCTGTGTTGACATACCTTGTTAAGTTAGTCCAGTTTCGGGTTGTTGAGCCGCTTCCCCCGCCAGTTGGTGTAATCAATGAATTTTCAAAGAGCTGCCTTATTATCGTCGGAAATCCAGAATCATAAACAAAATTATGTCCTGTAACACTTACATTATTCCATATTGTGCCGTTCCATTCTGTTATCAAAAATCCGATTGCACTGTCAACAAAGAAAAGGTTGCTTTTGTTCCTCCCAGTCAGATTAAAAAAGTATGCAGCGCCATGATTTCCATACGAGAAATTAAGCCCATCAGCTAGGCTTGCATTAGTAATCCATCTAGAGCCATTCCATTCAAACGCAGTCCTTGATGTTGGCTCTGAAGTTGAGATGACTGCAGCCCTTCCCTGTATTGGAAAATCAATAAGTATGACATTGTCTTTGTTAACTCCAACTCCTCCTGTTACATCACCACCATACGCAGTTTGATTTACCCAGCTCGAGCCATTCCATTGAAAAAAGCCAACGTTATCTAATCCATCTCTGAAAACTGCCATTGTATAATTTCCCGTCAGATTACCTGCTGACCTCGCATGCTTTCGATTTGGACCTCCAGCTCCTGCTGGAATTCCTATTGTTAAATTATCTGCTCTAACCCAAGCGCTGTCATTATACACTAATGCCCTCCATGTTGTTGCCCCATTATCATCAACAATAGCGTTTAATCTTCCTGTTCCAGACAAGTTGAAATTAATAAAGACTCCTTCTGCTGTTGCGCCGACAACACCAACTGTTGAGAAATTTGTGAAGTTTGATGCATTCATACAAAAGCCCGTCTGCGCAGCTGCAACATTTCCAAAATAGAGAACTCCAGCTACAAAAACAATCAATGCTATAATATTTCGTAACATTTTATTATGCTTTTGCATTGAGCACCACCGTTGTTGTTCCTGCTGTTGCTATATC